>Ga0247713_1000681_pt1 | contig 19237 bp, 18 predicted proteins | sample 21E_NmetaG_FD_189936 | JGI IMG/M metagenome (GOLD analysis project Ga0247713, IMG submission 189936) | Soil microbial communities from hillslope of Landscape Evolution Observatory, University of Arizona, Oracle, AZ, United States - 2-1-E_N | ecosystem: Engineered > Artificial ecosystem >... | reverse complement strand
GTCGAGCGCCTGCTCGCCAAGGAGGGAATCCAGCTCTCGCGGTTCAAGGGGCTGGGCGAGATGAACGCGGAGCAGCTGTGGGAGACGACGATGGACCCCGCACGACGGCTGCTCGTCCGCGTCGACGTCGAGGACGCGTCCGCCGCCGACAAGCTCTTCTCCGTCCTCATGGGCGACCAGGTCGAGCCGCGCCGCGACTTCATCGAGTCGAACGCGAGGGACGTCCGGTTCCTCGACGTCTGAGGTGACGCGAAGTGTCTGAGCTGGATACGGGCGCGCTCGGCCCCGGCCGGATCGAGCCGCGGGAGCTCGAGCAGGAGATGCGCTCGAGCTTCCTCGACTACGCGATGTCCGTCATCGTCAGCCGCGCGCTCCCGGACGTCCGCGACGGTCTGAAGCCGGTCCACCGCCGCGTCCTCTACGGCATGCACGAGGCGGGGATGCAGCCGAACCGCCCGTACAAGAAGTCCGCGCGCGTCGTCGGCGACGTGATGGGCTCGTACCACCCGCACGGCGACCAGGCGATCTACGACACGCTCGTCCGGATGGCGCAGCCGTTCTCGCTGCGCTACCCGCTCGTCGACGGGCAGGGCAACTTCGGCTCGATCGACGACGACCCCGCGGCGGCGATGCGCTACTGCGTCGCGGCGGAGACGCGCGTCGCGCTGCCGACGGGCACCGTCACGATCGCGGACCTCGCCGGGGACATGGAGGCCGAGTCCGAGCGCGAGGTCGCCTTCGAGGTGCTCGACCGTCGCGGGCGCCCGGTCTCCGCGTCCAAGCTCTTCCACTCGGGCGAACACCCGACGCTGCGGCTGCGTACGCACGAGGGCTACGAGCTCACCGGCACGCACAACCACCCCGTCCTCTGTCTCGTCGACATGGTCGGCGTTCCGCTCCTCCTCTGGAAGCTGCTCGAGGAAGTTCGCCCCGGCGACCGGGTGGTGCTCGCGCGGCCGCGAGCCGCCCGCAGCGAGGCGTCGAAGGAGGAACGCGGCGTCGCGACGTTGCTCGGGGCGTTCGTGTCGGAGGGTTGGGTGTCGGCCGATCGCGCCGGCTTCAGCAACGTCGACGGCGACTACTTCGCGGAGGTGCTCGCGGCGTACGACGCCGTCGTCGGCGGCCGCCGGTACGTGTACGAGCGGACGATCCGTTCCGGCAGCAGGATCCACGAGCTCGACGTCCAGGATCTGACGGCGCTCCGTGCGAGCCCGCTCGCCGCGCTCGCCGGCCGGAGCGCACGGGAGAAGACGGTGCCCGAGGTCGTGTGGCGGAGCGGCCGCGGCTTCAAGCGCGCCTTCCTGCGCTCGCTCTTCACGGGTGACGGCTCCTCGTCCCTCCTCCCGCGGAACGCCATCCAGGTCTCGTACTCGACCTACAGTGACCAGCTCGCGAAGGACGTGCAGCTTCTGCTCCTGGAGCTCGGCGTCGTGAGCCGCCTCTGCCGCTCCGCGCGTGGCGAGACGAAGGTCGCGATCGCCAACCGCCGCGACGCGCGCCTGTTCGCACGGAACGTCGGGTTCCTCGGCGCGAAGCAGCGGAAGCTCGAGCGCGACCTCGGGCGGATCCCGACCGAGAGCCGCGCGCTCTCGAGCGACCACGTCCCCTTCGTCGCCGACTACATCCGCTCCGAGAGCCGCGACCGTTGGCTCCACCGCCACAACGTCGACCGCGTCGAGCGGTGGGAGCGTGGCGGCGCCGCGATCCTCGAGCGGATCGAGTCTGCCGAGGTCAGAGCGGTCGTCGAGCCGCTCGTCGGCGGCGACTACTACTACGCCGAGGTCGAGTCCGTCGTGGACGCGGGCGTGCAGCCGGTGTACTCGATCCGGGTCGACACGGACGACCACTCGTTCCTCACGAACGGCTTCGTCAGCCACAACACCGAGACCCGGCTCGCGCGGATCGCGACCGAGATGCTGCGGGACATCGACGAGGACACCGTCGACTTCGTCCCGAACTACGACGAGTCGCGGCGCGAGCCGTCGGTGCTCCCGGCCCGGTTCCCGAACCTGCTCGTCAACGGCTCCGCCGGGATCGCCGTCGGGATGGCGACGAACATCCCGCCGCACCGTCTCGGCGAGGTCGTGGACGCGCTCGTCCACCTGATCGACAACCCGGACGCGAACGTCGACGACCTGATGAAGCACGTGAAGGGTCCCGACTTCCCCACCGGGGCGATCGTCGTCGGCCGCTCGGGGATTCGCGACGCCTACCGCACCGGTCGCGGGCGGATCGTGATGCGGGCGCGCGCGCACATCGAGGAGCTGCGCGGCGGGCGCACCGCGATCGTCGTCACCGAGCTGCCGTACGGCGTGAAGAAGGGCGGCGACGCCGGCGTGATCAAGAAGGTCGCCGATCTCTACGCGGAGAAGGTGCTGACGGAGATCAGCGACATCCAGGATCACTCCGACCGGACCGGGATGCGGATCCAGATCGAGCTGAAGCGCGACGCGGTGCCACAGGTCGTGCTCAACAAGCTCTACAAGCACACGTCGCTGCAGACGACGTTCGGCTACAACGCCGTCGCGCTCGTCGACAACGTCCCGAAGACGCTCTCGCTGCTCGAGCTGCTCACGCACTACCTCGACTACCAGCGCGAGATCGTCACCCGCCGCTCGAAGTACCGCCTGCGGAAGGCGGAGGAGCGCGCGCACGTCCTCCAGGGGTACCTGATCGCGCTCGACCACCTCGACGAGGTGATCGCGCTGATCCGGAGCGCGCCCGACACCGACACCGCGCGCGCGGGCCTGATGGAGCGGTTCACGCTGTCCGAGATCCAGGCCTCGGCGATCCTCGACCTGCGCCTCCGCGCGCTGACGGCGCTCGAGCGCAAGAAGGTCGAGGACGAGTACGCCGACCTCCAGGAGCTGATCGGCGAGCTCCGCGCGATCCTCGGCGACCCGGCGCGGATCGACGCGCTCATCCGCGAGGAGCTCCTCGAGATCCGGTCGATCTACGGCAAGTCGGACGACCGACGTACGGAGATCGTCGCCGCGGAGGAGGAGCTCGAGCTCGAGGACCTGATCGCGGAGGAGGACATGGTCATCGCGATCACGCGCTCCGGCTACATCAAGCGGCTGCCGGTCACGTCGTACCGCGAGCAGCGGCGGGGCGGCATCGGCGTGATGGGGATGGACCTGAAGGACGAGGACTACATCGAGCACCTCTTCGTCGCGTCGACCCACGACTACATCCTCTTCTTCACCTCCGTCGGGAAGGTCTACCGGCTCAAGGTGCACGAGCTCCCGCTCGGGTCGCGGCAGTCGAAGGGTCGCGCGATCGTGAACCTGCTCCCGTTCCGGCAGGGCGAGCAGGTGCGCGCGGTGATCCAGACGCGGAACTTCGACGAGGCGGAGTACCTGGTGTTCGCGACCAGGAACGGCATCGTCAAGAAGACGAAGCTCGCCGCGTACAACACGCCGCTCAAGGCCGACGGGATCATCGCGATCAAGATGCGGGAGGAGGACGAGCTCGTCGGCGTCCGCCACTCGAGCGGGGACGACGACATCCTCATGGTCTCGCGCAAGGGCCAGGCCGTCCGGTTCTCCGAGCGCGGCGTCCGGCCGATGGGCCGCGACGCGTCCGGGGTGCAGGGGATGCGGCTCCGCGCCGGCGACGAGGTGATCGCGATCAACGTCGCCCACGACGACGCGGACCTCCTCGTCGTGACGGAGAACGGCTTCGGCAAGCGGACGCGCGTCTCGGAGTACCCGTCGAAGGGCCGCGGCGGCCTCGGCGTGAAGACCGTCCAGCTCACGGAGGCGCGCGGGCAGCTCGCCGGCGCGCGCGTCGTCCGCGAGGGCTACCAGGTCATGCTGATCTCGACCGGCGGCACCGTGATCAAGATGCCGGTGGAGGAGATCAAGCGCCTGGGGCGCTCCACGCAGGGCGTGATCGTGATGCGGCTGCGCGGCGACGAACGCGTGTCCGCGCTCGCCCCGGTCGTCGAGCCCGAGGAGCGCGCGACGGACGCTCCCGGCGGCGACGTGGCGCCGTAGGGCGCGATTCCCATTCGAAATGCTCCCCCGAACGGGGGAGATTTACCGGGCCGCCCCTTCCCAAAGTCGAAAGGCGGCTCTATAACTTTCGATCGGGGGATCAATCGCGTAGAGAAAAGGGTGACGTATGTCCGTCGGGAGACAACTGGATCTGTTGGAGCCGATCGACCTCTCCGAGCATCTCGGCAAGGTCGAGCTCTACCTCGGGCAGGTGTGCCAGATCGCCGGCATCTCGAAGATGCAGCTCGACTACTGGACGAACAAGGCGCAGATCCCCACGAAGGGCAAGAAGCAGCGGATCTACGACATCGACGCGCTCGAGACCGTCATGCTGATCAAGCAGGCCAAGGACAAGGGCCTGAACCTCGGCGCGGCGATCGAGGCGGCGCGGCGGTTCCGCGAGACGCGGTCGCCGGACGCCTCCGCCGACGAGTCGCAGTCGTAGCGCGCAGTCGTCCCGAGTAGGGTCAGCTCGCAGCCGCGGGCGGCCGCGGCGCGACCGCAGGACGGCTGTCGCCCGACCGGTTCTCCATGAACGGCTTCAAGAGCTCGATCGGCGCGGGGAAGACGATCGTGGTCGCCTGCGAGCTCCCGAGCTCGATCAGCGTCTGCAGGTAGCGCAGCTGGAGCGCGATCGGCGTGTCGGCCATCACGAGCGCCGCGTCCTTGAGCCGCTCCGCCGCCTGGAACTCGCCCTCCGCGGCGATCACCTTCGCGCGCCGCTCGCGCTCCGCCTCCGCCTGCCGCGCCATCGCGCGCTGCATCCCCTGCGGGATCTCGACGTCCTTGATCTCGACGATCGAGACCTTCACCCCCCACGGTGAGGTCGCCTCGTCGATGATCTCCTGGAGGATCGCGTTGATCTTGTCGCGCTCCGAGAGGAGCTCGTCGAGCAGGTGCTGGCCGAGCACCGACCGCAGCGTCGTCTGCGAGATCTGCGACGTCGCGACCATGAAGTTCTCCACCTGCACGATCGCGTTCTTCGGCTCGATGATCCGGAAGTACGCGACGGCGTTCACGCGCACCGGCACGTTGTCGCGCGTGATCACCTCCTGCGGCGGCACGTTGAGCGTGATCGTCCGCAGGTCGACCTTGACCATCTTGTCGACGACCGGGATGAGGACGAAGAGCCCGGGGCCCTTCGGCTCGGGGAGCAGGCGGCCGAGCCGGAAGACGACGCCGCGCTCGTACTCGCGCGCGACCTTGATCGCCGCCGACAGCAGCGCGATGACCAGGAAGATGACGACACCGGTGACGATCAGGCCGGCCATGAGGCTCCCTTCGAGTGGACGGAGTCGATCCTAACGGCGCCGACCGGCTTCACGCCTCGGCGGGCGCCGCCTGCTCCTGGCGCGTGTCGACGGGCTCGACGGTCAGCGTGAGCGTCGACTCGTCGACGGCGACGACGCGCACCTCGTCGCCCGGCTCGAGCGCGGCGCCGCCGCGCCCGTGCGCGCGCCACCGCTCCCCCGCCGCCGCGACCTGGCCGTCGGCCCGGACGACGGCGGTCGTCCCGACGAGGCCGTGGACGCCGACCTCCGCCGGCCGGCGGCGCAGCTGGATCACCTTCGTCAGCACGAGCGCCGTGAACGCGGCCATCGTCCCCGCGATCCCGACGGCGACCCAGAGCGACACCTCGTACGCGTCGCCGGCGGGGTCGAAGAGCATCAGCGACCCGATCACGAACGCGACCGCGCCGCCGACGGACAGGATCCCGCCGCTCGGGACGAAGACCTCGGCGGCGAAGAACGCGACGGCGACGATCATCAGCAGGAGGCCGGCGGCGCTGATCGGCAGCACCTGGAGGCCGAAGAGGCCGACGATCAACGAGATCACGCCCACGATCCCCGGCAGGAACGCGCCCGGGTTGTAGAGCTCGATCAGGATCCCGAGCGCCCCGAGCGACATCAGCAGGACGATGATGTTCGGGTTGATGAGCGTGTTGAGGATCCGCTTCCAGAGCGACATCTCGACGTGCTCCACCTGGGCGTTCGCCGTGTCGAGCGCGAGCCCCTTCGTCACGGCCTCGCGCCCGTCCGCCTCGTCGAGGAGCGTCTCCAGGTCCGGAGCGATCAGGTCGATCACGTTCTCCTCGAGCGCGCGCCGCGCCTCGAGGTTCGCCCCCTCGCGCACCGCCTCCTCGACCCAGTCGGCGTTCCGGCCGTGCTCCTCCGCGATCGCCCTGATCGACGCGACGGCGTCGTTGACGATCTTGTTCCGCGCGTCCTCCGGGATCTCCTCGCCCCCGACCCCGATCGGCGTCGAGGAGCCGATGTTCGTCTGCGGCGCCATCGCGAGGACGTCCGCCGCCTGGCCGATCCACACGCCGGCGGACGCCGCGCGCGCACCCTCGGGCGAGACGTAGACGATCACCGGGATCCGCGCCGCCAGCTCCGCCTGGTAGATCTGCCGCATCGACTCGGCGAGGCCGCCGGGCGTGTCGAGGAGGATCACGATCGCGTCGTAGCCCTCGCGCTCCGCGCGCTCGATCTCGCCGACGACGTAGTCGGCGGACACGGGGTTCACGTCCGTCGCGAACTCGACGGCGAGGACGCGCGGCCGGTCGCCGCTCGTCGCCGCGTTCGCGGTCGCCGCGAGCGCCGCCAGGGCGGCGAACGCCGCCAGCGCGAGACGTAAGGATTTGGTCAGGGAAGGCACGATCCCCTTGAGGAAGAAGGGTACCGGCAGGCACCCTCGGGAGCCCGGGTCATCTCCCATGCGCCGACTCGTCGCCCTCACCGCCGTCGCGCTCGCCTACGCCGCCCCGGCGCACGCGATGCCCGCGCAGATCGCCACGCACGACGTGCCGCTCGCGCACGTGCGCGCTCCGGCCTCGGCCGCGCCGCGGTCGCTGCCGCGGTTCAACCTCGTCGGCCTCCACTGGCAGGGGCCGGGGACGGTCGACTTCCGTACCCGGAGCGTGGCCGGTCGGTGGAGCGCGTGGCGCCCCGCGGCGCCGGAGGACGGCGACCGGCCGGACGGCGTCACGACCGAGCGCTCCCCCGCGGGGTGGAACGTCGGCAGCCCGTGGTGGACGGGCGCCTCCGACCGGATCGAGTACCGCCTGCGCGGCGACGTCCGCCGCCTCCGCGCGCACTTCGTCTGGAGCCCCGTCGACGGCGAGCCGCCGCGCGCGCCGGCGATCGTCCACGCGCCTCCGGTGATCACGCGCCAGCAGTGGGGCGCGAACGAGCTGATCAAGCGCGGGCAGCCGTCGTACGCCGACCGCGTGCGCTTCGCCGTCGTCCACCACACCGCCGGCACGAACGAGTACTCGCGCGAGCAGTCGGCGGCGATCGTGCGCGGCATCCAGCTCTACCACGTGCAGGGGAACGGCTGGAACGACATCGGCTACAACTTCCTCGTCGACAAGTACGGGCAGGTCTTCGAGGGCCGCTTCGGCGGTCTCGACCGGAACGTCGTCGGTGCGCACGCGGAGGGGTTCAACACCGGCTCGACCGGTGTCGCGCTGCTCGGGAACCACGGCGGCGTGGGTATGACCGCCGCGGCGCGCGACGCGCTCGTCCGCCTGCTCGCGTGGCGCCTGGACGTGGCGCACGTCGACCCGCTCTCGACGTTCAACTGGACGTCCGCCGGCAACGCGAAGTTCCCGCGCGGCCGCTCCGTCGCGCTGCGCTCCGTCGTCGGCCACCGGGACGTCGGGTTCAGCGAGTGCCCCGGCACGCTCGTCTACGGCGCGCTCGACGACCTCGCGCGCCGCGTCGCGCAGACCGGCCTGCCGAAGCTGTACGACCCCGTCGTCAGCGGGAGGATCGGTGCGCCCGTGCGCTTCACCGCACGCCTCTCCTCGCCGCTGCCGTGGGTCGTGACGGTGACGAACGGCGGCGGCCAGACCGTCGCGACCGGCTCCGGCAACGGCGCCGCGGTCGACTGGACGTGGGACGCGACGTCGGCGCCGCCGGGGTCGTACTCGTACTCCTTCACGGCCGGCCCGCAGGTTCGGCCGGCGACGGGGTCGCTCGGCACGCGGCCCGGCGTGCTCTCGATCACCGCCGCGACGGCGAGCCCCGCGGCGATCACGCCGAACGGCGACGGCGTCGACGACGCGACCACCGTCGCCTACACGCTCGGGATCCCCGCCACCGTCACCGCGACCCTCGTCCGTCCGGACGGGACGATCGCGGCGACCCTGTTCTCCGAGGCCCGGCCGGCGGGCCCGAACTCGTTCGCACTGTCGGCCGAGTCGGTGCCCGACGGGACGTACACGATCGTGCTGCGCGCGGTCAACGGCGGCGGCCGCGAGATCGTGGCGCAGGTGCCGCTACTGGTCAGCCGCACGCTCGCGGCGGTCTCCGTCGCGCCGACCGCCTTCTCGCCGAACGGCGACAAGCGCCGCGACGTCCTTCGCGTCCGCTTCTCGTTGACGGCGCCCGCCGTCGTCCGCGTCCGCATCCTCACGACGGAGGGGAAGCTCGTGGCGACGCCGCTCCGCCCGACGCCGCTCGACCCGGGGATCCACATGCCCGCCTGGGACGGGAGCAAGCGCGTCGGGCGGCTCCTCGACGGCGAGTACCGCGCGGAGGTGACGGCGATCGACGCGGTCGGTGCGGTCTCGCAGGCGCTCCCGCTCGTCTCGGACACGCGAGCGCCCGTCGTCCGGTTCGTCTCGCTGCGGCCGCTCCGGCTCTGGGTGAGCGAGCCGGCGGAGGTCGTCGTCGTCGTCGGCGGCCGCCGCACGGTCGTGAAGCGAGCGGCCGCGGGGACGTTCGCCGTCCCGGGCGCCGCCGCGCCGGGTGCCGTCGTCGCGCGTGCGTGGGATCCGGCGGCGAACGTCAGCCGGCCGGTGCGCGCGCGCCGCTGAGCCAGTCGTCGTAGCGCCGCTCCAGGCGCAGCAGCAGCTCCACGAGCAGTTCGCTGCGGTCGACCCGTGAGCCGAGCTCGAGGCGCAGCGACGTCGCCGGCAGCCGCGTCTCGCGCGGCAGCTCCTCCTCCGCCTGGTTCACGTTCACGCCGCACCCGAGGACGACGCGGTCGCCCGCCGCCTCGCCGAGGAGGCCGGCGACCTTCCGTCCGCGGACGAGGACGTCGTTTGGCTCCTTGACCGTCGCCTCGAGCCGCGTGACCGCTCCGATCGCCCCCGCGCACGCCTCCGCCGCGACGACCGTCAGCTCCGGGAGGCGGTCCGGCGCGACGCCCGGGCGGAGCACGAGCGACAGGAGGAGCGACGTCCCGGGCGCGTCCGTCCACGTGCGGCCGAGTCTCCCGCGGCCGTCGGTCTGGTGATCCGCCACCGCGACGGCGCCCTCCGGCTCGTCGTCGCGGAGCAGGCGCTGCGTCGACGGGCACGCGGCCACGTAGAGGTACTCGCGGCCGAAGCGGCCGCGCAGCCGCGGCACCACCTCGGCCGCCAGGAGCGAGTCCGGCACCGCACTAGACTACGGCCGTGCAACCCCCCCGCGCGTCGCGCCGTCGAATCGAACGACCACTGCGGCCCGACGGGCCGCTCGACTACGAGAGGCTGAGTGATCCCATCCTGGTCCGACGCGCCAAGGACGGAGACGAGCGGGCGCTCGCGGCGCTCTGCGAGCGGCACGCGCCGCGCGTGCAGCGGCTGACGCGCCACCTGCTCGACGACTCCGAGGACGCGCGCGACGCCGCGCAGGAGGCGCTGGCGAAGCTGTGCGTGCGCCTGCGGCAGTTCCGCGGCGAGGCGCAGTTCGCGACGTGGCTGCACCGGCTGGTCGTGAACACGTGCCGCGACGTGGCCGAGCGCCAGCGCCGCCGCCGTCACGAGCAGCTGCCGGACGAGCTCCGGACGCAGCCCGACGCCGATCCGGCCACGGACCCGCGCCACGCCGCAGCGCTCTCGGGGCTGCGGTCGGAGCTGTGCGCGGGGCTCGAGTCGCTCCCGCCGTCGCAGGCGCGCGTGCTGCTGCTGAAGGACGCGCTCGGGCTCTCGTTCGAGGAGGTGGCCGAGGTGACGCAGCTTCCGATCGGGACCGCGAAGTCGCACGCGCACCGCGCCCGCGCGCGCCTCCGCGCGCGCCTCGACGCGACGGAGCCCGTGGCCGCGCGGTGATCGGGCCGCTGGACCACGCGGCGATCGAGGAGATCCTGCCGCACCGCCACCCGCTCCTCCTGCTCGACGAGGTGCTCGAGCTGGAGCCGGGCGTGCGCGCGCTCGCGCGCAAGACCGTGCGCGAGGAGGACTGCGCCGGCCACTTCCCGGGGAACCCGATCATGCCCGGCGTGCTGATGGTGGAGGCGCTCGCGCAGGCGGGCGCGGTCGCCGTCCTGTCGCAGGAGGAGAACCGGGGGCGGCTCGCGCTGTTCGCCGGCATCGACGGCGTGCGCTTCAAGCGCGTCGTCCGCCCGGGCGACGTGCTCACGCTCCTGTGCGAGCTCGAGACGGTCCGCGGCCCGATCGGCCGTGGCAGGGCGCGTGCGACCGTCGAGGGCGAGCTCGCGGTCAGGGGGACGCTCACCTTCGCCGTGGACCGGTCGTGATCGGCGTCGCGAACGGCAACGTCTCGATCACCGGGCTCGGCGTCCGGGTGCCGGAACGCGTGGTCACGAACGAGGACCTCGCGCAGATCGTCGACACCTCCGACGAGTGGATCACCGAGCGCACCGGGATCAAGGAGCGGCGGTTCGCGTCGCCCGACGAGGCGATGTCGGACCTGGCGCTCCCCGCCGCTCGCGACGCGCTCGCCCAGGCCCGCGTCGAGCCGGCCGACCTCGACCTCGTGATCGTGGCGACGGTGACGCCCGACATGATGTTCCCGACGACGTCCGCGATCGTCGCGGACGCGCTCGGCGCGAAGGACGCGGCGGCGTACGACCTCCTCGCCGGGTGCACCGGCTTCATGTACGCGATCGCGCAGGCGCACGGGATGATCGCCGGCGGGATCGTCCGCCGCGCGCTCGTCGTCGGCGGCGACGTGCTCTCGAAGATCCTCGACTTCGAGGACCGCTCGACGCTCGTCCTGTTCGGGGACGGAGCCGGCGCGGTCGTGCTGGAGCGCGTCGAGGACGGCGGCTTCCTCGGCTTCGAGCTCGGCGCGGACGGGGGCGGCGGCCGCCACCTCTGGCTGCCGGGCAGCGGCTCGCGCAAGTTCGACGACCCGACGCGGTTCGTGAAGATGAACGGGCCCGAGGTCTTCAAGTTCGCGACGCGCGTGATGGTCACGTCCGCGGACAAGGTGCTCGCCGAGTGCGGTCTCCGCGTCGAGGACGTCGACGTCTACGTGCCGCACCAGGCGAACGTCCGGATCATCGACCACGCCGTGCGCAAGCTCGGGATCCCTCCCGACCGCGTGGTCGTTAACGTTGACCGCTATGGCAATACCTCCTCCGGATCGATCCCGCTCGCGCTCGCGGACGCGCGCGCGGACGGGCGGCTCCGCGAGGGCGCGCTGGTGCTGATGACGGGCATGGGCGCGGGGCTCACCTGGGGCTCCGCGCTGATGAGGTGGACGGAGGACGGACGATGACGAAGATCGCGTTCTGCTTTCCCGGCCAGGGATCGCTCGAGGTCGGGATGGGGCGGGAGATCGCCGAGGCGGTGCCGGAGGCGATGGAGGTGTACGAGCGCGGCAGCGAGGCGTCGGGCCTCGACCTGAAGCGGCTCTGCTTCGAGTCGCCGCTCGAGGACCTCGTCGCGACGGACGTGCAGCAGCCGGCGCTCGTGGCGACGAGCCTCGCCGTCCTGGCGGCGCTCCGCGCCCGCGGCGTCCGCGCGGACTACGTCGTCGGCCACTCCGTGGGCGAGTTCTCCGCGCTCGCGGCCGCCGAGTCGATGGAGGTCGAGGAGGCGCTCTCGCTCGTCCGCGAGCGCGGCCTCGCGATGGCCGAGGCGGCGCGGCAGCGGCCGGGCTCGATGGCCGCGATCCTCGGACTCGAGGACGAGGTCGTCGAGTCGCTCTGCCGCAAGATCATCGGCGTGTGGCCGGCGAACTACAACTCGCCGGGCCAGATCGTCGTCTCCGGCGAGGAGGCGGCGGTGGACGAGTGCTGCGCGGAGGCCGAGCGCCAGGGCGCGCGGCGCGCGGTGAAGCTCAAGGTCTCGGGCGCGTTCCACAGCCCGCTCGTCGCGAGCGCGGCCCACCGGCTGAAGCCCGCGGTGGAGCGCATCCGGTTCGCCGACCCGACGGCGCCGTTCATGTCGACGGTGACGGCGCGGATCGAGCCGGCGCAGCGGATGGGCACGCTGCTCGTCGAGCAGCTCACGGCGCCGGTCAAGTTCACGCAGGCGACGCGCGCGCTCGTCGCCGACGGCGTCAAGACGTTCGTCGAGGTCGGGCCGGGGAACGTGCTCTCCGGGCTCGTCAAGCGCATCGACCGCAGCGTCAAGGCCGTCTCGGTGAACAACCTCGAGTCGCTGCAGAAGCTCGAGGAGACGCTGTCGGCGGCATGACGTTCGCCTCCCTCGAGGGAAAGCGCGCGCTCGTCACGGGCGCGTCGAAGGGCATCGGGCGCGCCATCGCGGAGGAGCTGGCGCGCGCCGGCGCCGTCGTCGTCGTCGGCTACCGCTCGGGGCGCGACGAGGCGGAGGAGCTCGCGCGGCAGATCGGCGGGAGCGCCGTGCAGGCCGACGTCTCCGACCCCGAGGAGGCGAAGCGGCTCGTGGAGGAGGCGGGTGACCTCGACGTGCTCGTGAACAACGCCGGTGTGACGCGCGACGGCCTGCTCGCGCGGATGCCGGACGACGACTGGCGGACGGTGATCGAGACGAACCTCAGCTCCTGCTTCTACACCTGCCGCGCCGTCGCGCGCGGGATGATGAAGCGCCGCGCGGGCGCGATCGTGAACGTCTCGAGCATCGTCGGCGTCCACGGGAACCCCGGACAGACGAACTACTCCGCCTCGAAGGCGGGGATCATCGGCTTCACGAAGGCGCTCGCGCGCGAGCTCGGGAACCGCGGCGTCCGCGCGAACGTCGTCGCGCCGGGCTACGTGTCGACGCAGCTGACGGAGGTGCTGCCGGACGACCTGAAGCAGGCGATGCTGGCGAACACGCCGCTCGGGCGGCTCGGCGACCCCGGCGACGTCGCGGGCGCGGTACGGTTCCTGTGCTCCGACGAGGCCTCGTTCATCACCGGCGAGGTGCTCCTCGTCGACGGGGGACTGGGGATGTGACGAGCGCCAACGGCAGACGCAGGGTGGTGATCACCGGGCTCGGCATGGTGACGCCGCTCGGGAACGACGTCGAGACGACGTGGTCGAACCTGCTCGCGGGCGAGTCGGGTGCCGGCCCGATCACGCACTTCGACCCGGAGGGGTATCCCGTCGACTTCGCGTGCGAGCTGAAGGACTTCGACCCGGCGCAGTGGATCGACCGGAAGCAGGCCCGGCGGATGGATCGCTTCTCGCAGATGATCCTCGCCGCCGCGCGCCAGGCAGAGCAGGACTCCGGGCTCGACTTCGTCGCGATCGGCGACCGCGTCGGCGTCTCCGTCGCCACCGGGATCGGCGGCTTGAAGTCGTTCCAGGACTGCTACGACACGCTGATCGACCGCGGCCCCGACCGCGTCAACCCGTTCTCGATCCCGGCGATCATCCCGAACATGGGTGCCGCCTGGGTCTCGATGGAGCTCGGGACGCGGGGGCCGCTCTCGTCGCAGTGCACCGCCTGCGCAGCGTCGAACATGGCGATCGGCGAGAGCGCCGACGCGATCCGCCTCGGCCGCGCGGACGTGATGCTCGCGGGCGGCACCGAGGCGCCGGTGACCCGCGTCGGGATCGCCGGATTCGGCTCGATGCGCGCGCTCTCGCGGCGCACCGACGACCCGAAGCGCGCGAGCCGGCCGTTCGACGCGGGGCGCGACGGGTTCGTGATGGGCGAGGCGGGCGCGATCCTCGTCCTCGAGGAGCTGGAGCATGCGCGGGCGCGCGGCGCGAAGATCTACGCGGAGCTGCTCGGCTACGGGCTGTCGTCCGACGCGACGCACATCACCGAGCCCGACCCGACGGGCGAGAACCCCGCGCGGGCCATGAGGATGGCGTTCGCGGACGCCGGGATCGACCCGAGCGAGATCGGCTACATCAACGCGCACGGCACCTCGACGCCGCTCGGCGACGCGAGCGAGACGCGCGTGATCAAGCTCGCCGTCGGCGAGGAGGTGGCGCGCGGAATCCCCGTCTCGTCGACGAAGGGCGCGACCGGCCACTGCCTCGGCGCCGCCGGCGCGGTCGAGGCGATCTTCACGATTCTCGCCGTCGAGCGCGGGAAGCTCCCGCCGACGATCAACTACGACGAGCCCGACCCCGAGTGCGACCTCGACTACATCCCGAACGAGTCGCGGGACGCGCCCGACCTGCGCGTCGGCGTCTCCAACTCCTTCGGCTTCGGCGGGCACAACGCCTCGATCGTCGTCCGCAGGTGGGACGGCGGCGCGGGCGCGGCTGCCTCGGGCTAGCGCGCGAGCAGGAACGCCGCCGCGGACGCCGCGGCGAGGAACCCCGCCGCGAGCTCCGTCGCGCCGGCCGCGGCGGCGACCGCGACGAGCGTCCCGAGCACCGCGGCTCCCGCGAGGCTGCGGACGCGGCGGGCGGTGGCGGCAGCGGCCCGCGGGTTGCGCCGCGCGAGGAGCAGGAGCGCGACGGTCCACGAGGCGAACGTCGCCGCCGCCCACACGAGCCACGCCGCGGACAGTCCCTCCAGCGCGACGGCCGTCGCGAGCGTGACGGCTCCGGCCGCCGCGGCGACCGCCGCTGCGGCGTGCACGTCCTCGCGCGGCGAGCTGCTCACGCGCGAAGGGTAGGCTCCGGCCCGTGACCCGCTGGGCGACGTTCGACTGCTACGGAACGCTGATCGACTGGCACGCCGGCATCGGCGCCGTGCTCGAGCGCCTCTGGGGCGTCGAGCAGCGGGACGAGCTCCTCGCGCGGTACCACGAGCTCGAGCCGCAGGTGCAGGCGGAGGACTACCGCCCGTACGGCGAGGTCCTGACGCTGACCCTCGAGCGGCTCGCGCGCGAGGTCGGTTACGGGATCCCCGAGGGCGAGAGCGGCATCCTCGCGAAGTCGCTCCCCGACTGGCCGGCGTTCCCGGAGGTGCCGGCGGCGCTGCGGGAGCTCCGCGACCGCGGCTGGAGCCTCGCGATCCTCTCCAACTCCGACCGCGACCTGATCGCGGCGTCGCAGCGCACGCTCGGCGTGCCGTTCGACGTCGTCGTCGTCGCGGAGGACGTCGGCTCGTACAAGCCCGCGCCCGCGCACTGGGAGCGGTTCTTCGAGCTGACGACGGCGGAGCGCGAGACGCACGTGCACGTGGCCGCGAGCCTGTTCCACGACGTCGCGCCTGCCTCGGAGCTCGGCCTCACGACGGTCTGGATCAACCGCCTCGGCGAGACCGCCGAGCCCGAGCCGACACGGGAGCTGCCGGACCTCGCGGCGCTTCCGGACACGCTCGACGAGCTCGCGCCGTCGTGAGCGGCGGGCTCGTGGTGCGGCCGTTCGGCGACGGGGACACGGCGCGCGTGATCGACCTCTTCAACCGCGCCGCGCGGGCGGCGTACGGTGTCGACGACACGTCGGAGGCGGAGTTCCGCGTCTTCCTGACGGAGCCGAACGTCGAGCCGCAGCGCGATCTCCGCGTCGCGGAGCGCGGCGGCGAGCTCGTGGGCTACGCGGACGTCTACGACCAGAACCGGACGCACGTCCGCTACTGGTTCGACCTCCGTCTCGACCCGGACAACGCGGACGAGGAGGTGGCGCGGGCGCTCGTCGCGTGGCTCGAGGAGCGCACCGACGGCGAGCGCCTCCCGGGGGCGTTCCTCCGCGGCTTCGTCCCCGAGCGGAGCGCGCTCGTGAAGCGGGCGCTCGAGGAGGCGGGGTACCGGCTGATCCGCCACTCCTACCGGATGGCGCTCGACCTGCCCGCCGACGCGCCCGAGCCGGAGTGGCCGGACGGGCTGACGGTGCGGCCGCTCGCGCCCGGCGAGGAGCGCGCGGTGTACGAGGTCCACGAGGAGTGCTTCGCCGACCACTGGGAGCACGTGCGCGAGCCGTACGAGGACTGGGCGCACTGGACGGTCGAGCGGGAGGACTTCGACCCGTCGCTCTGGTGGGTCGTCACCGACGGCGACGAGATCGCCGCGTACGCGCTCTGCCGGCGCCACGACGCGGAGCCCGAGATGGGCTGGGTGGAGATGCTCGGCACGCGCGTGCCGTGGCGACGGCGCGGTCTCGGCCGGGCGCTCCTGCACCACGTCTTCCGCGAGTTCGAGTCCCGCGGCTACGCGCGCGTCGGGCTCGGCGTCGACGCGGAGAGCCTCACCGGCGCGAACGTCCTCTACGAGCGCGTCGGGATGCGCGTCGTCCGGCGGTTCGACGCCTACGAGAAGACGCTGTCGTGAGCGTGCTCCGCGCCCGCTGCCCCGAGTGCCGGACGCTGACCGCGGTCGCGCTCGGCGGCGAGTACCAGTGCCACAGCTGCGGGCGCGAGTTCGGCGCGGGGCTCGTGCGCGTCCCGACCGCGTGGGGCGACGGCGGCGAGCCGATGGTGGAGGCCGCGCGGCTGCCGCTGCCGTTCCCGGAGGCGGTCGTCGTCGAGGAGGAGACGCTCCACGAGCAGACGCTCGCGATCGCCGCCTCCCTCCCCGACCGGCCGCTCGTCCTCGGCGGCTGCTGCTGCGCGCACCTCGGCGCGATCGAGGGACTCGCGGCGCGGACGGACAGGCTCGCCGTCGTCTGGTTCGACGCGCACGGCGACCTGAACACGCCCGAGTCGTCGCCGTCCGGGAACCCGTGGGGGATGCCGCTGCGCATGGCGATCGACGCGGGAGCGGTCGCCGCGGACGACGTCGCCCTCGTCGGCGCGCGCGCGCTCGACCCGCCGGAGGAGGAGTTCGTCGCGCGCTCCGGGATCCACGCCGGCGGCCGCGAGGCGATCGGGCGGGCCGTCGACGGCACCGACTGCGTCTACGTCGCGCTCGACTGCGACGTCTTCGAGCCGTCCGAGCTGCGGGCGTTCATGCCCGAGCCCGGCGGGCCGACCGTCGCCGAGGTCGCGCGCGAGCTGGAGGGGCTCGCGGCGCGGAAGACGATCGTCGGCGCCGGCCTCACCGGGCTCCGCCCGGAGCCGGAGAACCTCGAGCCGCTCCGCCGGCTGACGGGCGCGCTCGGGTTCTAGCCCGCTGCAACCGTCCCGCGCCGGGAGGGGTCTAAGATCAACGCCATGTCGAGCCGCATCGACGTCTCCGTCGAGCACAAGCAGCCGCCCGCGGAGCCGCGCGGGAAGCGTCACCCGAACACGTGCCCCGCGTGCGCGTCGCACTACCGGGACGACGAGCTCGCGGAGAACCTCTGGGTCTGCGGTCACTGCGGCCACCACTTCCCGATGCGCGCGCCCGCGCGGATCGCGCACCTCGCCGACGAGGGCAGCTGGGTCGAGGAGGCGGCCGACGTCCGCTCGGAGGACCCGCTCGGGTTCTTCGACCTGCGCCCGTACACGGAGCGGCTCGCCGAGGCCGAGGTCGCCACCGGCCTGGGCGAGGCGATGGTGATCGGGCAGGCGACGATCGACGGCCGCCCGTGCGAGCTCGCGGTGATGGACTTCGCGTTCATGGGCGGCTCGATGGGGAGCGCCTGCGGCGAGAAGTTCTCGCGCGCCTGCGACAGCGCGGCCGAGCGCGGCGTCCCGCTGATCGCCGTGGCGGCCTCCGGCGGCGCGCGGATGCAGGAGGGGATCCTCGCGTTGATGCAGCTCCCGAAGACCGTGTGCGCCGTCGAGGACCTGCGGGACGCGGGCGTCGCGTTCATCAGCGTCGTCGCGCACCCGACGACCGGCGGCGTGCTCGCCAGCTTCGCGACGCTCGGCGACGTGGTGATCGCGGAGCCCGGCGCGCTGATGTCGTTCGCCGGACCGCGAGTCGTCCAGCAGACGACGCGCGAGAAGCTCCCGGACGACTTCGGGCTCGCCGAGTCGAACCTCCGCCTCGGCCACATCGACGCCGTCGTGCCGCGGTCCGAGCTGCGGCCGACGCTCCACAAGCTCCTGGGGCTGTTCGCGCATGGCGGGTGAGGCGGAGCTCCGGCTGCGGAACCGGCTCAGCAAGCTGAAGCAGGCGCGCCTGCTCGGCGGCACGGGCCTCTCGCGGGAGCTCGAGCGGCTGCAGCGACAGCTCGACCGGATCGCGGCCGAGCCGAGCGACGAGGAGATCTGGCGCTCCGTCCAGCTCGCGCGACACCAGGACCGGCCGTACACGCTCGACTACGTCGAGCGGATCCTCGAGGACTTCTTCGAGCTGCACGGCGACCGCGCCCGTGGCGACGACGAGGCGCTCGTCGCCGGGCTCGGGAAGCTCGACGGCCGCACGGTCGTCCTCGTGGGGCAGCAGAAGGGGCGCGACATCAAGGAGCGGACGCGGCGGAACTTCGGGATGGCCTACCCGGAGGGCTACACGAAGGCGATGCGCGCGATGGAGCTCGCCGACCGGCACCGGTTCCCGCTGATCTCCCTGGTCGACACGCCGGGCGCCTACCCCGGCGTCGTCGCGGAGCAGCACGGGCAGGGCGGTGCGATCGCGCGTGCCCAGGCGGCGATGGCGCGCCTGCAGGTGCCGACCGTCGCCTGCGTGATCGGCGAGGGCGGCTCCGGCGGCGCGATCGCGATCGCGGTCGCGGATCGCGTGCTGATGCAGGAGAACGCGATCTACTCCGTGATCTCGCCGGAGGGGTGCGCCGCGATCCTCTGGCGCGACGCCGCGGAGGCACAGAAGGCGGCGGCGGCGTTCAAGCCCGACGCGCCGCACTGCCTCGAGCTCGGCGTGATCGACGCGATCGTCCCGGAGCCGGAGGGCGGCGCGCACACCGACCACGACGAGGCGGCGCGGCTCCTGCGGGAGGCGCTCGTCGAGTCGCTCGCCGAGCTCGAGGCGATCCCGGGCGACGAGCTGCGGCGGCGGCGGCGCGCGAAGTTCCGCTCGCTCGGCGTCTACGCCTGAGGCGACGCTTTCCACACTGTCCACAGGGTTTTCCCCCGCTTACAACAGTGATTTCGGAGCCGTAAACGGCCCAGGGCCGCCAGCTGGCGACCCCGGACACGACCCCCCCACAGGGTGGAGAAGCTTCTCCTCGCGCGGCTCGCGGGCTGCGCGTCGAAGCGTGGTGTCTCCGCTGCGCCGCCCGCTCAAACATCGCCGGGTTCTCGGTGTCTCCGCCCGGGAACATCGGTCGTCGTGAGCAGGCACGGCCTCGACGAGTACGAGCGGAAGCGGGATCCGAAGGCGACGCCGGAGCCCGGCGTCGCCTTCGGATCCCGCTTCCGCTCGTAC
>Ga0247713_1000680_pt1 | contig 19239 bp, 20 predicted proteins | sample 21E_NmetaG_FD_189936 | JGI IMG/M metagenome (GOLD analysis project Ga0247713, IMG submission 189936) | Soil microbial communities from hillslope of Landscape Evolution Observatory, University of Arizona, Oracle, AZ, United States - 2-1-E_N | ecosystem: Engineered > Artificial ecosystem >... | reverse complement strand
CCTTGAACCCGGCCAGCCGAACCGAGGCGGGGTTCGTGCCGTGGGCGCTGTCCGGGATGATCACCGTGCGGCGGTCCGTCTCCCCCCGGTCGGCGAAGTACCGCCTCCACATCAGCAGTGCGGTGATCTCGCCGTGCGCCCCGGCGGCCGGGTTGAACGTGCCGGCGTCCATCCCGGTGACCTCGCACAGGTCCCGCTCGAACCGCCACAGGAGCGCCAGGGCGCCCTGGACGTCGGAGACCGGCTGGTCGGGGTGGAGGTCCCGGAACCCGGGCAGCGCGGCCATCTCCTCGTTCAGCTTCGGGTTGTGCTTCATCGTGCACGAGCCCAGCGGGTAGAACGCGTTGTCGATGGCGAAGTTGCGCTCGGACAGGGTGGTGAAGTGCCGGACGAGATCGGGCTCGGACACCTCCGGGAGCCGGGGCGGGACGGTTCGGCGGAACCGGTCGGGCAGGAACTCGTCGGTCGACGGGGCTCCCTCGGGCGCCTCGGGGAGCGACCAGGCCCGGCGTCCGGACCGGGACAGCTCGAAGATCGTGTCCGGGGTGCGGTGGGCGGCGGTGTCCTCGGTCACTTCCCTATCTCCTTCAGCGCGTCCACGAGCGCGTCCACGTCCGAGGCGGTGCGGCGCTCGGTGAAAGCGAGCGTGAAGATCTCGTCGTCGCACGCCGGCCCCGCCCAGATCCCGCGGGCACGCAGCTCGGCCAGGACCTCCGCGGCCGGCTTCGGACCCCGGAGCGGGAGCTCGCGCAGGAACGGCCTCTCCGACGCCACCTCGAACGGTGTCTCGGCGGCGATCCTCGCGGCGGCCAGGTGGGCGAGGGAGGCCGAGACCTCGGCCACGTGCCGCAGCCCCTGGGGACCGAGCCACGAGAGCTGGACGGTCACCATCAGGGCGAACAGGGACTGGTTCGTACAGATGTTGGACCCCGCCTTCTCGCGGCGGATGTGCTGCTCGCGTGCCTGCAGGGTGAGCACGTAGCCGCGGCGCCCTTCCGCGTCGACCGTCTCCCCCACCAGCCGCCCCGGCATGTGCCTCACGAAGGACTCGTCCGTCGCGAACAGCCCGACGCACTGTCCGCCGAAAGCGACCGGGTTGCCGACCGCCTGTCCCTCGGCCAGCGCGATCTGCGCCCCCCACGCGCCGGGCGGCTCGAGGACACCCAGGGAGACCGGGTCGCAGACGGCGATCAGCTTCGCCTCGACATCGGCCGCCGCCCGACCGATCTCCCGGACCTCCTCGAGCAGTCCGTAGCGGTTCGGCTGCTGGACCACGACCGCGAGCACGTACTCGTCGCGCGCCGCCTCGGCGATCGCTCCGGCCTCGCAGCCCAGGTCGTTCTCGGGGAGCACCTCGACGTCGATCCCAAGACCTCCCGCGTAGGTCCGCAGCACGCGGACGTAGCGCGGGTTCACGCCGGGCGCGACGAGCACGCGCCGCGCCTCCCGCCTCATCGCGGCCAGGTTCACCGCTTCCACGAGCCCGGTCCCCGCGTCGTAGAGCGAGGCGTTCGCGGCGGTCAGACCGAACAGCTCCGCCACCATGGTCTGGAACTCGTACAGGTACTGCAGCGTGCCCTGCGACGCCTCCGCCTGGTACGGCGTGTACGCGGTGGCGAACTCCCCCCGGGAGGCCATCGCACGCACGACCGCGGGCACGTAGTGGTCGTAGAGCCCCCCACCCAGGAACGACAAACCGCCCGACGACGGGAGGTTGCGGGAGGCGAGGGAGGTGAGGTGCCGGGCCACCTCGGGCTCCGACATCGGGGCGCTGAGGTCCAGCTGCGGGTCGCGCAGGTCGGCCGGGACGGTGGCGAAGAGGTCGTCTATGGAGCCGGCGCCGATCACGTCCAGCATCGCCCGGACGTCGTCGGCGGTGTGGGGGACGAAGTCGCCGGCGCTCACGTGGCCGACGCCCCGGCCTTGGCGGGCGCGGCCGGACGTCCCCGCTCGATCAGCGGGAGCTCGCGCATCGTCACCGCGATCTCCTTCCCACGGTTGTGCAGGGTAGCCGGCCCCAGGGACGTCTCCAGCGGGACGTAGGCGAGACCGATCGGCGCGTCAAGGACGACCGAGGTCCCGCCGCTCGTCACGACTCCTTCCTCCCCGACCCGGTCTCCCGGCTGCGGGATGCACCTCTGCGCGGCGACGAACCCCACGAGGCGGCGGGCGGGCTCCCGGGCGGCGAGCGCGTCGCGTCCCACGAAATCCTTGCCGAGGTCCACGGCGAACCCGACCCCCGCCTCCCGGGGGTCGATGTCCAGGTCGAGCTCGTGTCCGTACAGCGGGTAGCCCATCTCCATGCGCAGCGCGTCCCGGGAGCCGAGCCCGCACGGGACGACCCCCTCGGCGCGCAGCGCCTCCCAGACACGTGGTCCGGCGCCCGCCTCGCAGACGATCTCGACCCCGTCCTCCCCCGTGTACCCGGTGCGCGAGACCACGGCTCCCACGTCGGCGACCACGGTCCGGACGGCCCCGAACCTGCGCGGGGGGATGTCCGCGCCGAGCCGGCCCACGATCTCGCAGGCAGCCGGCCCCTGGACGGCGATCATCGCGCTGGTGAAGGTGTCGTCCACCGCGTCGATGCCTTCCGGCGCGTGCTGCATCAGGTGGTCCCAGTCGACCTCGCGACGGGAGCCGTTCACGACGACGAGGAAGTCGTCGGCGCCCAGCCACAGGACGATCAGGTCGTCGATGACGCCCCCCTGCGGCGTGCACCAGAGCATGTACTGCGCCCGTCCCGGGGAGACCCTGGCCAGGTCGTTCGTGCCCAGGCGCTGCAGCAGGTCGAACGCGCCCGGGCCGCGGACGAGGAACCTGCCCATGTGGGAGACGTCGAACATCCCCGCTGCCTCCCGGACCGCCCGCCCCTCGGCCAGGATCGATCCGTACCGGACCGGGAGCCGCCAACCGGCGAACGTGACCATCCGCCCGTCAGCGGCTCGGTGGGCGGCGTCCAGCGGTGAGCGGAGGGCCTCGGTCACCGACCCATCCTTCCACACCGGACGGACGCGGGAGTGACCGTGCCACTATCGGAGCATGATCCGCCCGGCCAGAGTCGCGTGGGGCCTCCCCGTGGTCGCCTTCTCCGCCCTGGTGATCGCCGTGGTGAACGGATCGCGGGTCAACTCGCTCGGCCTGACGGAGTGGGATTCCGAGCAGACGGTGAGCCTGGCCAGTGTGATCTGGGCGTCGTCCGTCACGTCGGTCTCCCTCGTCGGAGCGGTCATCGCCGCCCGCCATCCGCGAAACCCGATCGGATGGATCTTCTGCGCGGTAGGTACGGCCCTCCCCACAGGCCTCGCCATCCAGACATACGCCACCCTCGCTCAGCACACGGCCGCCCCGCAGCTGCCCGTCCCGCTCATCTGGGTGGGGGCACAGATCGTGTTCCCAGCGTTCACGCTCGTTCCCCTGACGCTCCTTCTGTTCCCGGACGGGCGACCGCCCTCGCGGCGCTGGAGGCCGCTGCTCTGGCTGGCTCTGGCGAACGCGGCGCTGGGGACGATAGCCCTCGGCTTCATGCCGGGGGAGTTCCCCGGGGTCGTCGGCGTGCGCAACCCGTACGGGATTGAGCGAGCACGACCGGTTCTGCAGGTCATAGACGGTGGGATCGGGTTCATCGTCCTCGGCATCACGCTCGCTTCGGCGGCATCCATCGTCCCGCGGATAAGGCGCGCTCGGGGGCCCGAGCGACAGCAGCTGCACGTCCTGGCCGTCGGTGTAGGCGTGCTGGTCACCATGCTGGCGCTTGCCATGGTGAGCGATGCGGCCGGCGGTCCTACCGCGATCTTCAGCCTCTGCCTGGCCGTCGGCATCCTCGCCATCCCCGTGTCCATAGGTGTCGCCATCACGCGCTACCGGCTCTACGACATCGACCGGCTGATCGGGCGCACGGTCTCGTACGCGATCCTGAGCGCGATCCTGGTCCTGGTCTACGCGGCGGGCGTCGTCGTCCTCCAAGCCCTTCTGCGCCCCATCGCGCCCGACTCCGGTGTGGCCGTCGCCGGATCGACGCTGGCCGTCGCGATGGCGTTCAGCCCGCTCAGGCGCCGGCTGCAATCTGCGGTCGACCGCCGGTTCGCGCGCGCGAGGTATGACGCCGCTCAGACGATCGCGAGCTTCGGCAGCCGCCTCCGGGACCAGATCGAGCTGGAGGCGGTCGCCGACGAGCTGCTCGACGTCGCCCGGCGAACGATGCAGCCGGCGCACGCGTCGGTCTGGGTCCGCCCCCCCGGCTAGGCTCCGGGCATGACCGCGAGCCTCCCGGACCGAGCGCCGGGCGTCCAACCCGCGCCTGCCGGACACCACCGGGGGACCGCGTGAGGCCCGAGCTGGTCGAGCTTGCCTGCTCGGGCGAGACGCACCGGGTCTGGGTGGGGCTCTCGGGGCTCGAGATCCTCGACCACGACGTCGAGGGTGAACGCGTGCTCGAGACCCTGGGGGGTCGTCCCCCCGCTTGCCTGGAGTTGGCCGCTGCGTGGCGATGGGCCGAGCACGCCGACCCGCTCGCGCTGATAGGCGGAGAGACGTGGGACAACCCTCGACGGGACCGCCACCTGGACGCCCTGGGTGCCCATACGCCCGCTCCGCTGAGGGCTCTCTCCGCCATGCCCGAGCGGATCCGGGCGCTCGCTGTGGCCGACGCGCTGGACCGCACGCACCGCGAGAGGGGACGCCATCGCTCCTTCCCCGCGGCCCCCCTCCTCGAGCGGGTCCTGCACGGGCCGCTGCACCTGGACACCGACACCCTCCGGGACGTGATCGACGGACTGCTGTGGCTCGCGGAGGCCGACGTGGGAGCCGAGGTCTTCGACGACCGGGAGGTCGACGAGATCGGACGGGTCGTCTTCTCACACACGCTGGCGCTCTCGTCCTGGCGGGAGGCCCGGCGTCCACTCCTGGAGCGGGTCGCCCGGATCTTCCTCGAGGGTGTCGCCTACCCGGTCGAGCGGTCCCGTCGCATCCTGCAGCTGCTGCACCCCGACGGACACGTCTTCGAGTCGCTGCTCTGCTTCGACGGGATGGTCACGATCTCGGAGCGCACCTTCACCCGCGTGCCGCGCGGGCACTGGACCGTCTGCACGACCGACCGCGCCCGCCTCGCGCACGACCACTGAGGCCGCCGTGGCAGGATGGACGGGCCATGACAGCGGGACGTGAGCTCCGGACGGAGGCCCTGCGCATCGTGCTCCTCGTCTACGCCGTCGGACATCTGGTCACGACGGTCCAGTTCCTGTTCTGGCCGGGGTACTTCCTGACCGGCGACCCGCCTGTACCGCCCTGGCCTCTCACGGCCTTCCAGTTCGGCGACTGGCCGCCGCTGCACCAGGGGTTCATGAACGTGATCGCCGTGTACGACCTGGCCGTGGCCGCGGCGCTCGTGTACGCGATGCGGGACCCGGCAGCCAACCGGGGGATCCTGTTCTTCGCGATCGTGCTCTGGGTCCTGCACGGAGGCGTGCACGCCTACCACATCCTGTGGGGCGACTCCCCCGCCCATTACTGGGTGGCGACGGTCGAGCTGTGGCTCGGGGCGGTCCTGCTCGGCGTCCTCTGGCCGAGATCGATCGGGGCGCGTGCGGGTCAGCCCGCGACGTCGCTCGTCCCCTAACTACCGCGAAACGGACATCCCCGGATAGGATTCATACGGGATGCCCGAAGCATCCGCGGAAGTGAACCCGACTCGACAGGAGGGATCCATGCGGCGACCGGGATGGTTGCGCGTGATCGCACTGCTCAGCGTGTTGACGCTGGTGGCGACGGGGTGTCGTCAGCAGGATGAGGGCGGCGGGGGCGACGCAGGCGGGGACCAGCAGCTGACCCTCGGCCTGCTGTACCCGCAGACCGGGAGCCTGGCGTTCCTCGGCCCGCCGATGCGGGCCGGTTTCGACATGGCCGTGCAGGAGATCAACGAAGCCGGCGGCGTGCTCGGGTCGGAGATCGTGACCCATGTCGCCGACGAGGCGGGGGACGCCTCCGTGGCTGCGGAGGCGGGCAACCAGCTCCTCGGCCGCAACGTGCACGCCATCGTGGGGGCGGGTGCCTCCGGGATGACCCGAGCCGTCATAGAGAACGTCACGGGGTCGGAGGTCCTCATGTGTTCGGGCTCGAACACGAGCGCCGAGTTCACCGAGTACGAGGACAACGGGTACTACATCAGGACGGCTCCCCCGGACGTGCTCCAGGGCCAGGTCCTGGCGGGCGTCATCGCCGAGGACAACCGGCAGCGTGTCGCGATCCTCTTCCGCTCGGACGGCTACGGGCGCGGCCTGGCCCAGTCCACGGCCGAGAACCTGCGCGAAGCGGGCGTGAACGTGGTCCACAACGAGGGGTACGACGTCAACGCGACGACCTTCGACGCGGACGTGAGCGCGGCGATGGCGCAGAACCCCGATGCCGTGGTCGTCGTCTCGTTCGCCGAGGGCGCGCAGATCATCCAGGCTCTCCTGGAGCGCGATCTCGACGCGAACCAGATCTACGGCGTGGACGGGAACCAGTCGAGCACCCTGCCTACGACCGTGAACCCCAACAACGCCAACGTGCTGGACGGCATGAAGGGAACCGCGCCGTCCGCCGACGCGGTCGAAGGGTTCGGGGACCGGCTGCGCCAGTTCAACACCGAGCTCAAGGACACGATCTTCGGCCCGCAGAAGTACGACTGCGTGATGCTGATCGCACTCGCTGCCGTCGCCGCGGGGGAGATCAGCTCGGAGGCGATCCGCGACAACATCGTCGACCTGACGCGCGGGGACAACGAGTGCGCCGGCTTCCAGGAGTGCGCCGAGCTCCTGCGCAACGACGAGACGATCAGCTACCAGTTCGCCAGCGGGACGGAGTCCTTCTCCGACGTGGGTGAGCCGACCAACGGTCTCTACGACGTGTGGACGTTCCGCGGGTCCGAGATGACGACGCTCCGTCAGGAGAGGGTCGGATCGGGCTCCGGAGGCAGCTCCCCGGGAGCTTCGCCCGGCGCGCGTCCGACCGGCTCTCCGGCCGCCCGTCAGACGGGCTCCCCGGCCGCCAGCCCGACCGGTTCGCCGGCCGCCAGTCCCGGCCAGTAGGGGTCCGAGAACACGGGGACCCGGCCCCCTGGGGGCCGGGTCCCTTCTCGTCCGGGACTATTCGACGCGGGCCAACGTCCCCAGGTAGAGCTCGACCACCTTCGGGTCGTTGAGGAGCTGCTCGCCCGTCCCCGTGTAGGCGTTGCGCCCCTGGTCCAAGACGTACCCCCGGTCGCAGATCTGGAGGCACCGTCGCGCGTTCTGCTCGACCATGACGACCGAGACCCCGGCGGCGTTGACCTCCTTCACCCTCTTGAACACCTGGTCCTGGGCCATCGGGGCGAGCCCCGCCGAGGGCTCGTCCAGGAAGAGCACCTGGGGGTCCATCATCATGGCGCGCGCCATGGCGAGCATCTGACGCTCACCCCCCGACATCGAACCGGCGCGCTGCCCCACCCGCTCTGCCAGGAGCGGGAAGAGCGCGGAGACCCGCTCCATGCCGCGGCGGAACGTCTTCGGGCGCAGGTAGACCCCGACCTCGAGGTTCTCCCGGACGGTGAGGCTCGGGAACACGTTCTCGGTCTGGGGCACGTACCCGATGCCGCGGCCCACCAGCCGGTGGGGCGGGAGCCCCGAGATCTCCTCGCCTTCGAGCCTGATGGACCCGCTCTTCACGTGCAGGAGGCCGAAGAGAGCCTTCACGAGCGTCGACTTGCCGGCGCCGTTCGGGCCTATCACCCCCACGATCTCACCGCGGGCGAGCTCCAGGTTGCACCCGTTGAGGATGTCGACCTCCGGGTCGTACCCGGCCACCAGTTCCTCGGCCACGAGCAGGGGCGCGTCGCTCATCTCGCCTCCGCCGGCGGCTCGGCCCCCGGCTCGTCGTGGGTGCTCCCCAGGTAGGCGTCGATCACGGCCCGGTTGCGGCCGATGGCCGAAGGAGGACCCTCGGCGATCACCCTTCCCTCCGCCATGCAGACCACCCAGTCGCTGATGCCCATCACCACGTCCATGTCGTGCTCTACGAACAACAGCGTGAGACCCTCGTCCCGCAGGGCCTCCACGTGTCCGAGCAGCGACTGGGTCAGCGCCGGGTTCACGCCGGCGACGGGCTCGTCGAGCATGAGCATGCGCGGCTCGACCATCAGCGCCCGGGCCATCTCGAGCAGCTTGCGCTGTCCTCCCGAGAGCGTCCCCGCGTACTCCTCGCGCATGTGGGCCAGGCGGAAGCGGTCCAGCAGCTCGTCGGCTCGGTCGCGGGTTCGGCGCTCGACCGTCCGCCAGAGCGGGGGCAGGAGCGACCCGGCGAAGCGCTCACCGGGGTTGCCGCGAGCCGCGAGCATCATGTTCTCGATCACGCTCATCTTGGCCAGCACCTTCGTCAGCTGGAAGGTCCGTACGAGACCGAGACGCGCGATGGAGTGCGGGGGCCGCCTGGAGATGTCGGTGCCGTCGAACGACCACCTCCCCCCCTGGGGGCGGTCGAACCCGGAGAGCAGGTTGAAGAAGGTGGTCTTCCCGGCCCCGTTCGGCCCGATCAACGCGGTGATCAGCCCCCGCTGGACCTCCAGGTGCGATACGTCGACCGCCTGCAGTCCGCCGAACGAGCGCGTCACCCCGTCCACCACCAGGATCGGGTCGGGCTTGGCCACCCCCGGGTCGGGAGCCACGCCGGCCAGAGGATGCGTCTCAACCGACATCGAGCTGCATCTCCCGTCTGTTCCCGAACATCCCCTCCGGCCGGTAGATCATGAGGAGCATCAGGCCGGCCCCCACGAGGAGGAAGCGAAGCGCTCCCACTGCCTCCGGACCGCCCAGGAAGGCCGGGACGTACCCCGAGGTGGACGCCTCGCGGATCGCCGTGTCGAAGCCCTGCACCACGAACCAGAAGACGACTGCGCCGACCACCGGCCCGACGACGGTCGCGGGTCCGCCCAGGATGACGATCGTGTAGGTGAAGAAAGTGACCATGGGCAGGAAGGCGTCGGGGTCGATCGATCCCAGCTGGACGACCCAGATCATCCCGGCGATGCCGCCCAGCATCCCGCCCAGCACGAGGGACTGCATCTTGTAGGAGTAAGCGTTCTTGCCGATGCTGCGGACCGCGTCCTCGTCCTCCCTGATCCCCCGAAGCACGCGCCCCCACGGACTCCGGGTCAACATGAACACGAGGAGGCTCGCGAGCAGGACGAGCCCCCATCCCACGAGCACCGGCCAGAGCTGCCGGGCGCTGTAGTCCACGACCCAGAACCCGTAGCGGCCGCCGGGCAGGGGGTTGATCCGGTCGAAGCCGCGCGCGTACCCGGTCAGGCCGAAGACCCCACCGGTGACATCGGTGGCGGGTCCGGATCGGGTCACGTGGCGCAGGATCTCGGCGCCCGCGATGGTCACGATGGCCAGGTAGTCCGCCCGCAGCCTGAGCGTCGGTCCTCCGAGCAGGAGCGCGAGGACGAGGGAGGCGGCCAGCCCTACCAGCACGCCCGCCCACAACGGCGCGCCGAGGGTGGAGACCGTGATCGCCAGGCCGTACGCCCCGACGAGCATGAAGCCCACGTGTCCGAAGTTGAGCAGACCGGTGTACCCGAAGTGGATGTTCAGCCCGATCGCAGCCAGCGCGTAGACGGCCGCGTTGCCACCGGTGGCCGTCCGGACGGCCTCCCTCAGGATGCGCTGTCCGTCCAGGGGGGACAGGGCGATCACGCCCAGCACCACCAGCAGGACCCCGGCCCACACGAGCATCACCGGCCGCGGACGCGACAGCTTCATCCGATCCTCTCCCGGCGCCCGAGGATCCCCTGCGGGCGGACGAGGAGCACGACGACCATCGCGATGAGCGCCCACATCGTCTTCAGCTCCGACGGTTGGAAGATCGTGCTGATCTCGGTGGCCAGGCCGACGACGATCCCTCCGGCCATCGCCCCGAACGCGGTGCCGAGTCCGCCCAGGATCACGGCTGCGAACATGAGGAGCAGGGCCCGGAACCCCATCAGCCACTCGACGTTCTCGACGACGCCGAGCAGGACCCCGCCGAGCGCAGCCAGGGCGCCCGCCATGGCCCAGACGAACAGGATCACGCGCTGGACGTCGACCCCGGAGGAGGCGGCGAGGTCGCGGTTGTCCGCCACCGCTCGCATGGCCCGGCCGATGCGGGTCCGAAGGAGCAGGAGGCCGATCCCGACGAGCACCACCGTCGACACCGCGATGACGACGAGGTCCCGCGGGGTGGTGAGGACCGGGCCGAGCCGGACCGGCGCCTGCACCGTGTAGTCGTGGTAAGGCCGCGGCCTGCCCCCCATGATCAGCAGGATCACGTGTCGCAGGATCATCGCGAGCCCGATCGAGATCACGAGGAGCTGGATCAGACCGGTCCTGCGCCGGCGCAGCGGACGCCACAGCCCACTCTCCATGCCAGCGCCGAGCGCCGCGCCCGAGGCCACGGCGACCACTCCGGCCGGTATCAGCTGGAGGCTCGGGCCGGACGTGTTGAGCAGGAGGGCGACCATCGCCCCGAACGTGACCATGTCCCCGTGCGCGAAGTTCACGAGCCTGGTCGTGCCGTACACGAGCGAGAGGCCGATGGCCGTCATGGCGATGATGAGCCCGAACTTGATCCCGTTCACCGCGGCCTGCGCCATGCGGCGCAGGTAGGAGACCGCCGCCGGCTCGTCGCCGAACGAGAAGACGAGGGTGCGCTGCTGTCCCGATGAGACCGTGAAGGGCAGCGTGGCGCGCTCGGCGTCCCGCACGGCCACCCCCTCCGGGAGCGACGCCTGGTCGAGGGTGGCCTCGTAGGCTCCGTCCCCCGGCAGCGCCAGGCGCCACCCCCCGTCCGGGCCGGAGGTCGCGGTCCCGACCCGGTCTCCGTCGCGGGAGACGACGACCCGCACGCCCTGGAGGGGCTCGCCGTCCATGATGAGGCGTCCTCCGACCGTCGGTCCGGACGCGGGGGGACCGTCCTGCGCCGTGACCGTGGGGCCCGTCCCGGTCAACCAGGCAGCGCAGACGCCGACCACGGCCACCAGCAGGATCCGGCGGCGCTGCTCGGTCGGCACCCTCACCCGGTGAGCATTACACACGGCACCGGAGCAGTACCCGATATCAGGAGGTCTCGATCTCCCCGTTCAGCGCGCCCTCCAGGATCAGCTGGGCCACCTCGACGAGTCGTTTGTGACGGTCCATCGCGGCCCGCTGCATGATCCGGTACGCCTCGGCTTCGGTCAGCCCCTGCTCCATCAGCAGCCCCTTGGCCTTCTCCACGACCTTGCGCCCCTCCAGGCGCTCCTCGAGGTCGTGCACCTCGTCCTGGAGCTTGTTCATCTCCCCGAACCTCCCCAGCGCCACCTCGATCGCGGGCAGTAGGTCGGCCTTCTGGAACGGCTTCACGAGGTAGGCCATGGCGCCGGCCTGCGCGGCCTGGGCGGCGAGGTCGCGCTGCGAGAAGGCGGTGAGGATCAGGACCGCGGCCAGCCTCTCGCGGGTGATCACCTCGGCCGCCCGGATGCCGTCCATCCCGGGCATCTTGATGTCGAGGATGGCCAGGTCCGGGCTGTGGTCGCGGACCGCCTCCACGGCCTTGTGACCGTCGGCCGCCTCGGCCACCACGTCGAACCCCTCCTCCTCGAGCATCTCGCGGAGGTCCATGCGGATGATCGCCTCGTCCTCGGCGATCACGATGCGGGTCTTGTCGCTCATGTGTCGTTCTCGCTCAGGTAGTCGGTCAGGATCCGGTGCTCGGCCGACAAGGTATCCCGCAGACCGCCGGCGATCGCGGCCTCCACCGCGCCGCCCACGAACGGGACCTTCACCTCGATGTCCACGTCCACGTCGCGTCTGGTGCCGCCGCCGTCCTCCGGGGAGAACCGGTACGTGCCGCGGCACGAGAACCGCCCCTTCGCCACGTGCGGGTCGATCTCGAACCTCCATTCATGCTTCGCAGGGTCGTAGACCGCCCGCTCGTCCCAGGAGATGGTGTCGGCGCCTATGGCCGACCGCACCGCCGAGGGCACGTGGCCGTCGAACCGGTAACGCACGACACGCCGGACGAGGCCCCCGGGGGCCTCCTCCTGGAGCCGCACCTCCCGCTCGGCGACGTTGGGCAGCGATCGGAGCCGCTCCTGGTAGGGGCCGGAAAGGACCGCCTGCTCGACCCGTTCGATGGACGCGTCGAAGCGGTCGGACACGGTGAAACGCATCGTTGAAGGCTACCGTAGGGGCATGATCCCCTTCGAGGTTCCCGGCCCCCCGTACCGGACCGCACAGGTCGCCGACTGGGTGTACCGCCGGTTCGCGCCGTCGTTCGAGGAGATGACGAACCTCCCCCTAGACGTGCGCCGGGAGCTCTCCGCCCGGTACGGGGCTCCTCGCCCTGCGCCGGTGACCGCCCAGGAGGCCGACGACGGGGCGACCGTGAAGGCCCTCTTCCCGGGGGGCTACGAGACGGTGGCGATGCGCTACCCGGGGCGGACCACCGTATGCGTCTCCTCGCAGGCGGGGTGCGGGCTCGGGTGCACGTTCTGCGCGACCGGGCAGATGGGGCTGATCCGCAACCTCTCCCCGCACGAGATCGTCTCCCAGGTGCTGTGGGCGGGCGGCGTCCTCGAGGAGCGGCCGGGCAACGTCGTCTTCATGGGCATGGGGGAGCCTCTCGCCAACCACGACGCGGTGGTCGAGGCCATCCGTCTGCTGCACGACGAGGTCGGGATCTCGGCCCGGCGCATCACGGTCTCCACGGTGGGGCTCGTCCCCCAGATAGACCGCCTTGCCCGGCAACCCTGGCCGGTCACCCTCGCCCTCTCGCTGCACGCCCCGGACGACGAGACCCGATCGTCGCTCGTGCCCATCAACCGGCGGTGGCCCGTCGCCGAATGCATGCGCGCGCTGCGGGACTTCCGGGCCGCGCGGGGTCGGCGTGTCTCGATCGAGTACGCGATGATCGCCGACGTGAACGACCGGTCGTGGCAGGCCGAGCTGCTGGCATCGCTCGTCGCCGGCACGGACATCCACGTGAACCTGATACCCCTCAACCCCACCCCGGGGTTCGGTGTGCCCGGCTCGACGCGGGTGGACCTCTTCGCCGCTGAGCTGAGGGCGGCAGGGGTGAACGTCACCGTGCGCGACACGCGCGGGCGCGACATCGACGCGGCCTGCGGTCAGCTGGCACTCGCCGAGCGGGAGGCGTCCCTCGTCGGGATCCGGCGGAGGTGAACCCCGAGGGGTGCCGGCGGTGGGATTCGAACCCACAAGCCCTCGCGGGCAATGGTGTTTGAGACCATCGCGTTTACCTGGTTTCGCCACGCCGGCCTGCTCGCCATCGTAGCCCACGCCCCCGCACCGAACCCGTGAGGGCCGCCCGGTTAGTGGACCGGCGCCCCCCGGGTGCGCCACAGTGGCGTCGACATCAACGATCAGGAGGGGCTATGAACGACCAGGAGCGCAACGAAGGCGGCGCGTCCGGGACCGCAGGGGGCTCTCCCGGCGGACCGGGCGCTACGAGCGGCGGTTCTGCCTCGACGGGCGGACCCCCCGGTACGCCCGCCACGCCCACGGGTCCGGGCGCTCCCCCCGGCACGGCCGGACCGAGCGGTGCCGACTCGCCGAACCCGTCTCCCACGCCGGGTGTCCCGGTCCCGCCTCCCACGCCGCCCATCACCGACGACCGTCCGCCGCCCCCGGCCCTGCTGGACGAGGAGGACGACGACCTGGGCTTCGATGACGACCTGCACGAGGGACGCCGGGCGACCGGGTACGGGATCGGCTCCCTGGCCGCGGGGCTCGTCGCCCTCTACCTGTTCCCCGCGCAGTTCGTCCTGAACGTCGCCTTCCAGCGACTGAACCAGGGCCCGACGCAGCTGGGCAACTGGTACACGCTCGGCTGGCTCGCCAACCTCCTACCCTCCGCCCTCGCGGCGATCTTCGCGATCGTGGCCGCCTCGAGGGGCGACTCTTCGGTCGAGCAGGGTCTGGGGTCGGGCCTGTCCCGCGTCGGCCGGATGCTCGGGTACGGCGCGCTGGTGCTGGTGGCTCTCGGGATCGTGGCGCTCGTGATGTCCCTGCAGCCGCTCCCGCAGCCGCAGGTGCCGCCGGGGTTCCAGGGCGGGCCTGGGGGCGGCTAGGCCCCCATCGCCTCGCGCATAGACGAGACCAGCCCGACGGCGGCGGCGACGCCGCCGTCGGCCACGGCCTGGATCACCGCGCTCCCGACTATCACCCCGTCTGCGAACGAGCACGCCTCCGCCGCCTGCTCGGGGGTCGAGACCCCCAGCCCGACCAGGGCGGGACGGTCGGTGACGGTCCGGACGCGCTCCACGACCGCCCGGGCGCGCTCGGACAGCGACGTCCGGACGCCGGTCACCCCCAGGAGGGAGACGCAGTAGACGAACCCGCCTCCCACGCGGGCGACGGTCCGGACGCGCTCCTCGTCGGTGGTCGGCGCAGCCAGCAGGACCGCGGCGATCCCCGCCTCGGCGGTGGCCCGCAGCCACGGGTCCGCCTCCTCCGGCGGGAGGTCGGGGACGATCGCCCCGGCCGCTCCGCAACCGGCCGCGCGGTCGGCGAACTCCGACCACCCCAGGGCGGCGACCGGGTTCACGTACGTCATGAGCACGAAGGGGACCTCGACCCGGAGCGCGGACATGGTGTTGAGCACGGCGCCGGGGCGCATCTCGGCTCCGAGCGCGACCTCGGACGCCCGCTGGATGACGGGTCCGTCCATGAGAGGGTCGGTGAACGGGACGCCGATCTCGAGCATGTCCGCCCCCGCCGCGACCACGCCCTCCACGAGGGAGGGGAAGAGGTCGGGCGAGGGGAAGCCGCAGGTGAGGTACGGAGCCAGGACCTTCCGGCCGCCGGCGCGCAGCTCGCGCAGGTGCGCTTCGAGCGGGGTCACCCGAGCCGCTCCCGGACGGCCTCCACGTCCTTGTCACCGCGTCCCGAGAGCAGCAGGACCACGTGCTCCGGGAGCCTGCCCGCGTTCCGGAGGAGCCAGGCCACCGCGTGCGCGGGCTCGAGGGCGGGCACGATCCCCTCGAGGGAGCCGAGGGTCCGGAAGGCCTCGAGGGCCTCCCGGTCCGTGGCCGGCTCGTAGCGCGCGAGACCCTCGGCGGCCAGGTAGGCGTGCTCGGGTCCGACGGCCGGGTAGTCGAGCCCGGCCGAGATCGAGTGCGCCTCCCGGATCAGTCCGTCCGGGTCCTGCAGGACCCGGGTGCGCGCGCCGTGGAGGATGCCGTCCGTCCCGCCTGCGACGGCCGCGCCGTGCGCGTCGGTGTCCAGGCCGTCGCCGCCCGCCTCCACGCCGACCAGGTCCACCCCGGGGAGCCCGACGAAGCCCTTGAAGATCCCGATCGCGTTGGACCCTCCCCCGACGCAGGCGACCACCATGTCCGGGAGCCGGCCGGTCGCGTCGGTGAACTGGTTGCGCGCCTCGTCCCCGATCACCCGCTGGAGCTCGCCGACCATCCACGGGTAGGGGTGCGGTCCGACGACGGAGCCGATCACGTAGTGGGTGTCCTCGACGTTCGCGACCCAGTCCCGCAGCGCCTCGTTCACGGCGTCCTTCAGCGTCCGGCTCCCCGACTCCACCGGGACCACGCGGGCGCCGAGCATCTGCATCCGGAAGACGTTGAGCTCCTGGCGCTGCACGTCCACCGCCCCCATGTACACCTCGCACGCCATCCCGAAGAGCGCCGCGGCGGTGGCGGTCGCGACGCCGTGCTGGCCGGCGCCCGTCTCGGCGATGATCCTCGACTTGCCGAGCCGCCGGGCGAGCAGACACTGACCCAGGACGTTGTTGATCTTGTGCGACCCGGTGTGCGCCAGGTCCTCCCGCTTGATCCATACGTTCGATCCGACGCGCTCGGACAGCCGGGCCGCGTGGTAGAGCGGTGTCGGCCGGCCGGCGTACTGGGTGAGGAGCCGGTCGAGCTCCTCGCGATAGGACGGGTCGGCCCTCGCCACGCGCCACGCTCCCTCGAGCTCGATCAGCGCCGGCATCAACGTCTCGGGGACGAACCGTCCGCCGTAGGCGCCGAACCTGCCCGTCGGGTCCGGGACGACCTCGAGCGGGTTCAACGCGCGGGTAGGCTGGCGTCCATGGGTGCCAGAAGGGTACCAGCGGGTCGTCGTGCCCGATGGTGGGTGCGGCCGGTGTCGTGGTCGCTCCTGATCGTGGCCGGGGTCGTCCTCGGCGTCGGGACCCTGATCGTCACGGGCGCCCGATGTCTGGCCGCCGGCGCAGCGAACCTCGGCTCGGCGTGCCCGGCCTCCGTCGTCGAGATGGGGATGTACGGGACGGCGCTGTTGGCCGTGGTCGCGGGGGCGGTGGGGCTGGTGCGGGAGATGAGCGCGTTCAGCCGCGAGGGGTACGCGCAGCCTCCACGAAAGCCCTGACCTTCTCCGGGTCCTTCAGACCGGGCTCCCGCTCCACCCCGGACGAGACGTCCACCCCGTCCGGCCCCAGGCGCGACACCGCCTCGGCGACGTTGTCTGGCCGCAGCCCGCCCGAGAGCACCCAGGCGCGCGCGGGCGGCGACGACTCGATCTCGTCCCAGGGGGCGGTCTGGCCGGTCCCCCCCAGCACCCCGTCCACGTAGGCGTCCAGGTGGACGGCGTCGCATCCGAGCTCCTCGAGCCCGGACAGGTCCTCCGCCCCCCGCACCCTCACCGTGCGCAGGACGAGGAGCTCCTCCGGCAGGTCGTCGCTCAGCTGGGTGGGAGCCGGGAACTGCACCCCTCCGAGCTCCAGGTGGCGGGCGGTCCGCGCGATCGCGGCCGGCCGGTTCCCGTCGAACACCCCGAACGCGATCACTCCCTCGGGCACACGCTCCCGCATCTTGGCCGCCTGCCCGAGCGAGACCTGACGCGGGGAGAGCGCGAAGATGAACCCGACCGCGGAGACGCCGGCCTGCACGGCCTCTTCGACGTCCTGAGGGCGCGTGAACCCGTCGACCTTCACCCACGTCCCGCGCGGGTCAGAGATCCGCACCCAGCAGCTCCCTCACCTTCGCGGACGGGTCGGGGGCCCGGACGAGCGCCTCGCCGACGAGCACGGCGTCGACGCCTATCGAGCCGTAGGCCTCCACGTCCTCGCGCATCCAGATGGCCGACTCCGCCACCGTCACCACGCCGGGCGGGATCCCCTTGCGCAGGCGCATCGTGGCCTGGGGATCCTCCTCGAACGTCTCCAGGTCGCGGTGGTTCACGCCCACCACGCGGGCTCCCGCCTCCAGCGCGCGCCGCAGGTCGACCTCGTCGAAGACCTCGACCAGCGCCGTCATCCCGAGCGGGTCGGTCTCGGCGAGGATCTCGGCCAGCCGCTCGTCGTCGAGGATCCGGACGATGACCAGGACCGCGTCGGCCGCGAACGACCGCGCCTGGACGACCTGGTACGGATCGAGGACGAAGTCCTTCCACAGGACCGGCAGCTGGGTGGCCTCCCGCGCCCGGACGAGGTCCTGGGGGGACCCCTTGAAGAACTCGGACTCGGTCAGGACGGAGAGCGCCCTCGCTCCCCCTTCCTCGTACGCCACGGCCTGGACGGCCGGGTCGAGGTGCGGGGCCAGGTCGCCGCGCGAGGGTGATGCCCGCTTGAACTCGGCGATCAGGGACATCCCCGGCGCCCTGAGGGCCTCCTCGAAGCCGCGAGGCTCCCCCAGCAGCTCCGCCTCCCTCCGCAGCTCATCGATACCGAGCTGGGCGCGGTCGGCCTCCACGCGGGCTCGGCGGGCCTCGAGGATGCGGGGCAGGAAGGAGGTCATGCCGAGCTGGCCGCTATGAGGCGCTCGAGGGCGGCGGCCGCGTCGCCGGAGTCGACGGACTTCGCCGCCAGCCCGATGCCCTCGCGCAGGTCCCCGGCCGCGCCGGCGGCCACGAACGCCGCGCCCGCGTTGAGCAGCACGCAGTCACGGACCGGACCGGGCCTCCCCTCCAGCACCTCGCGCAGCCGCCGGGCGTTCGACGCGGGATCCCCGCCCCCGAGCGACCAGAGCGGAGCGGGGTCGAGCCCGGTGTCCTGAGGGTCCACCACGGTGTGGGAGACCGTCCGGTCCTCCACCCGCCAGACGTCGTTCGGTCCGGCCAGCGTGAGCTCGTCCGCGCCTCCCGCCCCGTGGACCACGAGCGCCCGGGTCAGACCCTCGGTCCGGGCGAGGGCGCCCGCCACGAGCTCTCCCAGTTCCCGGCTCCCCACCCCCACCAGCTGATAGGACGGCCGAGCCGGGTTCGTGAGGGGGCCTAGGACGTTGAACGCCGTCCGGACCCCGAGCGCCCGACGCACGGGCATCACCTTCGCCATCGCCGGGTGGAAGGCCGGAGCGAACATGAACCCGATCCCGGCCGTGTCGATGCAGGAGGCCACCTGCTCCGCCGAGAGGTCCAGCCGCACGCCGAGTGCCTCGAGCACGTCCGCCGACCCGGCCTTGGACGAGAGCGCCCGGTTCCCGTGCTTGGCGACCGGGAGCCCGGCCCCGGCGACCACGAAGGAGGCGGTGGTCGAGACGTTCACCGTGCCGGTGCCGTCGCCTCCGGTCCCGCACGTGTCGACGAGGCCGTCCCTGGCCGGCTTGACCGCGATGGCGTGGCTGCGCATGGAGCGGGCGAGACCGGCGATCTCGTCCGGCGTCTCCCCCTTCATCCGCAGGGCGACCAGGAAGGCCGATACGAGCGCGGGCTCCGCTTCCTCGGAGGTGACGATCTCGTCCAGCGCGGCGGCTGCCTCGTCGGAGGTCAGGTCCCGCCCGTCGACGAGCGCGTGCAGGGAGTCGCGGAGGGCCATGTCCCGAACTCTACGGGTAGGAGCGGAGGAACGCGAGGGCGAGCCGCCCCGCCCGCTCGACGAGGTGCGGTTGGACGCGGTCGAAGGTGTCGCGGGGCGAGTGGAAGAGCGGGTCCTCCCCGGCCCAGATCCAGCCGGCGTTCATGCCCGCCTTGAGGAAGGGTCCATGGTCGGACCAGTCCGGGGTGACGCGCTCGGTCACCGGCACCCCCGTCCGTCTCCCGGCGTCCAGCAGTCGCTGGGTGGCCTCGCGGGAGCCGGTCCGCAGGCGTCCGGCGATCAGCACGTCGCCGCGTCCGACCATGTCGACGTTCAGGAACGCCGTCAGGTTCGCCTTCTGGTCGGCGTTCATCGTGGCGACGTGGTGGCGGGAGCCGACGTGGTTCACCCGCTCCGGATAGGGCTGGCGTTCCTCGGCCCCGAAGCCGATGTACACGACGGGCAGCGACGCCGGCCGCTCCGCAAGGA
>Ga0247713_1000678_pt1 | contig 19315 bp, 16 predicted proteins | sample 21E_NmetaG_FD_189936 | JGI IMG/M metagenome (GOLD analysis project Ga0247713, IMG submission 189936) | Soil microbial communities from hillslope of Landscape Evolution Observatory, University of Arizona, Oracle, AZ, United States - 2-1-E_N | ecosystem: Engineered > Artificial ecosystem >... | reverse complement strand
TGGGAGGCGAGCTTCGCCGCGGCGGTCGTCTTCCCGGACCCCTGGAGCCCGACGAGCAGGATCACGGTCGGACCCGAGTCGGCCTTGCCCAGCGGGCGCTGCTGGCCCCCGAGGAGGTTGACGAGCTCGTCGTGGACGATCTTCACGATCTGCTGTCCGGGCGTGAGGGAGCGCAGGACCTGCTCACCCACCGCCTGCTCCCGGACACGGTCCAGGAACCCCCGGACGACCTTCGTCGAGACATCCGCCTCGAGCAGCGCGCTCCGGATCTCCCGCAACCCCTCCTCGACGTCGTCGCGGGTCAGCTTGCCCTTGCGCCGGAGCTTGGCGAAGGCCGCGTCGAGTCGGTCCGAGAGGTTGTCGAACATGGGAGCCCGAGGGTATCAGCCGCGCCCGTCGCCGGCGGTCCGGGACCCGCGCGACAGGTCAGGAGTGGTCCGGTCCTAGACCGGGTCGTCGCCCTCGCCGGCTGGAGGGCTCGCCGCCAGCCGCTCGAGCCGCTCCTCGAGAGCGGACAGCCTTCGGGCGAGCTCCCGGGCGTCCGGCGGAGCCTCCCCCGCGTCGCCCTCTCCCGATGGTCTCGTCTCCAGGTAGTGGCGCATCTCGTTCTGCGCCCACGACCCGACCTGGCTGGGGGAGATGTCCCGCCGGACGACGAGGGTCAGACGCAGGTTCTCCCCCTCTGGGGCGATCTCGGCCCCGACGAGCTGCGGTCCGGACCCTTCGACGAGCTCCAGGACCCGGTCCCGGATGTCGTCGAGGTCGGCGAACCCGCTGAGGATCGCGCGAGCCTGACCGTCCTCCTCGAGCAGGGCGAGCAGGAGGTGCTCCGGTCCGATGTACCCGTGGCCGAGGCGCTGCGCCTCGCGCGCCGACCGTTCGACCGCCGCCTTCCCTGTGACGGTGAACGGGAGGTGCTTCGGGGGATCGTCCTCACCCCGTCCCGCCCGGTCCTCGACCTTCGACCGCGCCGCGTCGAGGGTCGCCCCCACCGACGCCAGCGCGCGCTGAGCGATCGCGTGCTGCTCCCTCATCAGCCCCAGCAGGAGGTGCTCGGTGCCGATGTGGCCGTGCCGCAGCTCCCGCGCCTCCTCCTGGGCGAACACGATGACGCGCCGGGCGGCGTCGGTGAAGTCGCCGAAGACGGCGAACGCCCCGACCGGACGGCCGCCGGCGCGCCGCGTGGCCGCGGTCCGGCCAGGGTCCGTCTGGATCCACCCCTCGATCGCTCGCGTCTCCCAGACGCGTCCCGCGCTGAGTTCCGCCACCGGGGCCGGGAATCCGGTCGTAGACGCAAGTTGGTCCACCCGCTGCCGGGAAACGCCCAGCATCCTCGCGACCTCCGCAGCGCCAACCAGGTGGTGACCCATGGGCTCAGGATATCCGCTTCCTTGTCGGTCGTCAAGGGTAGCCTTGGCGCCGGACAAGGCCGCGCGCCGGGGTAGGCTGTCGGCCATGAACGACCCGAGCGCGGTGCGCGCCGTAGCCGGCGACGACCACCGCTCCGCTCCCATCAAGGTGCTGAGCGACCGCGTGCTGCTGCGGGTCCCGGAGGCGGACGGTGAGCGCCGCACGAAGACGGGCCTCCTGATCCCGGCGACGGCTGCGACCGTGTCCCGCCGCTGCATCTGGGCGGAGGTCGTCGCGGTCGGCCCCCACGTCCGTCAGATCGAGGCAGGTGACCTGGCGCTCATCCTCCCGGAATCGGGAGTGGAGGTCGAGATCCGGGGGGACGAGTACATGCTCGTGCGGGAGCGCGAGATCCACGCGGTGGCCGCGGACAGGGTGCCCGACCCCGGGACCGGCCTGTACCTCTAGCGGGTGTAGAGCCCGAGCGGGGCGGGCTCGCAGGTCCAGGCGACGCCGCAGTCACGCGACGCAGGCACCCGGACCCGCTGGACCTCGGTGAACGAGAAGCCCCACGTATCCATCTGCCGGCGGTAGCCCTCGCTCAGCATCGTCAGCTGCACCAGGTACTCCCGGTGGAAGAACGGTGTGCCAGCCGCCCTGAGGAGGCCGATCCGGCAGGCGCTCGACTCGGTCTGCTCGTCCCAGGTCAGCTCGGTCAGTGCGACGTCGCAGACCTGCCGCGTTCGCGGCTCTCCCGGCGGGGCGGCGGGGGCGACGTCCTGGTCGTTGAACTCCCCATCGGAGCGGTCCCCCGAGACGAGGATACGCTGCGTCCGGATGCCGATCCGCAGGAGCTTCAAGAAGTCCTCGCGGTCGCGGCCCGTGATCTCCCGGTTCCCGTCCGCCGTGTCGTACACGCGGATCGAGGACCCGTCGACGAACGTGAACGCGGTGGCGTTGGCTCGCGCCGGGTTCACCACCAGGCAGGACTTCTGGATCGTCACGCCGGGGTCGAGCGCCTGAGTGAACCGGCACGCGGGAACGACGTCGGAGGCTTGTGCGGGCGGCGCGGGCGCGGCCAGCGACGCCAGGAGCATCCCCGAGGCGATCAGGACCCTACAGCTCATCGAAGAGGGATCCCGTGGTGCCGGGGCACGAGGTTCCGACGCACGCCACGTAGTGCTGCGAGAAACCCATGTACCACCCGATGAACCTGGATTGGTCTCCCAGGTCCAGCATGCGCACCGTGATCTCGAAGGAGCGTGTGTCGAAAGCCGTCCCCGATCGGCGCACCCGGCCTATCCGGCACATGTCATCGAGGTCGGTCGAGAAAGAGCTCGTGGCCCTGTCCGTGCACACGGGCTTGTAGAGCGGGTACGGGACGCGCGCGACGTCCCGGTCCAGCAGGGGGTCGACCCCGTTCTTCGTGGTGACGAACCGCTCGGTCGAGAGGGACCACCGGTAGAAGTCCGCGAACTCCCACTTGCGCCCGTCGGTCACCTCCTGGTTCTGCGCGTCGAAGACCTTCACCGCGGTGAGCCCCCAGAAGTGGGTCGCGTCGCTCGGGCCGCCCGGTACCGTGCAGCGCTGCGACCTCGACTCGCCGGGTCCGAGGTCCAGCCTGATCGTGCAGGAGGAGGCGAGGGCGGGAGCCGCCGGCAGGATGTGGACGGCGGTCGCCAGCGCCGCGACGAGCAGGGTCCTCCTCAGCATGGTCTCACCCCTCGCCGGGGGTGTTTCGCCGGAGCCGGCACATGTCCTGCTCCGGGGTTACTCGTCGAACAGCGCGTCCACGAAGTCGTCGGGATCGAAAGGCGCCAGGTCGGTCGCCTTCTCCCCCAGCCCCACCGCCTTCACCGGCACGCCCAGCTCCCGTTCGACCGCGAACGTGATCCCGCCCTTGGCCGTGCCGTCCAGCTTGGCGAGGACGAGGCCGGTTAGGTCGGTCGCGTCTCGGAAGGCGCGCGCCTGCGCGATCCCGTTCTGCCCGGTCGTGGCGTCCAGGACCAGGAGGCACTCGGTCAGCAGTCCCGGGGTCCGGTCGATGATCCGACGCACCTTCCGCAGCTCCTCCATGAGCGGCGTCTTCGTGTGCAGCCGGCCGGCCGTGTCCACGATCAGCAGGTCGTACCCGCGCGCCTTCGCGTGCTCGATCGCGTCGAAGACCACCGCGCCCGGATCGGCTCCCGGGTGCTGGCGGACGACGTCGAGACCGAGCCTCTCCCCCCAGGTCTCGAGCTGCTCGATGGCGGCGGCGCGGAAGGTGTCGCCGGCGGCGAGCACGACGCCGAAGCCGCGGTCCGACGCGACCTTGGCGAGCTTCGCGATCGTGGTCGTCTTCCCGGTGCCGTTGACACCGACGATGAGCCAGAGCGAGAGCCCCTCCGGGTTGACGCGCAGACGCCTGTCCGAGTCACTCAACAGCGCGCGCATGTGCTCCTTCAAGGTCGGCATGAGGTTGTCGGAGTGCAGGTCCCGACCGCGCTCGCGCAGCTCGTCGCTGAGCTGCGTGGCCGCCATCACGCCGACGTCCGCCCGGACGAGTGCCTCCTCGAGGTCGTCGAAGGACTCCTGGACGGGGCCCGTCCCGAACACCTCGCGCACGTCTCGGTTGAGGTAGTCGCGGGTCTTCTTCAGACCGAGGCGGAAACGGTCCCGGAACGTGCGCTCCGCCTCCTCGGCGGCCTCCCGGTCGCCCGGCTCGAACGGTACGTGGTCGAGCCCCGGGGGCCGCGTGCTCCTGCGCCGAGCGGGCTTGCGCTCCTCGGCTTCCCGGCGTTCGGACCCCTGCTCGCGCTGCTCGCGCGCGTACCTCTCGGCGTAGCGAGCCGTCTCCGGCTCCACACCGCCGGGCGGGGCGGGCATCGACTGGGTCTGGGTCTCGGGCGATATCGCCCCCGCGTACGGGATGGCCCCCGTCCCCGACGCGGCCTCGGTCGGCGAGGTGCCGCCGTCCTCCTCGCTCTGCTCGTCGCTCTCGATCCCGGCGTCCCGACGCCTGAACCAGCGCCGGCGGCGACCGGCTGCCTCGTCGTCGGGCCCCGACATGAGCGCGGGCCGGACGTCCCCCATGACCCCTTCGAGCCACGAGAGCAGTGGATCGGGCGCGGGCTCGTCCCCCCATCGGCGCAGCACGTAGGCGGAGACGCCGCCGAGCGCGGCGATCACGAGCGTCGCGAGCAGGGATCCGGCGAGGGTCTCAGGCATGCGGGAAGACTCTACCCGTCCCGCATCGGACTATCGCGCGTCGGCCCCCACGTGCTCGTGCAGGGCCTGCGTGACCACGCGGGAGGTCCCGTCCGGGTTGAGCGTGACGCCGACGAGCGTGTCCGCTCGCTCCATCGTCCGCTTCTGGTGGGTGACGACGATCACCTGGGTCTGGGTGCGCAGGGAGTCGAGCAGCCGCAGGAACCGGCCGAGGTTGGCGTCGTCGAGGGGCGCGTCCACCTCGTCGAGCACCAGGAACGGGGTCGGACGCGCCAGGTGTAGCGCGAACAGGAACCCGAGCCCGGCCAGCGCCTTCTCGCCTCCGGACAGGAACGCGAGCCTGCGGTGGCCCTTCCGGCCGAGGCGGACCTCGATCTCGATGCCCCCGGTCAGCGGGTCGTCGCCGTCGCCGGGCATCAGCCGCAGCCGGCCGTCCCCCTCTGGGAACAGCAGCGCGGCCACCTCGCGGAACCGGACGTCGGCGTCCTCTACGGCGGAGGCCAGCAGCTCCCTCATCCTCCCCTCGGCCGCCCGGACGAGCTTCATCAGGTCTCGCTTGGACGAACGCAGGTCCTCGATCTGCGCCTCCAGGAAGGCCCTCCGCTCCTCGAGCTCCACCACCTCGGTGGCCGCGAGCGGGTTCACCGGTCCCATCCGACGCACCTCGGCCTCCAACCGCGAAGCCTCGGCTCCCATGGCGTCGGGGTCCCCGTCGAGCGGGAACTCGGCCTTCGCCGTCGTCGGGGGGAGGTCGAACTCGCGCGCGAGCCGGGAGCCGATCTCCTCGGCCCTCACGTCGCAGCGGGCGATGACCTCCGTGACCCTCAGCGCGCGCGGCTCGAGGGCGGTCGCCTGCACCTCGAGCTGGGCGATCTCGGCTCCCACGGTGCGCAGCTCGGCCTCGACCTCCTCCTCGGCCGAGAGCAGCTCCCTCACCCGGGCCTGCACCTTCTCCACCAGCAGCTCGGTGGAGCGCAGGTTCTGCTCGGCCGCCCCCAGGTCGCCCGGGTCGGTGGGGGGACCGGTATCGACGGACTCCTCCGCCCGCAGCTCGGCCCGCTGCCGCTCGACGCCCCGCAGCCGTTCGGACAGCTCCGCCCGCGTCGTCAGCAGATCGGTCATGCCCTCGGACGCGAGCCGCATCTGCTCCTCGAGCTCGACCAGTCGCTGGGAGGCGGCGCGCGCCCGGTCCGCGGTCTGGGTCTCCTGCTCGCGCAGGACCGCCGCGCGCACGGTGAGGTCCTCCCGCTTCGAGGATGCCTCCTCCGCCCGACGCATCCGCTCGTCGCGGTCCCGGGCCGCGAGGTCGCGCTCCAACCCGGCTGCGTGCTCCTCCCCCGCGAGCTCGCGGAGGCGGTCCGCCGCCGCTGCGATCCGTCCCTCCAGCTCGGCCAGGGTGGCCCGCGCCGTCCCGAGCTCGCCCTCGAGGCGCTGGAGGTCCTTCATCTTGCGGTCCCGGTTCGTCGACCAGCGCGAGCGCTCGGCGTCCACCCGCTTGATCGACTCCTCCGTCCGCTCGAGCGCCGCGGTCAGCCCGAGGGCGCCCTGCTCCTCCGTCGCCCGCGCGGGCCGGGAGACGCCGCGGGGGCGCAGCATCCGTCCGGACGCGGTCACGAACGTCGCGTCGGGGTGCGACGACGCGAGGCGGACGGCGTCCGACCAGTCGTCCACCAGCCAGGCCCCAGCGAGAAGCGCGTCGACCGTCCCCCGCAGCCAACCGGGAGCCTCCACGACCGCAGCCAGCGCCCGGGCGCCGGGCACGGACCCCCCACCCGAACCCTCGCTCCCGACCGTCGGGAGCAGCAGCACGTCGCGTCCCTTCTCCTCGGCCCTCTCGACCGCTCCGGCGAGGTGGGCGCCCCCGACCACGAGCGCGTCGAGCGCGCCCCCCAACACGGCCTCGACCGCGGCCTCGAGCCCCGAGGCCACCTTTATCGCCTCTCCGAGCACCCCCCTCACGCCGAGCTCCACCCCTTGCTCGGCCTGGAACGCCTCGGCCGCCTTGCGGCGGGTCAGGGTGAGGTCGCGGGCGACGCGCAGAGACTCCATCCGTCCGGCCAGGACCGCCCCCTGCGACTCGAGGGAGCGCAGCTTCGTGTCCGCCTCCTCGATGGCCGCGGCCACGTCCCGGCGCTCGGACTCGAGGCGCTCCACGTGCAGGGAGGCGCGTCCGGACTCGGCGTCCAGCTGTTCGATGTCGCTGCGGACGTTGTCGGCCTGCTGACGCAGCCTGCCTATCCGGTCCGTCGCCCGGTCGAACCGCTCCGCCGCCGAGCGCGACTCGGCCCGCGCGGTGATCGAGGTCTGCTCGGCCGAGCGCGCCTCCGCCTCGGCCGCGGCGAGCTCGTCGCGGATGGCGTTCGCCTGCTGGGTCAGCGCGTCGGCTTCCTCGGCCGCGGCCAGCCTCTGGTCGCGCAGGTCGGCGACGCGCGACTCCCGCTCGGCGATACGGTCCGAGGCCGCCTCCAGGGACGCTCGGACCGAGATCTCCTCGGCGTCCAGGGCCTCCTTCTTGGCGGCCACCGCCTCCCGGCGGCGCACGTCGGGGGTGGCGTTCAGCCTCTCGCGCAGGATCAGGACCCCCCTGAGGGCCCCAGCCTGCGCGGCCCGCAGGGCGTCGAGCCCGCGGCGCATGCCGGCCGCCTCCGCGCGGGAGGCCTCCAGGCGCGCGCCGGCGTCCGCGCGCCGGGACCGGGCTTCCTCGAGGCGGGCCCGGACGGCCGCGAGCTCGCGCTCGGCCTCCTCCCGTCCGGACATCGCCTTCTCCCGCTCCCGCTCGATCGTCACCAGCTCGCCGACGAGGAGGCGGATCTGCAGCTCGCGCAGCCGGGTGGTCACCTCGTGGTGCCGCAGGGCCTGCTCGGCCTGGGCCTTCAGGGGGCGGATCTGGCGCTTCAGCTCGTTGTGCAGGTCGTTCGCGCGCTCGATATCGGCCTCGACCTGCTCGATCTTCCGCATCGCCCGCTCGGCGCGGCGCCGATGCTTCGAGATCCCGGCCGCCTCCTCCACGAACGACCGCAGCTGCTCGGGTGAGGCCTGCACGATGTCGTCCACCTGTCCCTGGGCGACGACGGCGTGGAGCTCGCGTCCGATCCCGGCCTCCGAGAGCAGCTCCTGGACGTCCAGGAGCCGGCATGTCGCGCCGTTGAGGGAGTACTCGCTCGCCCCGTCGCGGTACAGGGTGCGTCCGACCTGGACCTCCGCGACGTCGACGGGGAACGCGCCGGACGAGTTGTCGAAGGCGAGCAGCACCTGCGCCATCCCGAGCTGCGGACGGTGGGAGGTGCCGAGGAAGATGACGTCCTCCATCTTGTCCGCTCGCAGGGCGCGGGCGGACAGGGTGCCGAGCGACCAGATCAGCGCGTCGATCAGGTTGGACTTGCCGGCGCCGTTCGGACCGACGACGGCCACGAGCCCCCGATCGAGCTCGAGGACGGTGCGGTCGGCGAACGACTTGAACCCGCGCAGGGTCACCGATCGGAGATGCACGGGAGCCAGCCTAGCCGGGGCGGCCGACGGACGCGCAGAACTCCCTGACCTGGGCATACGGGGCTCCGGTCGTCCCGGGATGACCGGCGATAGTGGTCCCGGGGGCCGGGTTCGGCCCCCGGCCCATGACCTGCCATCGGCGCGGGGGAGACCGCTCTCGTCGGACGCGAGTGGCATCTGGTGGCCGCATGGGACCCGTGGGGCGCCAACCGTGTGCCACGAAGCCGGTAGGAGGGGGACGGGTGGCGCTTCATGGTCGCCACCGGGCTCCCACAGGTTTGAGAGGCCCATCGCGGGTAAAGGGGGGCATGCCGTACCCGCCGATCTCCGACTACGCGATGCTGAGCGACTGTCACGGCGCGGCGCTCGTCTCCCGGGCCGGGTCCGTCGACTGGTGCTGCTTCCACCGCTTCGACTCCCGTCCCGTCTTCGCGCGCCTGCTCGACTGGGAGAAGGGCGGGCACTTCCGCGTGTCCCCAGCGGGGGATCACTCCTCCACCCGGCGGTACCTGCCCGGGACGAACGTGCTCGAGACCACCTTCGACACCGGCGAGGGCCGGCTCGTCCTGACCGACTGCCTGGCCATCGGGGCGGGCGGGGAGCCTATCGACAGCGTGAGGCGCCACCACCAGCTCCTGCGCCACCTCCGCGCGGAGGGGGGCCCGGTAGAGGTGACGATCGAGTTCGCCCCCCGCTTCGACTACGGGCTGACCACCCCCCGGCTCGTCCTGCACGACCCTCACCGGGCGCTCGTGTACGGGGGTGCGGACGGGCTGACGCTCACCTCGGACCTCCCGCTGGACCGCCAGGCCCTGAACGGGTGCCGGGCCACCGCGACGCTCGCGGAGGGGGAGGACGCCTACCTCGTCCTGACCGCCGACGACCCCCACGTCGCGGGAGCCCACTACCCGGGCCGGGACGAGGCAGGGGATGCGCTCAGGTCGACGATCCGGTACTGGACGGACTGGTCGCAGCGGTGCACGTACGAGGGGCCCTATCGCGAGGAGGTGCTGCGCAGCGCGCTCGTGCTGAAGGGCCTCACCGACGCCAGGACCGGCGCCATCGTCGCGGCGGCGACCACCTCGCTCCCGGAGGAGATCGGAGGGGTCCGCAACTGGGACTACCGTTTCTCGTGGCTGCGCGACGCCGCCCTCAACCTCTACGCCCTGTTCACGCTCGGCTACACCGACGAGGCCGAGCAGTTCATGGCCTGGCTGGAGCGGACGTCCGCCGGGCGCGCCGACGACCTCCAGCCCCTGTACGGGGTGGGCGGCGAGAGGTTCCTGCACGAGGTCGAGCTGGACTGGCTGGAGGGGTACCGGCGCTCGGCTCCCGTGAGGATGGGCAACGCGGCGGCCGACCAGGTCCAGCACGACATCTACGGAGAGCTCCTCGACACCGCGTGGCTGTACCACCGCAACGGCGGACGGATCGACGAGCCCTTCTGGGAGTTCATCGTCGAGGCCGTGGAGGTCGTGGACGAGGTCTGGGACACCCCCGACGAGGGCATCTGGGAGCCGCGGGACAGGCAGCGGCACTTCACGAGCTCCAAGATCTTCTGCTGGGTGGCGGTGGACCGGGCGATCAAGCTCGCCCGGGACCTCGGGCTGGACGCGCCCATCGACCGTTGGTCGGAGCTGAGCGAGCGGATCCGGACCTCGATCGACGAGAACGCGACCATCCCCGGCTCGGGCGCCTTCCGCCGCGACTACGAGAGCGACGAGCAGGACGCCGCGAACCTGCTCGCTCCCCTCGTGAAGTACGTACCGCCGGACGACCCGCGGGTGGAAGCGACGGTGGAGGACGTGATCGCCCGCCTGACCCAGGACGGGCTCGTGCACCGCTACCGCACGGACGACGGGTTGGAAGGCGAGGAGGGGTCGTTCGTGATCTGCTCGTTCTGGCTCGTCGACAACCTGGCGATGCTCGGGCGGGTCGATGAGGCCCGCGAGCTGTTCGAGCGGCTATGCGGGTACGCGAACGACGTAGGGCTGCTCTCGGAGGAGGTGTCCGAGACGGGCGAGCTGCTCGGCAACTTCCCCCAGGCGTTCAGCCACGTCGGGCTGATCGGGGCGGCCATCAACCTGCAGCGCGCGACACAGCCGACCTGAGGCCGTCCTCCCAGGCGCGGAAGAAGGCGTCCTGGTCCGGACCGACCTGGTGCAGGACGACGTGGTCGTACCCGCCGTCCCGGTACTCGCGCACCCGGTCGGCGATGCGGTCCGGGTCCGGACCGCACACCACCGCCTCCGTGACCATGTCCGGGGTGACCATCTCGGCCAGGCCCGCGAAGTGCTCGGGGAGCGCGACGTCCACGGCGGTCTGCCCGGGGAAGCGGGAGTTCGGCCACCAGCGGTGGGCCGTCCGGACGGCTTCCTCGGCCGTGGGGGCCACGCATACGTCGAGCTTCCCGTACGCGGGTTTCCCGGCCCCGCCCGCCTCCCGGAAGACGTCCACGGTCGCCGACGACGAGGAGACGCCCACGAGGGCGTCTCCGAGGCGGCCGGCCAGGCGGGCGGAGACCTTGCCGGCGGCGGCAACGGCTATGGGAGGCGACCGCTCGGGGAGGGTGTAGATGCGGGCGTTCTCCACGGTGTAGTGGCGCCCCCGGTGGCTCTTCGTCCCGCCCTCCCACAGGGACCGGATGACCTCGATGGCCTCCTCGAGCATCTCGAGCCGCTCTGGCGGCGAGGGCCAGCGCAGCCCGAGGACGTGCTCGTTGAGGTTCTCACCCGAGCCGAGCCCCAGGACGAACCGACCGGGGAGCATGCAGGCGCTGGTCGCGGCCGCCTGGGCCACGATCGCCGGGTGGATGCGCATCGTCGGACAGGTGACGGCGGTCACGACCGACACGCGCTCCGTCGCGTGCGCGAGCGCGCCCACCACCGACCAGACGAAGGGGCTCTCGCCCTGCCACGGCACCCACGGGTGGAAGTGGTCGGACACGGTGACGAAGTCGAACCCCGCCTCCTCGGCCCGCACGGCGTTGCGGACCAAGACGTCCGGAGGGTGCTCCTCAGCGGACAGGTGGTACCCGAACGCCGTCATCCGACGGGCTGGGAGCTCACTCGTGATCGAAGCAGTAGACGACCACGCCACGGTCGTCCGGCTCCGGCCGGAGCTGGCGAGGGGGGGCTCCCGCTGCGCTCCGGAGGTGGACCCCATCGGGTTGGTGCCGGTCGAGCACCTCGACCACCTGGGCCCCGTGCTGCATGAGGGCCCGGACCGTCTCCCGATCGATCACCTCAGGCATCTCGCTCTTCCGATACCCCCGCGCGCGCCCGACACAAACGCGAACCCACCGATCCACGTTTGGGCCCTCCCCGACCGGGGGGAAGGGACGTCACGAGGGTCGAGCGCGGCCCGGGAGACGAGGAGATCGAGGACTTGGGAACAAACGGTCGGGGTGCCGACGTTTCCAAAGGAGAGGCCATCGAGGCACTGATCGGCCGGGTCACGAGCACCGGGAAACCGTGTGTGGAGCTGTCCGAGGTGTCGGCAGCGATCGCGGAGAGCGACCTCGGCCCCGACGACGTCCAGACCGTCTACGAAGAGCTCGAGAGGAAAGGGATCCAACTGCGCGACGACTGCGGCAACGACCGCGTGACGACCGACCGCTACCGCAACGGTGAGCTGTCCGACTACACCACCGACACGATCAGGATGTTCCTGAACGAGATCGGTCGGTTCCCCCTGCTCACCGCGGAGGAGGAGGTCGAACTCGCCAAGCGGATCGAGGAGGGCGACGAGGAGGCCAAGCACCGCATGGTCAACTCGAACCTGCGCCTCGTCGTCTCCATCGCCAAGCGGTACCAGCACTCGGGGATGCCGCTGCTGGACCTGATCCAGGAGGGGATCCTGGGGCTCATCCGCGCCGTCGAGAAGTTCGAGTGGCGCAAGGGGTTCAAGTTCTCCACCTACGCCACCTGGTGGATCCGCCAGGCGATCGGCCGCGCCGTCCAGAACCAGTCCCGGACGATCCGGATCCCGTCTCACCTCATGGAGCGGGAGGCGAAGCTCGCCCGCGCCGAGCGGGAGCTCGCGGTGAAGTTCGACCGGGAGCCCACCGACGAGGAGATCGCGGCGGAGGCGGGTCTCAGCCTGGCCGACCTCGAGCAGGTGCGCGCGGCCTCCCGCGTCGTCACGAGCCTCGACCGCCCGGTGAAGCCGGACAGCGAGCAGTCGTTCGGGGACATGCTGTCCGTCGAGGGGGATGACACCACCGAGGAGGTCCATATCGCGCTCGAGACCGCGAGCCTCCGGAAGGCCCTCGCCCAGCTTCCGGCCCGGGAGCAGGAGGTGATCCGCCTGCGGTACGGGATCGACGGGGGCGAGCCTACGACCCTGGACGAGATCGGCAAGCGGTTCGGCATCAGCCGGGAGAGCGTCCGCAAGATCGAGTCGAAGGCGCTGAAGCTGCTGGCCGCGACGCGCGAGCTCGACGGGCTCAGCGAGCGCGCCAGCTAGCGCTCCCTGCACACAACCTCCACACGGCGACGGGGACTTCTGCACGGGGCTCGGCATACGCTTGCCCCATGCGGTCGCCCACGATCGTCGTCGTCGAGGACGAGGCCCCCATCGCCAACGCCGTGGCCGCCAGGCTGCGCTCCGAGGGGTTCCGGGTGGACGTGGCCGGGACGGGTCCGGCGGGCGTGGACCTCTGCGACCGTCTGGAGCCCGACCTCGTCGTCCTCGACCTGATGCTCCCCGGGATGGACGGCCTCGAGGTGTGCCGTCGTATCCAGTCGAAGCGACCGACGCCCGTCCTGATGCTCACCGCGAAGGGCTCGGAGGACGACCTCGTGGTCGGCCTGCGGGTCGGTGCCGACGATTACATGACGAAGCCGTTCTCCCCGCGGGAGCTCGTGGCCAGGGTCCATGCGCTCCTTAGACGGTCCGAACGAGTCCCGGACCCCCAGGCCTCCCTCGAGCTCGGCCCGCTCAGCATCGATACGGCCTCGCGGCGGGTGAGGGTGGGAGACGACGAGGTCCACCTCACCCCCACCGAGTTCGACCTGCTGGCCAAGCTGGCCAGCCGTCCGGGCGAGGTGTTCACCCGGGAGCGCCTCCTGCGCGAGGTGTGGGGGTACCGCGACGCTTCCGGTGCCCGCACCGTCGACTCCCACGTCAGGTCGCTTCGCCGCAAGATAGGCGACGGTCTGGTCCGCACGGTGCACGGGGTCGGATACGCCCTCGAGGAGGAGCGGTGAGGCCGCTCGACCGGCTCCCCTCGATCAAGCTGAAGCTCGGCGCGATCATCGTCGCGGCGGTCGGGATGTCCACCTTCGTGATCGCGGTGGGCGTGAAGCTGCGCCTCTGGCCCTACCTGACCGTCGCCCTGGCGGGGGTGCTGGCGCTGGTGATGGTCCAGGTGCTCGCCCGCGGGATGACGTCGCCGCTCGGGGAGATGGCGGTGGCGGCCAGGGCGATGGCCCGAGGCGACTACGGGCGGCGGGTCACCGCGTCCTCCCGGGACGAGGTGGGAGAGCTGGCTCGGGCGTTCAACCAGATGGCGGCGGAGCTCGGAGAGGTGGACAGGGTCCGCCGAGACCTGGTGGCCAACGTGAGCCACGAGCTCCGGACCCCCATCTCCGCGCTCCAGGCGGTGCTCGAGAACCTGCTGGACGGGGTGTCCGAGCCCGATCCGGACACCTTCCGCACGATGCTCGCCCAGGTCCAGCGCCTCGGACGGCTCGTCTCCCAGCTGCTGGACCTGTCCAGGCTCGAGTCGGGCGCGGTCCCGCTCCAGCCCGTCCGGTTCGGGGTCGGTCCCCTCCTGCAGCAGGCCGCCGACGAGGTGCGGCTGGGGTCCGAGCCCGTCGAGGTGGCGGTGGACGTCCGGCCGCCCGCGCTCGAGGCGTACGGGGACCCGGAGCGCGTCCACCAGGTGGTGGCCAACCTGCTCGAGAACGCCGTCCGCCACTCGCCGCCCGGGGGCCGCGTGGACGTGGCCGCCGTCCGGGAGAACGGTCACGTGCGCATCGAGGTGAACGACCAGGGTCCGGGGATCGCGCCGGACGACATGGAGAGGGTGTTCGAGCGCTTCTACCGGGCCGACGCCGCGCGCGCCGCCAGCGACGGAGGCAGCGGCCTGGGGCTGTCGATCGCCCGGTGGATAGTCGACCTGCACGGTGGGCGGATACACGCCGACAACCGGCGACCGAAGGGGTGCCGCATGGTGGTGGAGCTACCGGAGCGACCGCGATGAGCTTCGTGGGTATCGACGAGGCCGCGGCACGGGTCGCGCGCGGGGAGATGGTCCTGATCGTCGACGCCGAGGACCGGGAGAACGAGGGCGACGTGATGGTGGCCGCCGCCCATGTGACCGCCGGCCACATCAACTTCATGGCCACCCACGCACGCGGACTCGTCTGCATGCCGTGCGACGGCCGCCTGCTCGACGAGCTGAATATCGCTCCGATGGTTCCGGCGATGCCGATGGACCAGGCCGCGTTCACGGTCTCGATCGACCACGTCTCGGTCACGACCGGCATCTCGGCTCCCGAGCGCGCCCTGACCATCCGGCGGGTGCTCGACCCGGGCGCCCGACCCCAGGATTTCCGGCGTCCGGGCCACGTCTTCCCCCTCAGGGCCCGCCCGGGGGGCGTGCTCGAGCGGCCCGGCCACACGGAGGCGTCCGTGGATCTCGCCCGCCTGGCCGGCCTCCCACCCGCGGCCGCGATCTGCGAGGTCCTCGACGAGGACGGCGAGGTCGCTCGCCTCCCCCGTCTCAGGGAGTTCGCCGCCCGCCACGGGCTGGCGATGGTGGCCGTGGACGAGCTGATGGCCCATCGGGCGTCGAGGGGGGGACCGACCGCGCTCGCCGCCCGCTAGAGCCGGTTCGGCCGCCCCAGCCTCCGGGTAAGGGTCCTCCACAGAGGACGGGAGGTATCAGCATGGACAAGGACAAGCTCATCGCCCTGCTCAACGACGACCTCGGCCACGAGCTGCAGGCCGTCTGCGTCTACCTCTACCAGTACGCGGTCGCCAGCGGGATAAAGGGACACGACCTCCGGCAGATCATCGAGCCCGAGATCGCCGACGAGCTGGGACACGCGAAGTTCCTCGCCGACAAGATCGTCGCGCTTGGCGGGGAGCCCCGCATCGAGCCGGCGGCCTGGGAGCCGAAGAGGGACGTGCGCTCGATGCTCGAGTACAACCTCAAGCTCGAGCGGGAGGCCATCGCCGGTTACACCGAGCGCGCCGACCAGGCGAAGGAGTTCGGCGACGTCGGCCTCGCCGTCCGCCTCGAGGACATCGTGGCGGACGAGACGGAGCACGCCGAGCTCATGGAGCGGCTCCTGCGCGGCATCGACCACTGAGACCGGCAACAGCGAGGAGCCCCGGGTGGTCCACCCGGGGCTCCCTCACGTCCTGGCGGTCCTCAGGCGGTCTTCAGTCTCCTGAAGTAGCGGGCCAGAACCTCGCCCACCGCCCTCGACCACTCACGCTCCGAGATCTTCAGGTCGATCGGGACGTCCAGGCACAGCCGCGCCCGTCCGTCCTCGAAGACGATCTCGTCGTCATCGACCTCCGCCTTCAGAACCACGGGCACCGCGCGCCCGTCATACAGCCACTCGTCTTCCAGTTGCAGGGATAGGTTCCCCGCGAACGTCACTCGCATCCAGGCCTCCGACCGTTCGAACTGCTCCCGGCGAGCCCGCCCTCCTCTACGTTCACCCTCTACAACGGGGGGACGCGGCGGCTCCCGTTGGGGGGGTCCGTCACACTGGCGCGAGTCCGGCGGACGCGGCAGAATGGAGGCCACCGCGGACGTAGCTCAGTTGGTAGAGCACTACCTTGCCAAGGTAGATGTCGTGGGTTCGAATCCCATCGTCCGCTCCAAAGGGGGCTCCCGGCCGGGAGCCCCCTTTCGCATGTGCACTCGCTCTACGCCGGGGGGCCGGCGGACCCCTCACCTGCGGCTTCGGCGGATGCCGAGCCGAGCGCCCACCGCACGGCACGCAGCAGCTCCACGTCCGTGAAGGGCTTGGTCAGGAGCGTGTAGGGCGCCAGTTCGTCGCCCTCGGCCCGGAGCGGGAAGCCGGAGACCAACAGGATCGGCAGGGAGGGGTCCATCCGTCTGGCGTCGCTCGCTATCTCGGGACCCGTCCTCTTCGACATCACCACGTCCGCGATCACCAGGTCGCACCATCCACGCGAGACGAGCTCGTGGACGCGAGAAGGGTCGTCCGTGGCCTCGACGACGTACCCGCCGTCCGTCAGGACCCTGCGCGCCGCCTCGAGGACAGCAGGTTCGTCGTCGATGATCACGACCCGCTCGCCCCGACCGGGTGACGGGGGGCCGTGAACGCCCGCGGGGGCCCCCTCGGGAGCCGGTGTCGTCGGCAGCTCCACCTCCACGCGCGTGCCGACACCCGGTGAGGACCGGATATCGACCGTTCCTCCGGAGCGGCTCGCGATGCCGTAGACGACGGCGAGCCCGAGGCCCGTTCCCTCCTCCTTCGTGGTGAAGAAGGGGTCCAGGGCGCGTGCGGCGACGTCCGGCGGCATCCCGGTCCCGTCGTCCTCGACGAGGAGGCGAACGCGGGATTCGTCGGGTACCGACTCGATCCGGACGCCGATCTGGCCATCCTCGCCGGTGGCCGCCCCCGCGTTGGCGACGAGGTTCACCAACAGGCGCTCGAACTGCATGGCATCCCCGGTGATCCAAGCCGGCTCGGACCCGACCGCGTAGTGCACCGAGCACCCCCGCGCGGCGTCATCGAGCATCGGCTGGGCGTTCTCGACGACCTGGCGCAGGTCGACGACGCCAGGTGCCACCGTCTCGAGTCGAGCGAAGGTCATCAGCTCGCGGGTCATCCCAGCCGCGCGCTTCGCGGCGAGCAGGATCTGCGACATGTCGTCGTGGAGCGGATGGCCTTCGTCGAGGTGCCTCTGCGCGAAGGTCGCGTAGTTCAGGATCACCGAGAGCATGTTGTTGAAGTCGTGGGCCACGCCGCCGGCCAGGCGGCCCAGGCCCTCCAGCCGGCGCGCCTCGTCGAGCTCCCGCTCCAGCGCCTGCCGCTCCTGCTCGCTGCGGTGCCTCCTCGTGACGTCCCTGAGGTTCAGGATCAGGCCGCCCACCTCGGGGATGTGCATCGCGCTCATCGACATCCACTCGATGTGCCGCCACGTCCCGTCGCTGTGCCGGATCCTGAAGACGTCGGACTGGGATTGACCGGGATCCATCACGGCCCTCGAGTTGAGGAGGTGGAGACGGGGGCGGTCGTCAGGTTCGACGAGGTCCACCACGCGCGTGCCGACGATCCGAGCCGCGTGGAGGCCCAGGATGCGCTCCACGGGAGGCGTGGCGTACCGGATCATCCCGTCCGGACCGGCCACGAGGACGGCGTCGGACGACTGCGCCATGAGGGCCTCGAACCGGCCCTCGCGCTCCACGAGCAGCCGCGCGGTCCGGTCCCTCTCGACCAGTGCGCCGATCACGTTCGCCACGGCCTGCAGGAAGGAGATGTCGTCGGACGAGAAGGACCGCTCGTCGACGGTGTAGGCGCCCAGGACGCCGTACGGGAGCGCACGGCTCGGGATGAAGACGCTGATGCCGCTCCTCACCTCCTGAGGCGTCTCGAGGAGAGGTCCGGCGACCGCGCCCTCGGAGAACCGCTCCGTGACCACGACCTCCTCGCGGGCCACGGCCCGGCCAGACTGCGTCGAGGGGTCCAGCGGGACCCGTGCGGCGCCTACCTTCGCCATGTCCCACCCGACGGCCGCCTTCACGACCAGCTCGTCTCCGGTGGGGAGCAGCTCGAGGACCTTCACGAACTCGGCTCCCAGGGCGGCGGAGACCTCCGCGACCGCCTCCTGCATGAGGTCCTCGGCATCGACCCCTTGGAGCGCGCGGAGGCCGAGCCGGGCGACCGCCTCCTGCTGGCGCGCTCGTGCCGCGAGCTCGTTCTCGAACCGGATGCGGTCGCTGATGTCGGACATCGACCCGACGACCCGGATCGGCCTGCCCTCGTCGTCCCGGAGGATCGCGGCGCGGTCGACCACCTCGGCGTAGGAGCCATCGGCACGCAGGAACCGGTAGCTCTCCTCCCAGGTCTCCGACCCACCGTCCAGTGCATGACGCAGGGACCCCTCGACGCGCGCCCGATCCGCCGGGTGGACCCGGCCCGACCACCAGGCCGGGCCGGGCTCAGCCGACCCGGGCTCGTATCCGAACTGTTTCATCTGGTCGCTGCGCTCGATCACCCCCGAGGTCACGTTCCAGTCCCAGATCGCGTCGTTGGAGGCTCGGATGGCCAGCTCGTACCGGCTGACCGCCTGCCTCAGGCCGAGCTCGGCCTGGCGGACCTCGGTCACGTCCAGGGCGAGACCTATACAACCCTGGATCTCCCCCCAGGAGTCCCGGAGGGGCTCGACCCGGCCGAAGAGCCGGCGCCCTCCGAGATCCACCTCTACCGTCTGAGACTCGCCCTCGTAAGCGGCTCGGTGAGCGCGCATGCCCGGGTGTTCCTCCCCGCCGAGGTAGACGTCGAGAGGGACGCCAACCAGCTCATCGGGGCGCAGGCCGAGCGCTCTCAGACCCGCCCCGAACGAAGAGGTGATGATCATGTTCCTGTCGACGGACCACATCATCGCCGGGAGCTGCTCGTGGACCAGGCGCAGCCACTCCAGCTCGAGCTGGGCGCGATCGTGCGGCTCGGCCATGGCTCAGGCGCCGCCCTCTCCGCGGTGAACGGCCCGGTCCGGCCCCATCGTGATCACGCCTTCACGCACCGCGATGGCCACCGCCTCGAGCTTTGAGTGGGCGCCCAGCTTCGGGAGGATGCTCTGTATGTGGTTGCGGACCGTGTGGGGGCTCAAGACCAGGCGCTCGGCGATCGCCTGGCTGGTGAGGCCCTGGCTGAGGAGCTGGAGGACCTCGAGCTCCCTGGGTGTGAGCCCGGGGTCGAACCCGGTCCGTTCCTTCCTGATGCGGGGCAGCAGGCGGGAGAGCATCGCGGGCGATATCAGAGCCTCTCCGGCCTGAGCGGCGCGGATGGCGCTCACTATCTCCGTCGCGGGCTGGTCCTTCGTTATGAATCCGGAGCAGCCCGCCTCGATCGCCGCGAGGAGCACGCCGTCGTCCGCGAAGCCCGTGAGCAGGACGACCTTCGCCTCCGGACGCACCGACCTCAATCTCTCCGTCGCATCGATGCCGGTCCCGTCCGCGAGCTTGTAGTCCATGATCACGACGTCCGGCTGCAGCCGGACCGCGGCGTGGGCGACCTCTGAGACCGAGCCCACCGTCCCGACCACCTGGATG
>Ga0247713_1000677_pt1 | contig 19324 bp, 20 predicted proteins | sample 21E_NmetaG_FD_189936 | JGI IMG/M metagenome (GOLD analysis project Ga0247713, IMG submission 189936) | Soil microbial communities from hillslope of Landscape Evolution Observatory, University of Arizona, Oracle, AZ, United States - 2-1-E_N | ecosystem: Engineered > Artificial ecosystem >... | reverse complement strand
AACCGCGACATCGTCGAGGTCGTCCGCGAGATCGCGGAGGCGACCGAGGTGAGGGCGCAGGCGCCGGAGCCCGCGCCGGCGGCCTGACGCGGGCCGGGACCTCCAAGTAACAGTGAGCGTGAGCCGCGGGCAGCCCCCGCGCAGGAGCGAAGAGCTGCGGCAGTCGCGGACGCCGACCGGGTGCAGGGGCTCGAGCGGCGCGGGCGGCGGCAGGGCGAGGGCGAGCGCGGCGAGCAGCACCTCCACGCCTCGGGTACGGCGCGCGCGGCGGCGCAGGTCCCGGACCTCCGGCGGCGTCGCGGCCGTACTCCGCGCATGGACCTCCTGCGCGGCCTCGGTCGTATAGTCGGCGCGCCATGGGTCCGTCGGGCCGTGACGAGCGCGCCTGGGTGCGCGGCGCCCAGGCCGGATCGGCCTCGGACCTCGAGGCGCTCTTCCGCGCGCACTGGGCACGCGCCCACCGCGCCGCCTACCTCGTCGTCCACGACGCCGCCGCCGCCGAGGACATCGCGCAGGAGGCCTTCCTCGCCGCCGTCCGCGCGCTCGACCGCTTCGACCGCCGCCGTCCGTTCGGGCCGTGGCTGCACCGGATCGTCGTCAACCGCGCGATCGACTGGGCGCGCGCCCGCGCGCTGCGCGCCGAGGCGGAGCTCGGCGAGCACGGCGCGCCGGAAGGCGAGCGCGGCGACCCGGAGGCGCTCGTGACCGCGATCGCCGCGCTCCCGCCCGAGCAGCGCGCCGTCGTCGTCCTCCGCTACCTGCTCGAGTACACGCCCGGCGAGATCGCGGAGCTGCTCGAGCTGCCGCGCGGCACCGTCAACTCGCGCCTCCGGCGCGCGCTCGACCGGCTGGAGGAGGCGCTGTGAAGGAGCTGCGGCGCAGGTTCGGGCGAGTGGAGGTGCCGGACGAGCACGAGGCGCGCGAGCGCGCGTGGGCGGTCGTCGCGGCCGCGTACGCCGAGCGGGAGCCGGTGCCGCGGCGGCGGCGCCGCGTCGCGCCGGTGCTGGCGTTCGCCGCGGTCGTGGCGGCCGCGGCGGTCGCGGCTGTGCTCAGCCCGCCGGGGCGCGCCGTGCTCGACAGCGTCCGCGACAGGATCGCCGGCGTCGAGAGCGCCGAACCGGCGCTGTTCGCGCTCCCCGGCGACGGCCGGCTGCTCGTCGACTCGCCGCGCGGCCCGTGGATCGTCGGCGCGGACGGCTCGCGCCGCCTCCTCGCCGGCTGGACGGAGGCGTCGTGGTCGCCGTTCGGCCGCTACGTCGTCGCCGCGCGCCGGAACGAGCTCGCCGCCCTCGACCCGGACGGCACCGTCCGCTGGTCGCTGGCGCGGCCGGACGTCCGCTTCCCGCGGTGGCACGGGGACGCGGCGAACACGGCCGTCGCGTTCCTCACCGGCAGCCGCCTGCACGTCGTCGCCGGCGACGGGACGCGCGACACGGACGCGTGCGGGCTGCACGCGGCGGCGCGCGTCGCGCCCGCGTGGCGGCCCGGCGCGCGCTTCGTGCTCGCATACGTCACCACCCGCGGGCGCGTCTTCGTCTTCGACGCCGCCCGGTGCTCGCTCTTCTACGCGGAGCGGCCGGTGACCTCCGCTCCGTTCCGGAACCCGCGGCTCCTGCTCTGGTCGGACGACGGCGAGCGGCTCCTGCTCGTGACCGACGAGCAGCTCGTCGTCTTCGGGACGGAGAGCGCGCGGCCGCTGTCGGTGCGGACGCTGCGCGGCGTCGTCGACGCGGCGTTCGAGCCGGGGACGCACCGCGTCGCGCTCGCGCGCGAGGGCGAGGTGCTCCTCCTCGACCTCGACGTGGAACGCGGCGCGCCGGAGACGGTCTTCGCCGGCCCCGGGCGCTTCGACGGCATCGCGTGGGCGCCGGACGGGAGCCGGCTCGCAGTCGCGTGGCACGACGCCGACCAGTGGCTCTTCCTCGGCCCCGACGGCGAGGTCGAGGCCGCGGCGGGGATCCGCGCCCAGTTCGGCCGCTTCGCGCAGCCGGCGGAGTGGTGCTGCCGCGCCTCCCGAAGCAAGTAACACAGTGTTACTAGCGCCACAGGCGCGTCACGCAGAGCGGCCGGCGAGCAAGTATCACAGTGTTACTTGCGTCTCAGCGCGCGGCGACGAAGCAGGCGTCGTGGCTCGAGCGGGCGACGCGGATCCGGCGCAGCGGGCGGCCGCGGGCGTCGACGACGGCGAGCGTCCCGTGCGCGAGCGACGGCGAGAACACCGTCCCCCACCCGTGCTGGACGTTGAACGACCCGCGCGGGAGCCGCACCGTCCGCACGAGCGCGCCGTCGCGGACGCGGTGGACGCGCAGCGTGCCCGAGTCGCCGCTCGCCACGAACGCGAGCTCGCCGAGGAAGGTGACGTGCTGCGGCGGCGCGTGCGCGAAGAGGCGCCGCCGCAGGCGCAGCGTCCGCGCGTCGTAGACGGCGATCGCGCCGCGGTCGCCGGAGGTGACCCAGACGGAGCCGCCGCGCGGCGTGAAGGCGACGTCGTGCGCGAGGAACGGCGGCGCGAACGTCCGCACGCGGCCGCGGTCGACGACGGCGACCCGCTCCGCCTTCGTCCCGAGCGCCGCCCAGACGGCGAACCCGTCGGGCGACGCGGCGACGTGGCGCGCGGGGCCGCCGAGCTCGATCCGCGCGACGACGCGACCGCGCGCGACGTCGACCGTCACGAGCTCGCCGCGGGCCGCGTCCGTCAGGTACGCGTACCGGCCGCCGGGCGACGCGGCCGCGTAGCGCGGCTCGCCGAAGCCGCGGAGGACGTGCGTGACGCGCAGCGACGGCCCGTCGATGAGCGTCACCACCCCCTCGTCCGCGTGCCCGACGAGCGCCGTCCGCCCCAGCAGCGACTCGATGCTCTGCGGCCCGGGCGCGACGGCGATCCGCCGCACCACCCGCCCGGACGAGAGGTCGACCGCGGCGACGTGCTCCTCGAGGTCGGCCGTCACGAGCGCGATCGGCGTCCCACCCAGCCCGCGCGCCCACGCCGCGGGCGCGGCGACCGCGAACGCCGCGGCCGCGAGGAACCGACGCCGATCCATGCCCCTCCTACGGCGCCGACAAGCCGCGAGGTCCGGTGTAGGCTCCGCCGGTGCTCCAGGCCGGCGACAGGATCCCGGACGCGACCGTGTGGGTGGGGCCGCGCGACCCCGTGCCGCTGCGGACGATCGCGGCCGAGCGGCCGCTCCTCCTCGTCTTCTACCTGTTCGACTGGTCCTCGACCTGAACGGACGAGATGGGGCTCCTGCGTGACAGGAGCATGGAGTTCGACGAGGCGGGGGTGGCGCTGTACGGGATCTCGCGCGACTCGCCGTACACGCACATCGCGTGGGCGCAGGTGCTCGACCTGACGTTCCCGCTGCTCTCCGACTGGAACGGCGAGGCGACGGACGGATTCGGCGTCGCGCACGAGTACCGCGGCTTCCGCGGCGTCTCGGAGCGCAGCGCCTTCCTCGTCGACCAGGACGGTACGGTGCGCGGCGCATGGCGGTACGACTCGAGCGAGCTGCCCGACGTGGACGAGCTGCTCTCGGCCGCGCGCGCTTCGGCCTCCTAGCGGCGGGCGTCTACCTCCTCGCCGCGGTCGTCGCGACGTGGCCGGCGGTCCGGCGCGCGCACGAGTCGTTCCTCGCCCTCGCCGAGCCCGGAGGGGGCGGCGGCGCGCCCGGCGACCACCTCCAGCTCGTCTACCAGCTCTGGCTCGCGGGCCACAACCTCGTCCGCGGCGCCGCGCCGTGGCGCGACCCGTACTCGTTCCAGCCCGTCGCGGAGCCGACGGCGGTGTTCCTCGGCTGGCTCTTCGGCCTCCCGTGGTCCGCCGTCGCGGCGGTCGCGGGGCCGGTCGCAGCGTGGAACGCGTTCACGCTCGCGTCGTTCCTCCTCGCCGGCGGTGCCGCGTGCGCGTGGCTCCGGGAGCTCGGCGTGCCGCGGCCGCCGGCGCTCGTCGGCGGCCTCGCGTTCGCGCTCGCGCCGTACCGGGTCGCGCAGAGCACGGGACACCTGCTCGGGCCGATCTCGGCGCTCCTCCCCGTCGCGCTGTGGGCGTACGAGCGCGGCCGCCGCGGCTCGCGCGCGTGGTGGGCCGCGTCGGCGGCGGCGCTCGCGGCGATCCCGCTCTCGGGGCAGCTGCACCTCGCGCTCGGCGCGATCCCGTTCTTCGCCGCGTACGTCGTCGTGCGGTCGCGCGACCGCCGCGCGCTCCTGTTCGCCGCGGGAGCGGCGGCTGCTGCTGCCGGCGCGGGCCTCCTCGTCCGCCTCGCCACGATCGAGGGGTCGATCGCCGCGGACGGACGGTCGCTGCGCGCGGTCGCGTTCTACTCCGTCGACCCGCTCGACTTCGTCGTCCCCTCGATGCGGCAGGGGCTGGAGCAGCTCGTCTTCCTCGGGTGGGCGACGCCGCTCCTCGCGCTCGGCGGCCTCGCGCTGCTCGTGCGCGCCGGGCGCCACGGCCTCGCCGCGCTCCTCGGCCTCGGCGTGCTCGTCCCCTCCCTGCTCGCGCTCGGGACGAAGCTGCCGACGTACGAGCTGCTCTGGCGGTACGTCCCCGGCTTCAACTTCCCGCGCGTGCCTGCGCGGCTGATGCCCATCGCCGTCCTCGCGCTCGCCGCACTAGTCGCGTTCCTGCTCGCGCGCTTCCCGTCCGGCCGCGTCGCCGTCGTCGCGACGGCGCTCCTGCTCGCGGACCTGCGCGTGCCCGTGTTCGGCGCGGCCGCGGCGGACGAGGCGAACGCCGCCTACGCCGCCCTCGCCGACGCGCCGCCGGGGCGCCTGCTCGAGCTGCCGATCTTCACGCCCGAACGGCACTACGCCAGCGTCTACCTCTACTACCGGCTCCAGGCGCCGCGCGCCGGTCCGTCCGGGTACTCGACGGTCGCGCCCGTCGCGGCGGACGAGGCGCTGCGGCGGCTGCGTCCGCTGAACTGCGGCCGCTGGGGGGCCTCGCGCGAGCGCCTCGTCCGGGACCTCGGGATCCGGTACGTCGCCGTGCACGCCGGCCTGTACGAGACGAGCCCCCTCGTGACGGAGCTGTGCCGCGCGCCGGCGGAGGAGTCGCTGCGGCGCCAGGGGTGGCGCGCGGTCGCGCGCGACGGCGCCGTCACGCTGTACCGCGCGCCGTAGCGCCGTTACCGGACCCCCGCCGCGGGGAACGCTCGCTCCCGTGAGCGCGCCCGCGTCCCCGCAGGAGCAGCACGCGCCGGAGCGGGTCGTCGTGCGGCCGCTCCGGCGCGACGACCTCGACTGGACGGGGCCGCTCCAGCAGGAGGCGCTGCCGCACGGGTTCTTCACGCGCCTGGGGCCGCGGTTCCTGCGCGCGTACCAGGAGACCTTCCTCGACAGCCCGCACGGGATCGCGCTCGCGGCGGAGCAGGACGGGGAGCCGCTCGGCTTCCTCTTCGGAGCCGTGGACGTCGACGCGCACCGCGCCTGGGTCGTGCGCGCACGCCGCAGCCGGCTCGCCGCACTCGGTGCGCTGTGCCTGCTGCAGCGGCCGCCCGAGGCCGCCAGCTTCCTCCGCACGCGGCTCGGGCGGTACCTGCGGACGCTCGCCCGCGGCGGCCGCCGCAGGCAGCGCGGAAACGCGGACGATCTCGCGCTCCCGCTCGCCGCCGCCGTCCTCACGCACGTCGCGGTGCGGCAGGACCGCCGCCGGAGCGGCGCGGGGCGGCGGCTCGTCGACGCGTTCGTCGAGGAGGCGACGAGCCGCGGCGCCGGGCGCGCGCGCCTGACGACCCTCCGCGACGACCGCGGCGCCGAGGAGTTCTGGCGCAACCTCGGCTGGGTCCCCGGCAAGGCGCTCGCAGACGACGAGGACCGCGTCCACCGCGTGCTCGAGCGGAAGCTCTAAGGGGACGCGCCGGACGCGCTGCGCGCTTCCCGCGAAGGCGAGGGCGGTTCCCCCATGCCGCCTACATGCCCATAGCGTGGTAGCCGGAGTCGACGTAGAGCGTCGTGCCGGTCACGTTCCGAGCGTCGTCCGAGAGGAGGTACGCCGCGGCGGCGCCGACGTCGTCGGCGTCGATGTGGCGGTGGAGCGGCGCGCGCTCCTCGACGATCGCCTCCATCGTCGGGAAGCCGGCGATCGACCGCGCCGCGAGCGTCCGCACCGGGCCGGCCGAGACCGCGTTGACGCGGACGTTCTTCTGGCCGAGGTCCCAGGCGAGGTACCGCACCGAGGCGTCGAGCGTCGCCTTGGCGACGCCCATCACGTTGTAGTGCGGCACCGCGCGCTCGCCGCCGAGGTAGGTCATCGTCACGATCGAGCCGCCGCCCGCGGCCTCGAGCAGCGGCTCCGCCTCGCGCGCGAGGGCGACGAGCGAGTACGCGCTGATGTCGAGCGCCATCCAGAAGCGGTCGCGGGGCGTGTCCGTGAACCGCCCCTCGAGATCCTCGGCGGCGGCGAAGGCGACGGAGTGGACGAGCAGGTCGAGCTCGCCGCCGAACGTCTCGCCGGCCTCGCGGACGACGCGGGCGACGTCGTCGTCGGAGCGGACGTCGCACTCGGTCACGAGCGGGCTCGAGACGGACTCCGCGAGGTCGCGGACGGACTTCTCGATCCGTTCGCCCTGGTAGGTGAACGCGAGCTGCGCGCCCTCGTCGACGAGCCGCCGCGCGATCGCCCAGGCGATCGACCGCTTGTTCGCCACGCCGAGCACGAGCCCGCGCTTGCCCTCGAACCGCCGCGCCATCGCGGCGAGTCTAGTCCGGCCGCCCCCGACGCGGCGCGCGAGCAGCTACGCTGCGCCCCCTTGCGCCGCCCGGCCCTCCTCACGCTCGCCGCGGCGGCGCTCGTCGCGGCGGCCCCGGCCGCCGCGGAGCTCCGGCCGGTCGACCGCACCTTCGGCGACGTCACGTACCCGCTCGTCCGCGCCGGCGAGCCACGCGTCCCCGCCGGGCACGCCCGCGGGCGCGTCACCGTCGTCGTCCAGCTCGACGCGCCGCCGCTCGCGCAGTACGGCCGCTCGCTCCACGGGCCGAGCGCGCGCCGGCGCCTGACCGTCACGTCGACCTCGTCGCGCGCGTACCTCGGACGCCTCGCGGCCGCGCAGAACGCCGCGGCGGCGCAGCTCCGACGCGCGATTCCGGAGGCGACCGTCGGGCGCCGCTACCGCGTCGTCCTCAACGGCTTCGCCGTCGAGCTCCCCGCGCGCGACGTGCCGACCCTCGTGCGGCAGGGGTTCTCGCACCGCGTCTACCCGAGCCTGCGCTACACGCTGCGGCTGAACGAGAGCCCCGGCCTGATCCACGCGCGCGCGTACGCGGCGCGCCACGGCGCCCGGGGCGAGGGGATGAAGATCGCCGTCGTCGACGACGGGATCGACCAGACGAACCCGTTCTTCGACCCGCGCGGCTACTCGTACCCGCCGGGATACCCCAAGGGCGGGACGCGGTGGACGTCGCCGAAGGTGATCGTCGCGCGCACGTTCCCCGGCCCCGGCGCAGGCCGTCCCGGGCGACTCGCCGTCGACCCGCGCGTCTCCTTCCACGGCACGCACGTCGCCGGGATCGCCGCCGGGAACGAGGGGACGACGGCGCCGCCGGGCGAGGACCACCCGGGCGTCTCCGGCCTCTCCGGCGTCGCGCCGCGCGCGCACCTCGGGAACTACCGCGTCTTCACCGTGCCGACGCCGATCGGCCACGTGGCGAACACGCCGGAGATCATCGCGGCGTTCGAGGCGGCGGTCGCCGACGGGATGGACGTGATCAACTTCTCGGGCGGCGGCGCCGAGACGGAGCCGCGGACGGACGCGATGAACGAGGTCGTGCGGAACGTCGCCGCGGCCGGCGTTCTCCCCGTCATCTCGGCCGGGAACGACCGCGACGAGTTCGGGCTCGGCACCGCCGGCTCCCCGGGGACCGCGCCCGACGCGCTCTCGGTCGCCGCGACCTCGAACGCGCACGTGTTCGCGCCGGCGCTCCGCGTGACCGCGCCCGGCGCGCCGGCGAACCTCCGGGTGCTCGCCTTCCGCCCCGCCGGCGACACCCCGGCGGCGTGGACGGCGACCGACCAGCTGCTCGTCGACGTCGGGACGATCGTCGGCACCGACGGCCGCGCCGTCGACCGCCTCCTCTGCGGCACCTCGGGGAACCCGAACGAGGGGCCGGGGACGCTGCCGCCGGGCTCGCTGCGCGGCGCGATCGCGCTCGCGTCGCGCGGGACGTGCACGTTCGTGTCGAAGGCGGAGCGGGCGCGCGCGGCCGGCGCGATCGGCCTCGTCCTCGTCGACAACCGGCCGGGCGAGGCGAACGGCATCCCGCTGCGCCTCGCGATCCCGGCGGGGATGGTCGCCGACCTCGACGGCGCGCGGCTGCGCGCGTACCTCGCCACCACCGGCGGGCGGACGCTCGTACGGATCGGGAAGGAGCCGGATCGGATCGAGACCGGCCGGAGCGGCATCGTCACGAGCTTCTCGTCCGCGGGCCCCACCGCCTTCGGGCACCAGCTCAAGCCGGACGTGTCGGCGCCCGGCGGCGCCATCCTCTCTGCGACGCTGCCGCGGTTCGGCGGCCCGTTCGCCGTCTTCGACGGGACGAGCATGGCCGCGCCGCACGCCGCCGGCGCCGCCGCGCTGCTGCTCCAGCGCCACCGCACCTGGACGGCGCGGCAACTCAAGTCGGCGCTCGTCTCGACCGCCGGGCCCGCGTGGGAGGACACGGCGCGGACGCGGGAGGCGCCGGTGATCCTCGGCGGCGGCGGGCAGATCGACCTGCTGCGCGCGGACGACCCGCTCGTGTTCACCGACCCCGTCTCCGTCGCCTTCCCCGACCTGAACGTCAACCGCGGCGCGCGGACGGAGTCGCGCCTCGTCCGGATCTCCGACGCCGGCGGCGGCGCCGGGACGTGGGAGGTCGAGCTCCGCCCGCAGTCCGCACCGGCGGGCAGCGCGGTCGAGTTGCCGCCCGCGCTCGCGATCGGCCCCGGCGGCGACGCGCACCTCCCCGTCGTCGCGCGCGCGGCCGCCGACGCCACGGCCGGCGACGCCTACGGGTTCGTCGTCCTCCGCCGCGGCGACGTCGAGCGCCGGATCCCGTACTTCTTCTCCGTCACCCGTCCCGGCCTCGAGCGCGTGCCGGTGCGGCCGCTGCGCCGCCTCCAGACCGGCGACACCCGCAACGGGACGTCGCACGCCAACGTCTACCGCTTCCCGTCCGCGCCCTTCGGGCCGCCGCCGGACTACACCGGCCCGCCGATGGTGCAGGACGGGGCCGAGCAGCTGTACGAGACGACGATCGTGAAGCCGGTCGCGAACTTCGGCGTCGCGGTGATCGCGTCGTCGGACGGCGCCGTGATCGACCCGTGGGTGCTCGGCTCGCGCGACGAGAACGACGTCCAGGGGGCGGCGGGGACGCCCGTGAACGTCAACTCGCTGACGTTCGGCTACCGCGCGCAGATCGGCGCGGCGGGCGCCGCGATGCCGCTCCCGGGCCGCTACTACGTCTCCGTCGACTCCGGGCGCGACGTCTTCAGCGGACGGCGCCTCGCCGGGCAGTACCTGCTGCAGTCGTGGGAGGACGACGTCAGCCCGCCGCTCGCGGCGCCGCTGACGACGCGCGTCTCCGCCGGCCGCCCGACGATCGCGGTCCGCGTCGTGGACGGGCTGTTCCGGCCGGAGTCGGGCGTCGACCCGCTCTCGCTCGCGCTCGCCTACCGCGGCGTCCTCGTCAGCGCCTCGTTCTACGACCCGTTCTCGGGGATCGCCGTCTTCGCGCTGCCGCGCGAGGCGCCCGCGCTGCGCGCCGGCACGACGCGCGCCGGGATCATCGCGTCCGACTACCAGGAGGCCAAGAACGTCGCCTCCGTCTCCGAGGACGTGATGCCGAACACGAGCTTCACGCCCGCGCCGATCCGCGTCGTCCGCGGGCCGGCCGTCACCTGGCTCGCGCCGGAGCGCAACGAGTGCGTGCGCGGGCGCCTCCGCCTCGTCGTCGCCGCCAGCGCGAGCCGCGGCGTCGCCCGCGTCGTCTTCTCGGCCGGCGGGCGCACCGTCGCGACGGTCCGCCGCGGCGACGCCGGCATCTACTCCGCGCCGTGGCGCGCGCCGCGCGGCCGGGGCGCACACGGGCTCCGCGCGACCGTCGTCGACCGGACCGGCGCCGCGTCCACCGCGGCGCGCACCGTCCGCACCTGCCGCTGAGCGGGTCCCGCGTAGCCGTCGTCACCGGCGCGTCGAGCGGGATCGGCGAGGCGCTGGCGCGACGCCTGGCCGAGCGCGGCTGGCGCTGCGTGCTGCTCGCCCGCCGCGAGGACCGGCTGCGCGAGCTCGCGGCGGAGGTCGGCGGCGAGTACGAGGTGTGCGACGTCTCCGACCGCGAGGCCGTCGAGCGCGTGGCGGCGAGCGTGCTCGCGCGGCACCCGCGGATCGAGCTGCTCGTGAACAACGCCGGAGTGCCCGGACGGGCGCAGTTCCTCGACGGCGACCCCGAGCGGCTCGAGCGGCTGCTGCGGGTCAACTACCTCGGCTCGGTCTGGTGCCTGCGCGCGTTCCTCCCCGGGCTGGAGGCGGGCGCCCCGGCTCGCGTCGTCAACGTCGTCTCGGTCGCGGGGACGTTCGCGCTCCCGCCGTCGGGGCCGTACGCCGCGTCGAAGCACGCGCAGCTCGCGTTCTCGCGCGCAGTCGCGACGCAGCTCCCGGACCGCGGCATCCACGTGCTGACGGTGAACCCGGGGCTCGTCCACACGGAGGGGTTCCCGAACCGGGACCACCTCCGGAGCGCCCTCGTCCGGCGCCTCGTCGTCGACGCCGATTACGTCGCGCGGCACGTCCTCCGGGCGCTCGACCGCGGCGCGACGGAGACGTTCGTGCCGCGCTGGTACCGCGGCGCGGCGGTCGCGCAGGCGCTGTTCCCTGCGACGCTTGCGCGCTTGCTCAGCCGCTCCCGATACCGGACAATCCGCCGCCAGGCGGCATGAGCGGCAAGAGGGTCCCCGTCGACGAGTACATCCGCGTGGCGGAGTTCCGCGCCGCGGTCCGGCGGTTCCTGCGCGGCACGGAGCGGATCGCGCGCCTCTCGGGGCTCACGCCGCAGCGGTACCAGCTGCTGTTGATGGTCAAGGGCGCGCCGACCGGGCGCGAGGTCTCGACGGTCACGGAGCTGGCGGAGCGCCTGCAGCTCGCGCAGAGCACCGTCACGGAGCTCGTCGACCGCGCCGTCGAGGCCGGGCTGCTCGTGCGCGAGCCGTCGAGCGACGACGGCCGCGTCGCGCACGTGCGGCTGACGGCCGAGGGAGAGGCGCGGCTCGCGCAGGCGTTCACGTCGCTCGAGGCGGAGCGGCGGAACCTCGTCGACGCCCTCGTGAACCTCGAGCGCTCCTGATCCGGGCGGCGGCAGCCGTCGCGGTCCTCGCCGCGGCGCTCGCGGCCGCGGTGCTGCTCCTGACGCGCGCGGGCGGGGACGCGGAACGCTCGGCGCAGCCGCGCGAGCGCTGCGGCCCGCCGGCGCCGGAGGGCCGGCCGTACGCCGACGACAGCCCCTTCAACGTCCCGATCGCCGCCGGCGCGCGCGTCGACCCCCGCTCGGAGGAGCTCGTCGCGGACGTGGCCGCCGTCGGCCGCGACGAGGGCTTCGTCCTCTCGGTCGAGCAGTGGACGGTGCCGGTGTACGAGGCGGGCGCCGCGACGCAGCGGTTCGACGTCCGCTTCGGCGCGGAGTGGGCCGACGGGCGCGGGCTGACGGGCGTCCCCGTGCCGCCCGAGGCGGAGCCGGACCCGGAGGACGACGCGCACCTCGTCGTCGTCGACCGCGAGACGGGCTGCGAGTGGGACTTCTGGGGCGCCTCCCGCGCCGGGGACGGGCTCGACGCGCTCTGGGGCGCGCGCCTGCCGCTCGCCGGCAGCGGCGTCGACCCGCGCGGGCTCTCCGCGCGCGCGTCCGGGTTCGCGCTCCTCGCGGGCCTCGTCTTCCCGGAGGAGCTGCGCGCGGGCCGGATCAGGCACGCGCTCGTGTTCAACTACCCGCACGTCCGACGCGAGGTCTTCGTCGCGCCGGCGACGTCGACGGACGGACGCAGCACGCGCCCGACGGCGCTCGCGATGGGCACGCGGCTGCAGCTCGACCCGGCGCTCGACCTCGAGTCCCTGGGGCTGCGGCCGCACGAGCGGACGATCGCCCGCGCGCTGCAGGAGTACGGGATGATCCTCGCCGACTCCGGCGGCGCGATCGGGCTCTACGCCGCCCACCCGCAGTCGCTCGCCGACGACGCGTACGCGGGCCTGCTGCCGCCGGGGCCGTACGCGCCGCTCGACCGCATCCCGCTCGAGCGGCTGCGGGTCGTGCTCCCGTGAGCCGCAGCGTCCCGGCCGCGGCCGGCTAGCGCCGCTGCCCCGGCCGCCGAGCGAGGTACCACCCCACCTCGACGCGGTACGGGCTGCCCGGTGCGAGGCCGCGCGCGCGCTCGCGGTCGGCGCCCTCGCAGCCGGCGAGGTCGAGGTAGGGGTCGAGCTCGCGCCGCTCCTGCCGCACCTCCGCCCGCTCGAGCACGAGCCCGTTCATCTCGAGCAGGAAGCGGACGTCGCTGTCGGGCAGGAGCCGCTGGTGGGACGGGTCGCGCGCCCGCTCGAAGCGGTCGGCGTCGATCGCGAGCAGCGGATCGAGCGGCGCGAGCTGGTCGGCGAGCAGCACGCGGCCGCCCGGGCGGACGACGCGCGTCAGCTCGGCCACCACGAGCTCGGGCCGGCGGACGTGGTGGAGCACGCGGACGCACGTCCCGACGTCGAAGCTCCCGGCGTCGAAGGGGAGCGCCGTCGCGTCGCCCTCGACGAGCTCGACGTTCGCGAGCCCCTCCGCCCGCCGGCGCCCCTCCGCCAGCAGCTCCGGGACGACGTCGACGCCGACGACGCGCGCGACGAACGGGGCGACGGCCACGGGGAGGGCGGCGGCGCCCGTTCCGACGTCGAGCACGTGCTCGTCGCCGCGGAGGTGGAGGAGCCGCCGCAGCCGCTCGCGCAGCGCGTCCGCCTCCTCGTCGGCGCGCGCCGCCACGCGGCCGGCCGTCGCGGCGAACCGGGCGCGGAGCGCGTCGCCGTCAGCCATCCAGCACCGTCCGCCGCGCGCGCGTGGGCGCGGTCGAGATCCCGCACGCGAGCTCGTAGGTGATGGTGTCGGCGACGCGCGCGTGCTCCTCGAGCGCGACCCCGTGCCCCACGAGCACGACCGGGGTCCCGACCGGCAGCTCGCGGTCGAGCTCGACGGCGAGCGCGTCCATCGAGACGGTCCCGACGACGCGCCGCGGCTCGCCGGCGACGCGCACCGTCGCCCCGGTCAGGTCGCGGCGGAAGCCGTCGGCGTACCCGACGGGGACGATGCCGATCCAGGTGTCGCGCTCGGCCACGTAGCGCCGTCCGTAGCCGGTGCTGTGGCCGGCGGCGAGGAGACGGACCTGCGCCAGGTGGCTGTCCCAGCGCAGCACCGGCTCGAGCCCGTCCCGCGCGGGGTCCTCCCCGAACGGCGAGAGGCCGTAGAGCGCGATCCCGCAGCGCGCGGCGTCGAAGCGCGCCGGCGGGTACCGCAGCGCCGCGGCGCTGTTCGCGAGATGCCGCGTCAGGTGCGCGTACGCGTGCGTGGCGGAGCGGAACCGCTCCACCTGCCACTCCGTGTACGCCGCGTCGCTGTCGGCCGTCGCGAGGTGGCTCATCAGGCCGACGACCTGCCGCGCCGGCGCCGGCAGCTCCGCGAGCCCCCAGCGCGCCATCCCCGTGTCGAGCTTCAGGTGGACGCGGACGCCCTCCGGGACCTCGTCGCTCGAGACGGTCAGCTCGAGATCGGCGTCGCGCGCGACGGCCACGTCGCGGAAGCTCGTCGGCCCCATCACGAGGATCCGCACGCCGGCGTACTCCCGGCGGAGCTCGAGCGCCTCGGCGACGGTCGCGACGCAGAGGGCGGAGGCGCCGGCCCCGAGCGCGGCGCCCGCGCACTCGCGCGCCCCGTGCCCGTATGCGTCGGCCTTGACGACCGCCCACAGCTCCGCGCCGTCGAGGGCCCGCAGCAGCGTCCGTACGTTCCGACGGAGCGCGCCGAGGTCGATGGTCACGTCGGAGCGGTGCATACGGCCGAACGTTACGCGCGGCGCCCGGCGCCTACCGGTGGACGGCGAGCGCCTCCGGCAGGAGCCGGACGACGTCGCTCGCGACGAGCCCCTCCTGCTGCGGCGCCCGGGCGGCGGCGAGGCCGTGCGCCGTCGCCGCGGCGGCCGCCGCGAGATCCGGCGCGAGCCCCTTCGCGAGGAACGCCGCGACGACGCCCGTGAGGACGTCGCCCGTCCCGGCGCTCGCGAGACCGGCGGCGTCGCTGCGCCGGACGAGCGCGCCGAACCCTGGCGCGGCGACGATCGTGTCCGCGCCCTTCAGCAGCACGACCATGCCGAACCGCTCCGCCGCGCGCGCCGCCGCCTCGAGCCTGTGCGCCGACACCTCGGCCGACGCGACGCCGAGGAGACGCGCGAGCTCGCCCGCGTGCGGCGTCAGGACCGTCGGCGCGGACCGCTCCACCGGCTCCAGCCCGTGCAGCGCGTCCGCGTCGACCACGACGGGGACGTCGAGCTCCGCGAGCACCGCCCGCACGAGCTCGCGCGCCTCGTCCGAGCGGCCGAGGCCGGGGCCGATCGCGACGGCTCCCGCCTTCTCGGCCGCCGCGCGGACGACCGCGAGCGCGCTCCCCGGCTCCCAGCCGAGCTTCACCGGCTCGAGCAGCCGCGCCTCGACGACCGGGAGCGACGCCGCCGGCACCGCCACCGCCACGTAGCCGGCGTCCGCGCGGAGCGCCGCCTCCGCCGCGAGGCACGCGGCTCCCGTCAGGCCGGGCGACCCGCCGACGACGAGCACGGACCCGGCGCTGTACTTGTTGTCCGCGGGGCCCCGCCGCGGCACGAGGCGGAGGATCGCCGGCGTCACGAGCTTGTGCGCCGTGGCGACGTGCGGGAGCCCGATGTCGGCGACCTCGACGTCGCCGCAGTGGAACCGGCCGGGGGCGACCTCGTGGCCGACCTTGCGCCCGTGGAAGGTGACGGTGAGGTCGGCGCGGACGGCGGCGCCGCGCACCTCTCCCGTCGACGCGTCGACGCCGGAGGGGACGTCGACCGCGACGATCGCGGCGCCCGACGCGTTCGCGGCCTCGATCACGCGTGCCGCCTCCGGGCGCGGCTCGCCGTGGAAGCCGGTTCCGAAGAGGCCGTCGACGACGACGTCCGCGCCGTGCGGGTCGTCCGTCTCCTCGGCGTCGCGCCCCTCCTGGCGGAGGACGCGGCCGGCGATGCGCGCGTCGCCGCCGTTCGCGCCGCGGCCGCAGAGGAGCGCGAACCGCCGCGCGTCGGGGTAGCGCGCGACCGCGCGCTCGGCGACCGCGCGCCCGGAGCGCTCCATCAGCGTCTCGACGTCGTGCCCCTCCTCCGCGGCGCGCATCTCCTCCGCGGTGTAGAGCGGCTCGAAGCTCACCGCGGCACGGCGACGCACACGGCCGACGCGAGCTCCCGCGAGTGGGACATCGAGAGGTCGATCGCGCCGGCCCCGACGCGATCCGCCCACGCGGCGACGCGGCCGTCGAGGCTCACGCTCGGCTTCGGGCGGCCGTCGATCTCGATGTCGCGCCAGGCGAACGCGCGCGCGACGCCGAAGCCGAGCGCCTTGCCGACGGCCTCCTTGCCCGCGAAGCGCGCCGCGTAGTGCTGCGCCGGGTTCGGGCGCGAGTCGCAGTAGGCGCGCTCGGCGGCGGTGAAGCACCGCTCGCGGAAGGTCGGGTAGCGCTCGAGCGCGCGGCGGATCCGCGCGATCTCGATCAGGTCGGTGCCGACGTGCGCCGCCGGCGTCACGGGTGCTCCTCGATCCAGTCCGGGACGTGCGCGACGGAGCTGAGGATCGCGTCCGGGACGACGCGGGCGCGGTCGACGGCGTCGGGTCGGAACTTCCCGGTGCGGACGAGGATCGTGCGGATCCCGCAGCGCTGCGCACCCGCGATGTCGGACTCGATGTCGTCGCCGACCATCCACGTGCGCTCCGCGTCGGCGTCGAGCGCCCGCAGCGCCGCGTCGAAGAACGGCGCGCTCGGCTTCCCCACCACCGTCGCCTCCGTCTGCGCGGCGTACTCGAGCCCCGCGACGAACGCGCCCGAGTCGAGCAGCGGCCCCTTGCTCGTCTGCCACCAGCGGTTGCGGTGCAGGCAGACGAGGTCGGCGCCGCCGGCGAGCTCCGCGAAGGCGCGCGCGAGGTTCATGTACGAGAAGACGCGGTTCGGCTCCGCCGACTCGTCCGCGCCGCCGACGAGGACGGCGTCTGCCCCCTCGCCCACGAGCTCCACCCCGTCGAGGTCGGCGACGACGGCCGGCATCGTCAGCGCGAGCACGCGCTTCCCCTGGAGCAGCTTCGCCGCGGCCGCCGCGGGCGTCTGGATCTCCTCGTCCTCGACGTCGATCCCGATCCGCCGGAGGGCGGCGCCGACCTGCGCCCGCGGGACCGTGCTCGTGTTCGTGACGAAGCGGAGGCGGTGCCCGGCGGCGCGGAGCTCCGCGACGGCGCGGGCCGCCCCGTCGAGCGGGTGCCCCGAGACGTGGAGCACGCCGTCGATGTCGAGGAGGATCGCCGCCACCTCCCGATTCTGTCACGCGGATCCCGCACAATCGCCGGATGGAGGCGGACGCCGTGCGGGTGACGCGGTCGGTCGTCCTGCCGCTCGACGAGGTGGAGCTCCGCTACTCCCGCTCGAGCGGGCCCGGCGGGCAGCACGCGCAGACGAGCGAGACGCGGGTGGAGGCGGTGTTCGACGTCGAGCGGTCGCGGGCGCTGTCGCCGGCGCAGAAGCGGCGCGTGGCGGCGAAGGCGGGGCCGGTTCTGCGCGCCGTGGCGCAGGACGAGCGGAGCCGGCTGCGGAACCGCGAGCTCGCGGTGGAGCGGCTCGTGGCGGCGCTGCGCGCGGCGCTCCACGTGCCGCGGAAGCGCGTCCCGACCGCCGCGACGCAGGCGAGCCGCGAGCGCCGGCTCGAGCGGAAGCGGCAGCGCGGCGAGCAGAAGCGGCTGCGGCGGCCGCCGGAGGGCGACTAGGCGCAAGATTCGCGCTCCTGCGGCGTTCTCAACCGGTACATGGACGCCGCGCCCCACGAGCACGAGACCGAGTTCGGCACCGGCCTGCGCGCGCACCTCGGACTGGGGGGCCTCGCGCACGAGACCGCTCCGGCGCCCGCGCCGCCGCCCCGGGCGACGGGCCCGGACGTCGGCGAGCTCGAGGAGCGGGCGCGGGCGCTCCGCGCGGCCGCCCAGGAGCTCGAGGCGCGCGAGCGTCGGCTGGCACGTCAGCAGGCGGAGCTCGCGGCGGAGTCGCAGCGGCTCGCGGAGCAGCAGGCGGCGCTCGAGCAGCAGCTCCTCACCGATCCACGTCCCGTCCCCGTGGTGCTGCGGGAGCGCGCGGAGCAGCACGTCGAGCGGCTGTGGCGGAGCCTCTTCTCGGCGCTCGAGGCGACGCGGCCCGACGGGAGCGCTGACTTCGCGACGCGCGTCTCCGCGGCGCGCGCGCTGCTCGCCGCCGCGTACGGCGACGGCGCGCCCGCGGCCGCTCCCACCGGCGCCGAGGACGAGCTCGCGCTCCTGCGCGCCCGCCGCGCCGAGCTCGGCTTCTGAGCGTGGCGCGGGCGCGCGAGCTCTGGGAGCGCGCCGCGGGCGAGCCGTGGGCGCGCTGGGCCGCGCTCGCCGCCGTCCCGGTGCTCTGGCTGGCGCTCGCGTGGCGCGACCCGCGACTCCTCCTGGCGCTGCCGCTCCTCGCCGCCGTCCCGTTCGTCGCGGCGCGCGTCCGCGGCGAACGGGACGACGACCTCGTGCTGTAGTCGAGCCGTCCACCCTGGCCACGGCTCGAAAGCCGGTCGAGCCTTACGCCGTAACCCTCGACCTCCCTGCAGCGGGTCTGACCCCGGGGTTCGGACACGGCTCGAAAGCCGGTCGAGCCTTCGCCGCGCTACTCGACCGTGACGGTCTTCGCGAGGTTGCGCGGCTGGTCGACGTTGAGGCCGCGCAGGCGCGCGATCCGGTACGCGAGCAGCTGCAGCGGGAGCACCGCGAGCACCGCCTGGAGGAACGCCGGCGTCTTCGGGACGTAGATCACGTCGTCGGCGTGGTGCTGGATGTCCTCGTTGCCGTCCGTCGCGATCGCGATCACGTGGGCGCCGCGCGCGCGCGTCTCCTGGATGTTGGAGACGATCTTGTCGTAGACGTGGATGTCGGTGGCGACGACGACGACCGGCGTGTTCTCGTCGAGGAGCGCGATCGGCCCGTGCTTCATCTCGCCGGCCGAGTACGCCTCGGTCGGGATGTACGAGATCTCCTTCAGCTTGAGCGCGCCCTCGAGCGCGACGGGCAGCCCGATGTGGCGGCCGAGGTAGAGGAAGAAGCGCTCGTCGTGGAAGCGCTGCGCGATCTCCTCGATCGGGTGGTCGCCGTCGAGGAACTGCGCGATCTTCTCCGGCAGGTCGTAGACCTGGTCCAGGATGAAGTGGAGCTCCTCCTCCGGGAGCGTCTTCCGCGCCTGCGCGAGCTGCAGCGCGACGAGGATGAGCAGCGCGACCTGCGCGGTGAACGTCTTCGACGCGGCCACGCCGACCTCGAGTCCGCAGCGCGTGAAGAGGACGGAGTGCACCTCGCGCGTGATCTGCGACCCCATCTGGTTCGTGATCGCGATCGTGTGCGCACCGGCCTCCCGCGCCAGCCGCATCGCCTGCACGGTGTCGCGGGTCTCGCCGGACTGCGAGATCCCGATCACGAGCGTGTCGTCGGAGAGGACGGGGTTGCGGTAGATCCACTCGCTGGCGATGTCGGGCTCGACCGGGACCCGCGCCCACTCCTCGATGATGTAGCGGCCGACCACGCCCGCGTGGTACGCGGTGCCGCAGGCGAGGACGACGATGCGGCGGAGGTTCGCGATCTGCGCGTCGTCGAGCCCGAGCCCCTCGAGCGCGAGGCGGCCGCCCGGGCGGATCCGCTCGCCGATCGTCTCGCGGACGGCGTCCGGCTGCTCGTAGATCTCCTTGAGCATGAACGTCTCGTAGCCCTGCTTCTCGGCGCTCTCGTCGTCCCAGTCGACCTCGATCTCGTCGCGGTCGAGCTCGCCGTCCTCGACGGAGAAGAACGTCGCGCCCTCGGGACGGAGCACGACGACCTCGCCGTCCTCGATCAGCTGCACGCGCCGCGTCTCGCTGAGGAATGCCGCGATCGACGAGGCGAGGAACATCTCGCCGTCGCCGACGCCGACGACGAGCGGGCACTGCTTGCGCGCGCCCACGAGGAGGTCGGGGTGGTCGTGGTGGATCACGACGAAGGCGAAGTGGCCCTCGAGCTCGGCGTACGCCGTGCGGACG
>Ga0247713_1000676_pt1 | contig 19347 bp, 30 predicted proteins | sample 21E_NmetaG_FD_189936 | JGI IMG/M metagenome (GOLD analysis project Ga0247713, IMG submission 189936) | Soil microbial communities from hillslope of Landscape Evolution Observatory, University of Arizona, Oracle, AZ, United States - 2-1-E_N | ecosystem: Engineered > Artificial ecosystem >... | reverse complement strand
CGGACGATCGCGAGTCGCTGCGGTGGGTGGCCGACCGCACCGCGTCGGTCCTCGAACGGGGGCCGGTGACGTGAGCCTGGTGGCGATCGACGGACCGCGAGAATGGGCCGCGGCGACGCCGTGGCCGGCTGCAGCTACCTCGACGGACCGATGAACGCGATCAGGTGTCCGTCAGGGTCGCGGACATCGAACTGGCGGCCCCATGGCTCATCGCGCGGGGCAGCTTCCACGGGACAGCCGGCGTTCACCAGGCGGGCGTGGAAGCCATCCGCATCCGGGACATCGAAGAGCAGGGCCGGCCCTTCACCCGCGCCCGAGCCGGCCTCGAACACGAGGCGCGCGCCACCGAGTGTCGCCGCGAGGCCGCCGTCGACGGGCGGACGGTCGTCGAAACGGGCGCCTAGCTGCTCGTAGAACGATCGCGAACGAGCGAGATCGGCGACTCCCATCCAGATGCCCCGCAGGCGTGTCGGCACAGCGGCGTCGGTAGGCATGTTCCTACTCCCTCTCTCCCTAGACGGACGAACCCGAGATCCACGATAGTGCCGCAGAGCCGTCGACCTCGCCGCCCCGGACTCGGGAGGTCGGGGGGACCATCCACGCCCCGCGGGTCACCGGCGTTGCCGCGGCCGGCGCTGCCCCCCGAGGACGCGCATAGTCCGCTCCTCCTCCGGCAGCGCATCCCAAGCCCGGGTGGCCGATCCGCGGAAGAGCGAGGTCAAGGTCCGCTTATGCCCCGCGTCGATCTTCATGTGGAGGAGGCCCCACCGGTGCACCCTCATGTAGCCAGCTCTGACGACTGCGTCGAGGGCCTCCAGCTCCCTCTCCGTCAGGGGGAAGGTCCACCCGTTCTGACTGGCGATGCGGAGGGAGAGCCGACGGACGCTGCTATCGCTCATCGATCCTCCAGCTGTGCTCGGCCCATCCGTGCCCGCGGGCCACGGTACCCGCCCGACCGCGGTCGAGGCGTGACCCGCCTGGCATCCCCGTGCCGTAGAACCTGGACATGCGCAGCACACCTCGCTCCGTGCCAGCGTCCGGGTCGCAGATCCCGCCAGCATGATGGGCCCTCGTCGTGGACGACGTCCTGAGCGATCATCGCCAGAGGGAGCTCGCCGAGCTGGTCCGGCACCTGGGGCGATATCGGCCCACCGAGGTCTGCGTGGAGGCGCCCTCGGAGACCCAGCACGAGCTAGATGAGGCCTTCGCGAGGTTCGTGTCCGGAGAGATGGAGCCTCGGCGCGACGAGATCGCGCAGATCGGGTTCCGGCTCGCCCGCGATGCTGGGTTGCCCGGGGTCCACGCCATCGACGACCGGACGCCGATGCGCTGGGACGCCTGGAGGGCTTCCTCTCCCGGTCTCCCGACGAGGATCGGAGGTTCAAGGGTTGGCTGGATCGAGCGCAGCGGGCAGCTGAAGAGGAGTCGCAACGGCTTGCGAGGACCCCGGTTCGGGAGATGAATCGACCCGACACTTATCGCCGGGACGCCGCTGTCTATGTCGATCTAGCTGGACTGGGCGGTCCGGAGGAACACCCTGGCGCTGAGATGCTCACGAGTTGGTCGACTCGTAGATGTCGCCGTCTACCTGTGACGACGCTCGGCGTGTTCAGGTCCCCGGCGTGTGGTTGATCATCCACTGCACGCCGAAGCGGTCCTTGAAGCTCCCGAAGTAGTCGCCCCAGGCCTGGTCGGCGATCGGCATCTCCACCTCTCCTCCAGCCGACAGCTCCTGGAACAGCCGGTCCGCCTCCTCCCTGCTGTCAGGGTGGAGCGACACGTACGCGTTGTTGCCCATCGTGACCTGCTGGCCGAGCGAGGACAGAGCGTCCGACGCCATGAGCACCTGTCCGTCCCCCATGGGGAGTCCTACGTGCATGATCTTGGACCTGTCCTCATCCGGGATCGACACGCCTTCCATAGGCATGTCTTTGAACCGGACCACGGTCGTGAACTCCCCCCCGAACACGGAGCGGTAGAACTCGAACGCCTCCTCGGCGTTCCCCGCGAAGTTCAGGTAGACGTTGACCCTGGTCATGATCGTCCTCTCGCTCGTAGGCATGCTCGGGCTTCCGGGAGACACGATAACGAGGACGGCAGGTCTACGATCCCTGCTTGTTCGCGCTGTCGTGCAGCACAGCTGCGGGGGCCGGCGTCGGGTCTCCGGTCATCGGACCTCGCACCCCTCTAAGACTGTTCTGCACCTCGCCGATCGGCTGGCGAGACACGAGCGCCCGCACATCAGATGACAGGAGGTCGGACCACCCCGGGCTAGGGGACGGGACCACGGGATCGTCCGGGGGTCGCAACGGGTCTCGAGGGCGATGTCCGAGCGAGGGGGACCGACACGCGGACCCACGTGTCCACACTGCCGTCTGTGGTAGACCCTTCCCTATGGACGCCGACTCCCCGCTCCTCGCCAAGCTCGAGCAGGTCCGCGACATCTTCGACTGGAAGTGCTCGGGCGTCGATGACGCGGGGGCCAAGGTGACCGTGGGAGCCTCATCGTTGACACTCGGAGGTCTTCTGAAGCACCTTGCGCTCGTCGAGGACGACTACTTCACCATGCGGCTGATGGGTCGGCCCCTGCCGCCACCGTGGAACCAGCTGGAGGTGGACGAGGTCGCGGATTGGGCCTGGCGCTCGTCGGCCGACGATGCTCCGGAGGAACTCTTGACGCTGTGGCGCACGGCGGTGTCGCGCTCGCGGGCAGCCGTGCACGAGGCTCTGGTCGAAGGCGGGCTTGAGCGGCGGGCTGTGCTCTGGCCGTCTGAGCCGCCGGCAACACTTGAGCGCATGATCCTGGACATGATCGAGGAGTACGCGCGACATTGCGGGCATGCGGACCTGATCCGTGAGGCTGTGGACGGCGTGGTGGGCGAGGACCGCCCCCGGTCACCGACCTGAGCAAGGCTCGAGGGAGTGACTGGTAAGAAGCGGTTCGAGGTGCCGAGGATCCTCGAGATCCTGCGTGAGGGGCCTGAAGCGATCTGGGATGCGACCCACGACCTCTCGTCCGACGAGTTGCGCGCGAGACCGGCGCCCGACGAGTGGTCCGCTCACGAGATCCTTGCCCATCTGCGTGCGTGCGCGGACGTATGGGGTGGCTGCATCGAGACGATGCTCTCCCAGGACCACCCGACGATCACAGGGGTCAACCCGCGCCGATGGATACTGTCCTCAGACCTCCCGAAGAAGGAGTTCCACGCATCGCTGCGTGAGTTCGCGGAACAGCGACGGCGGTTGATGTCGATGCTCGAGCCTCTCGGCCCGGACGGGTGGAATCGCTCGGCGACCATCAGAGGGGCTGGGAAACCCTTGACGAAGACGGTTCTGGACTACGCCGACCGGCTGGCGAGACACGAGCGGCCGCACATCAGGCAGATCCGCACCGCGACGATCCGTGGATGACGGGGAAGATCTCTCGGCGGAGTCGGCGATCGCTCCTAGCCGTCGCGACCCTCGACGCGCGACACTTGGTGGTGGCGGAACCGGCGGCTCGTCGCCAGCGGCAGTCCGGACGATGAGTGAGAACTTCGGATCGATCCCTCAGACCCCGATCCCCGTCGTCGAGACCGAGCGGTTGGTGCTGCGTGGGTTCGTCGGAGAAGACCTCGATGCATTCGCGGCCATCAGTGCCGATCCGCAGACCATGCAGTACGTGGGGGGTGTCCGTTCTCGGGAAGATGTCTGGAACGCCATCGCCGTGATATCGGGGCATTGGGCTCTACGCGGGTTCGGCATGTGGGCGGTTGACGAGAAAGAGACTGGCCGACTCGTGGGACGTATCGGTCTCTATCATCCGGAAGGTTGGCCCGGCATCGAGGTCGGTTGGGTCTTGGCCCGGGACGTGTGGGGCCGAGGCTACGCGACCGAGGGCGCGAAGGCGTCGGTCCGGTACGCCTACGATGCGGTGCGCGTTGATCGGCTCATCACGATCATCGACCCACGGAACGAACGCTCGATCCGCGTGGCGGAGCGGCTCGGCGCCTCGTTCAGTGAGCAGATCACCTTGAGGGGGACGGTGGTCAACGTGTATGACGTCCCGCCACTGCCAGGCCCAACGACATCGTGACCGTCGTCGCCAACTCAGCGCTGTGGACAGGCGAACGCCCTCCTATGTGCTCCCGAGCCAAACTTGACGACATGACCCGGGACGGCTGCGGCGTGACATGTGACGAAGGCTGTGCCGACCCGCCGCTGCAGCAGGCCATGGTCCGGAGTTGCGTGCGCTCGTGTGACGTGAAGGCGAGGAGACCCGCTGTCCCGCGTGCGATGCTCTACCGGGAGAGGCAGCGATGCGGCAGCTGCGCTGAGGGAGGGTGCGTGACGTCAGGGATGACTACGCCACGCCTCGTGCGGGTTGCTGAGGATAGGCGCCTCTGCGCGAGACGGGATCCATGAGCGGGCCAGTGCATCTAGACCTTGGCGCTCTCCTCACGGCGGCTGAGGACGCTGCTCCGGTCGACGCGATCGGCGTCTTCGCCGAACATCTGCTGCACGCCCTCGGAGCGACCGAGGTCTCGTTCCTGATCGCCGACTTCTCGGGTGGCGCCCTGGTCAGACTCGGCCACACCAGTCGTCCCGGTGACAACGGACGCGACACGGCCGAGCGGGTGATGCTCGCGGGAAGCCCGCACGAGCAGGCACTCAGAACCCAGACCGTGATCGTGGAAGCCGGCGAGGAGACGCGCTTATTCGCGCCGGTGACCAATCGGGGCGAGGCCATCGGGATACTCGAGCTCGTGGTGCCTCACACCCCAGACGAGGCGGCCCTTCGGGCCGTCTCCCGCGCGGCCCACACGTTGGCCTACGTGGTCATCGCCAACCGACGCTTCACTGACCTCTTCGAGTGGGGGCGGCGCTCGGTGGAGCTCTCTCTGGCCGCAGAGATCCAACACCGCCTGCTTCCAGGGACCTATACATGTGAGGCTGGGCAATTCACCCTCGCCGCCTGGCTCGAACCGGCCGGCGACATCGCCGGCGACAGCTTCGACTTCTCGATGGAACGCAACGTTCTCCATCTCTCGATGACGGACGCGATGGGTCACCAGGTCCAGGCGGCGATCCTGGCCACCGTGCTCGTCAGCGCACTGAGGAACGCGCGCCGCGCCGGAGGAACGCTTGCTGAGCAGGTCCGTTTGGCCAACCGATCCCTGTGCAAGCACCTGAACCGCAACGAGTTCGTCACCGGCCAGGTCGTTCGCGTCGACCTCAGGCGCGAGGCAGCCATCATCGTGAACGCTGGCCATCCTCCCCCCCTGCGGCTGCGCGACGGACAGGTCGAGACGGTCCGGCTCGATGCCGACCCTCCCTTCGGCATCGACCCTGAGCAGGAGTTCCGGGTCCAGGAGTTCCCGCTTCTCCCAGGAGACCGGTTGATGTTCGTCACCGATGGCATGCTCGAGCGCAACGCTGCTGACATCGACATCGGAGCCCTGCTGCTGCAAGGGGCTGACCTCCATCCTAGAGAAGCCGTACAGCGGCTCGTCCAGGCCGTGGTCGACTCTGCCGCCGGTGCGCTCGAAGATGACGCGACCGTCTTCTGCCTCGACTGGCACGGTGGACCCGAGAGGGAGCGCACGACCGAGGCGGGCTCGGACGAGCCCAGACCATCTCCTCGCTTCCAGTGACCGGGGGGATCGCCAGGGTCCGTGAAGTGGCGCGATGGCCCGCCTCGACGTCTTCGCCCTGTGTGGCGTGTCACCGAGAACTGAGACCCCTCAGGACTGACCCCTGTCGTGTGCCCGTCCGTCGGTCAGGGGACGAGTCGATGTGCTGGCGAAGGGCGGCCTCCGTCGATCTCTGAGATCACCCGGCACCCCAAGATGGTGCACCACGCTGAAGGCATGCGCGACCCTAGCGCGCATCGGGGGACCGGACGGTCTTCCGGGACTCCCTCGAACTGCTACCAGGGTGCGATAGGGGTTATACGGGCGCCGAGGACGCATGGATGATCGACTGGACCAAGGCTGAGAAGGTGGCGATCTTCGTGGTGCGCGCGGACGAGCTCCTCGTCTTCCACCACGAGCGGTCGGGGATCCAGGTTCCGGCTGGCACGGTAGAGCCGGGCGAAGATCCCCAGTCTGCCGCTGTGCGCGAGCTTTGGGAGGAGTCCGGGCTTGGGGGGCTCGACCTTGAACCGCTGGGGCACCTCGAGGAACGGCTCGACGTTGATGGATGGGGATTCGTCGGGATCCGAACGAGGCTCGATGCTGACGGAGAGTGGGTCGAGCCTGGGTGGGTACGCCTGCTGGATCGACACGGGGGCCAGGCTCTCATCGATGCGGGAGAGTTCGATGCGGACATCGAACCGCCCCGGATGCTCACCTCACGCCGCGGCTGGATCGGTGCCGGGCACCTGCTCGGTAGCTGGCGAAGGCACTTCTATGCAGCGCCGGCTCCAGACCGGACGCCCGAGGCGTGGTCGGTATGGGCCGACGACGGTGGGGGCTCCGAGTTCCGGTTCTTCTGGATGAAGCGATCAGACGCTAGCCGACGCCTGGTCGCTCTTCAACGTCCTTGGCTGCGCGTCCTGGAGAAGGGGACAGCCGGTGCCTCACGCGAGGACGGTGACTGACCTGGACTGGCCAGAGGCCCGCCAGTAGCGTCTATCCCTGTTTCCCGATACCTGCCGGGCGACCCGATGGAGGGGCGCCAGCATCAACCGATGGGGGCGCCCAACCGGGCGTGTCACCCGTTCTCTGGCCCCGCGGGTCATAAGAGCGATGACGCAGACCGAGCGAAACGTCTTACTCAGCCAGACATCGGTTGCCGAGACCTATGCTGCCTTGGCGCCCGAGCTGATCCGGTTCGCATCAGCACTGGTCGGACCAGAGGACGCCCAGGACGTCCTCTCCAGTGCGGTCGTGAAGTCGCTGAGTTCCCCCGGGTGGCTCAGAGTGAGCAATCGCCGCGCCTACCTCTACCGGGCAGTGCTGAACGAGGCGCTCACGCACCGACGGAGGGTTGCACAGCGGTGGCGCCGAGAGGGGAGGATCAGTGCTGGTCCGCACTGGGATGCGCCGAACCTGCATCCCGAGGTCCGCGCCGCTGTGCAACGACTGAGTGTGCGACAGCGCGCTGTCATCGCCCTGACCTACTGGCAGGACCTGACTCCCGCCGCAACCGCCGAACGCCTCGGCATCTCCGAGGGCGCTGTTCGTCGTCACCTTGCACGCGCACGCTCACGACTCAGGGAGGTCCTCAATGCATGAAGACAGGAAGATGCGGCTGGTTGCCTCCGCCCTGGTCTCCGGCGCTCCTGAACCTCCGACGCTCCCGACACACCCAAGCCGGAAGCGTGGGAAGCGTATCGCCGGTCGCTCTGCGATCGCCGGCGTTTCGGTGTTCGCCCTGCTCCTTGTAGCCGCGGTGAGCTGGCCATCCGCCACGACCGTCTGGACACGTGTGTCGCCCCAGGGAGCAGCACCGATGGACGACCCGGATCGCTGCGTCGGCTCACCGCCGGTCTTGATCAGCCCGGGGGGAGCGAGCGGCGAAAACGTAGACGGACCGGCGCCCGGCGAACCGGCACCCGAGCCCGGACAGCGCGTCTGGCACTGGCCTCGTCCGGAGGGTGCAGTTGAGGTTCGGTGGCCCGCCCGCCCGCAGGCAACATACGACCCTGATTCCAGCCGTGTCTCCACACTCACAGCAGCTCAGATGATCAGGCCAGGACGTGCGGAGGTCGACGTGGACCCCGAGGGCGAGCTAGGCCCCGAGCACAGTTACGACATCGACATCGTGGCCGAGGGAGGACCCGCACCTGCCGATCATACGGCCAACTGCGGGACGGTCCAGGTCGCCGTGATCACGCCGGTCGGCCGATGGGTATCGGGGTTGGGTGCGCCGATGGCCGGCGGACCACCAGAGTTCGTCGATCTGCAGCCGCTGGTTGCCGAGCATCTAGAGATGCAGGAGCCGCCGCAGGAGGTGGTGGGATGCGAGGGCGCGTGGGACCCGGCGATCCCTGCAACGCGCCGGACGGGACCGCGGGCCGACCTGAGCGGCGATCGGCCGGCCGACGCTCTGCGCGCCTACATCAGATCGACACCAGGGGCGCAACGAAGCGGCTACATCGAGATGGCGGGGTCCGACGGTTCGGTCACCTTCGCAACCCGCTCCCCTCGTGGATGGACCGCCCTGGTCCGGGTCAGCCGCGAGCGCGTGTGGTTCGTCCAGGAGACGTTCACGAGTGGGTGCTGAGGAGGGGACGCGGGTACCCCGATGGTCATGCAGGCCCCGTCACCGATAGCCCTCACGGAGCACGGAGTCCGCCTGACCGACCGACTGGCCCGAAGTTGCAGCGTGGACCAGGTTGGTACCCCCCTCCGAGCGGAGACAGCTCCCTGCTGCGGCAGCTGAAGCAAGTCGAGCCGGCGTGCATCCGGACGTGTGACCGTCAGGGATCGCTAGCTGCCCGCCGGACGGCATCAGTGATGTCCACGTTCCCAGGGGCGTTCAAGAAGGATGGCCGGGCGTGCACGACGTAGCCGTTGACATGCTTCACGAACCGGGCGCTCGCCTCAACTGTCTCGCGAGGGATAACGACAGCCTGATGGACGCGGTAGTCCGGAGCAGATAGAACGACTACGGCGGCGTCAAAGCCGAACGTCCGGAAGGGTGACAGCTGGCTTCTCGGATTGCGTCCAGAGTCGCCGGCCACGCGACACTTGACCTGGATCCGCCGGCCGTCTTCAGTGATGAGGTCGTAACTCCGCTCTGAATTTGGGGCGAGCTCGCCTCTCAATGTGCGCGCCACTAGATACTCGGCATAATCGCCGGCCGGGGCGTTGGCGGTGCGAACGATCTTCCTGCGCTTCAGTTCACTCAGTATCGCCCGGTAGGCCTGAAACAACTCTTGAGTCGTTGCGTCCTCGGGATCGAACCCGGTCATCTCGGTCCTCGGCGTATGAGCACCTGTAAGTGATCGGCCTGCTACATCTTCGCCTAGGCCGGGTCCTACTTTCGTCTTTCCCTCTAGGAGATACCGGTCATGGACCCTGGGGAAGTGCAGCGCCCTGAGGTTTGCATGTAGCCGGTACGCGCGCGGGATTGAGCTGCGAGTGGTCGATACTTTCTCGACGTTTCTCGGCCCGGTCACGGCCTGGCCCCCATACGACGGGGAGCCCCAGCGCAGGAACGCCCTCTACCTGCGCTTCCGCTGGTGGGCGTGGGAGGAATCGAACCTCCGACCCCCTGGTTGTGATTTAGCCGTGGAGCCCCCTGCTGACCTGCGTGTTCACATGTCTTTGCAACTAGATGACGAGATCGGGCTCTCATGGGTTCGCAGTGTTACTCATCATTTTGTGACGTCTCACGGCCTGTTCACGGCCTGGGGCTGGCCGGACTGCTGAGGGGTTGACTTCGCCCTTGGGGCGTGCCTCATGCTCTGCGCATGACGGAGTTGATCAGCGCGGGGGAGTTCCTGAGGCGGTCTGGCTTGACCGCTAAGGCGCTGCGTGTCTATCTCGATAGAGGTCTGCTCAAGCCTGCTGCCACCGACCCGTCTAGCGGCTATCGGCTCTTCTCACCCGATCAGGTGTCAGACGCTGTGGCGATCTTGTTGCTCCGTGGGGCTGGTCGCTCGCTGGGTGAGATTGAGCGGTTCCTGTCTGAGCCGAGTTGCTGCGCTGTGGAGGGTTGGGAGCAGGAGGTGCGCTCTTCCGCGCAAGGCCAGTTGGCGTGTCTATCCGAGGTCAGGCGTCGTTTCGGATGGGATCGATCTACGGGAGGAGCGATGGCGGTGACGGAGATTCGTAGTGTCCGTGATGAATCGGAATTGGAGCAGTTGGTGTCGCTGCTGGCAGGGGTGCACGACATGTCGTCCGGGGATGATCGGTTGGACGTCTTGCGCCAGCGTTTCAGGGATGACGGCCCGCTTATGGCAGTGGCTGTTGAGGGTGTTCAAATCGTGGGTGGGGGCTTGGCCTTCCGCGACGACGGGGGCCATGCGACGCTGCGGATCCTTGGCGTCACAGCGGGATGTCGACGTCGAGGGGTGGGTCGCGCGCTAGTGGAGCACATTGAGAAGGAAGCTCTGAACCTCGGTGTTGAACGGATCTCTTTGGGGGCTGATGACGATGCGGTGTTCTGGTTCCGGATGGGGTTCACGCCGATGCTGCTTCTCCAGTGGGCGTACGACCCGTCCCTGTTCGACGCAGAGGCCGCTTCTCTCCGAGAAGGGGTCTTGAGCGGGCTTGAATCCTGGGAGTCCTCGTTCAACGGGGTGCCGCAGTTGTTCGTTCTCTTGGATGAGCCACGTGTCGATCTTCGGGCGGCAGTACGAGAAGCCGTGACGGGATGCCATGTCGGCTTCTGTATGACCAAACCTCTTGTTGGGGCGGAGGTGGGTGGATGACCTGCGTGGAGTCAGTCGCTTGTTTGATAACTCCGGTTGCCGCCGACCGAGCCACGCCGTTGCGTCCGGAGCGTAGCTTGGGTGTGTGAGAGGCGTCGTCTCGGCTCCTGAACCGTAGGGTCGTTGTACTGGAGGGAGACGCTGTGAGTTCTCGTGGGCAAGACGCTCTTACGATTCGACGAGTCGCGAACCTAGATGAGCTCCGCGACACGTTCGAAGTGATTGGGCAGCAGTTCTCGCCCCCTATCGGGAGGGACGACTCCCGAATCGATCGCCTCGTCCGCGATTTCCCATCAGATCGGCCATTGATGCTGGTGGTCGAGCACGACGGTCGCATCATCGGTGGGGCACTCGGGTTTGGCAGCACACTCCGGATTATCGGTATCGAGGAGTGGGCACGTGGTAGGGGACTTGGCCGGCGGCTGCTCCAGACATTCGAGGTAGCTGCGATGCGTCATGGCGTCCAAGAGATCAGCCTCGGGGCAGAGGACGCTCGAGGCTTCTACCAACGGCAGGGCTACCGGGGGAAGTCGTCGATGCACAAGCAGTTGGCCTTACCGGGCGCCGTCAGAGACCTGCGACTCCGCAAGCTAGAGCGGACTATTGGGGATCTGGATGTCGGTGCCCCCGTCCCTTTGTCGGATGACGGGCGAGTGCCATCCCTGCTATGAGCTGCTCGCGGCTCCGCTCAACTCGCGGCTGCAGCCGACCACGGCCGCCGTTGCCTTCCAGGGATAATTCAAGACATGAGAGGCGGGTCCGCGGGGGTCCTTGGAGGGAGTGAAAGCCTCATTAGGAACTCTAACGCGGTGTCACGGGCGACCGTAGGGTGGTCGCTCGCGGCCTACCTTCTCGCTGCCACCAGTTGCTCCCTTGTGGGTGGGGGTCCCCAGGGCCGGTCGACGCCACCGAGCGCCGTCCGTTCACCCTCCGCTCCAATTTCGGTGCCCCCCTGCACCAGCGAGCAGGTTCATGCAAGACTCGATAGCGGGGACGGAGCAACAGCTCATTCCTGGCACTGGGTGATTGTGTCGCTCCGAGGGTCCGATCCCTGCTCGTTGCCGACTCTGATGGGTGCCGAGTTGGTAGATGCGACCGGTTCGATCCTCGCGACTGCCCAGCCTCACCCGATGCTGCCGTCTTCCGCTTCGCCCGGAGAAGTGGTCGTTCTTCGACCGGGCCGCTTTTTGTCGGGCGGGGTCGCCCAAGGGCCCTGTGCGGACGAGCAGTTGCCAGCCGGCTCTGATTTGCGCCTCGTCCACGAGAGGACCGGAGTCATCGTCGTCCATGTTCCCGAGGGCAGACTTGTCAACGTTCGACATTGTGAGGACTCTGACCCGCCCGATAAGCCCTTGTCGCTCTGGCTGAACGGGTTTTGGGTCGGACGCACCTAGGGGGCGGGCTACTGACATGTCAGTGACCACGGAGACTCCGCCGAGGGATGGGCGCCCCTCAAGCGGTCGTCTAATGTGCAGCGACACACCTTAGGTGGCGACCAGGTGGAGCGGTGAAGACTACTAGGCCAGGCATCTTCGGTGGGGGCAGAGCGACTTGGGGCTCTGCCCGGGTGGTGCGGCGAGTCTGCATCGGGGCTGCTGCTCTCGCGGTTCTCGTCTTGGCTAGACAGATGACTGGCGTCGACGCTGGGACGCTCGTAGTTCCGGGTGTTGACGGCGTGGTCTTACCCTCGCTTGAGATCAATCGGCCTATTCATCTTGCTTGGGTGGGGTATGAGGTTCGAGGGGGTCCCGTTGAACTATCCGATTCAACCCCACGGTTGCAATGGGCGGGCTGCTGATATTGATCGTCGTGGTTCGAGCGATTCGCTGCGGTGCCAGGCGAGGAGTTTAGATCTGTCCGAAGGAGAGTCGGCTGTCGAGAGGCGTGCCGTACAACTCGGCGATGGAGCCGACCGTCCTCGCCGTAGCGATCCACGACAGGCGAGGCGAGGGCGAGGCGAGATGCCGGGCGGCTCATCGCCCAAGTCGTTGGGCTGACTGAGGGGGAGGAAGCATGTCTGCTCGAAGTGCGTTTGGTGTCCTAGCCCGGGCCATCGGGCTCTATCTGGCAGTGACCTCTGCACTCGCGCTCTTCAACCAGGTGTGGGAGTCAGCCGGCCACATGACGCTGGTCCCGCACTAACGAAGCTACTGGCCGTGATCGTCGGTGTGTTGCTCCTCCTTAGGGGGGATCACGTCGCCCGACGCCTGTACCGAGGAGACTCAACCGAGTGAGTCCCGAGCCAGCAGCCCAACTCGGCGCTGCAGCTGACCGAACGCTGCCGCCAAGCCTCTAGCGCTCTGGTGTGATGTGCAGCTCCCCGCGGGTCCGGGACCCCGGTGTCGTGGCCTGGCCCCATACTTGGCGGGTGGTCCGTCTAGGAGATGAGCGATGAAGGTGAACCAACTAATCGCCGACGTAGGCATTCACGCCAAGTATGAGCTAACTACCCCCGTCGACATCATTGAGATGGACGATATACCGGATGAAGACGAGATGTACGTGGATTCTCGCAAGTGGATAAAGGTGGACGATGTAGTCGCGCTGGCTGGAGACCTGACCAATTCCACCAAGCTAAGCCTGAGAAAGCACACAAACACCAGCGCTAGAATCTACGAGGCGGCTACGGGGGGAGCAATTCGGATTGTGACGCAGAAGGAGTTCGGGCCAGAGTTCGTGGACATCCAGGGCGACGGGTTCTTCGCCCTCTTCCACGGCCATCTTGCTCACGAGCGTGCACTGTGCGCCGCGGTCAGCCTCCGTACTTTCAGCGAGCGGCACCTTGTGCCCTTGATTCAACAGAACATGGGGCCCACGGTCCCGAAGACTGGATTCAAGGCGGGAATCTCCTCTGGGACGCTGGCCGTGAAGCGCGTTGGTGCCCCACGACGCGGGGAGGAACCTGTTTGGGCTGGTAAGCCTGTGAATTGGGCGTACAAATGTGCGCAGCAGGCCGAAATCCACGAAGTCGTAGTTACAGAGAAGGTGTGGAACAAGATCAAGGACAATGACTACGTAAGGTGGTCATGCGGCTGCGATGGCTCTGGCAACCTGTCCAGCATCTCGATGCTTTGGTCGCCGAAGACCGTGACCCCACTGCTAGGACATGGAATCAATTGCTGGGTTCTACAACAGCGATGGTGTGAGATCCACGGTGATGAGTTCTGTCAGGCGATACTCCACGGCACGACTGACAGGGCGGACGTACCTTCCCGGAGCAGTTGGGAGTAGCACTTATCAACGAGGCACGGGACTACGCTGAGCGCCTCCTTGCCGAGACGCGGGAAGAGATTGCTCGTGCCGATGCCAAGGCGTCCATACTGCTCGGAGCCGGGGGCGTGGCCACTAGCATCGCCAGCACTGCACTCTTCGGTGGATGGAACCCGGCGAGACTGAAACCGTGGGGAACCTCTGTCTGGTGGATAGGTGCCAGTTTGGCTGGATGCGCTCTCCTGTGTCTCGGTTCGGCAGTGTATCCGCGGACGGGGGCAGTCTCCCCGCGAGGACGCCAATCGCATCAACGAGAGCCGAGGCCTGTGCACTATTTCGTGCAACTAGCGGGATGTGAAGACCTGGCGACGGCTCGCCGAGCAATCGAGGCGGCTGCGATAGACAGCGTGAATCGGGCCGTCGAGCAAGCATGGAGCCTTAGCAAGTTAGTAATGACGAAGTACCGATTAACACGGGCAGCCCTATGGTTGTATGCCACGTCGGCGATGCTCATGGTCTTCGCGCGCGTGATCGGGTCTTGAGTAGTTCGAGACTCTTAGGTTTGGCGGATACGCCGGTTTGTGCTTTGCCCTCCGGGAGTGCGTCGAGAAGGTGACCAGAGCGGTCCGGTGTTGACTGACGGTAGGCGATGCCGCCACCAGGGGAGATGGCGAGAGCAAGGGGGGCACGCGCTATGGCGTGTCCGTCGATGGGCCCCCCCTTTCTGCTCAAAATCTACTCAACTCGATGCGCACCGCCCGGGGAGAGGTAGCGCTCAGCTATCCCGTCGGTGAAACCTGAGGGCGTGGGCGGGGTCATGACCGTCTGGGGGCTGGTACGCCAATGGTTGTTCCCATAGCCACTTTTGTGCTGGCGGTGCTTTGGACTGGGCTTCCCGCGCGGCGCGTACATCAATCGGTGGTTTGGTGTACGCGCCGTCCCATCCCGGGGCCCGCAGCACATGTGTGTTCGTAGATGTGGGCCCCAGTGAGGCCTCATCGGGGGGATTCGGGTGGCTATACGAAGTCGTGCGATGCCGGGTCTGCCTGGGCCCGCTGAAGGGCTGCCCGGACGGTTGACGCATGCCACCGTCGACCGCCTTGTGCGGTGGGGATAGCGTCGGCGTTTAGCCCGTCCGCAATCATCCGTAGCGATGCGCCAGTGGTCCGCTCCAGCTCGATTCGTGTGAGCACCCGAGGGGGGAGGGTGGGGGGACGACCGAGTCGTACCCCCTGGGACCGTTTGGCGGCCAGGGCTTCTTTGGTTCGCTGCCCGATGATTCGGCGTTCCCATTGGGCTGCGGAGGCCATGACGCTCGCGAGAAATTCCCCGGCGGGGGTAGAGAGGTCGATGCCTAGGTCCAAGGCGACTAGGTTCCACCCCTTACTTCGGGCGCGGGTCATGAGCCCAGCGAAGTCGAGTAGGGACCGGCTGAGCCGGTCGAGTCTCGATACCACCAGGGTGGCCGCTTCGCCGGTATCAAGGAGTTCCAGTGCCTTGGTGAGGCCGGGGCGGCCTTTGAGCGACTTGCCGCTTGCGCCTATGTCCTGGAGGACTTCGATGAGGGTCCACTCACGCCGGGCGCACTCGGTGAGGATCGCTACTCGTTGCGCTTCGAGTCCTGCTCCTGATTCGCCCTGCTCCTCAGTTGATACGCGGATGAACCCGATTGCGAGTGGACGTTGTGACATTGTGAAAAAACTAGCTCAGGGTGAGATCTGTGACAAGTGGGGGGTCGCTCAGCCTTGCAGGCTCGGGCCTCTATGGGTTGATGCGGTTGATGTCCCTGATGCGACTGCAAGGCACGAGAGCCCGCTCGACTACCGGTTGTAGTTGGCTGGGTCGTCGTAATTGTTCTCATCGGGTGCATCGGCCGCATCGGCTGTCTGGGGCGCTAGGTACGGCGCCCACGCCGCTTCCAGCTCTCTCAGCAGGAGGCTGCGACGGCCTCCGCGGGTGAGCTGGTGGGATCTAACGCCGAAGGGGCGGAGCATCCAAGCCAGCTTGTTCGCGGTGAGGCCTCGTGGGGGGAGGTCTGCCCACGGTGCCTCAGTCAGGTTGCGCAGCCCCTCGATCACGGTGTTTGTTGACATGCTGGGGGCGTCGGTGTCCCAGACGTCTCGGATGTCGGAGAGCAGGCGAACGGATAGGCTCTCGTCGGCGTCGTCCCGCTCAATGGAAAGTGCGATGGCGGCTTGCGCGGCGGCCGAGAGCCAGTCGGGACCTCCCATTTCCGCAATCGCGAAGAGTGGGGCCCAGTTGTCGCGTGCTCGGTCGTCAAGCTGTGGGGGGATGCCTACGCCAGCCCAGTTGAGGCCTTCAGAGTTGTCGATGGCCCACCGTGCGAGGGCGCGCGACAGCCTACTACCGCGCCCGCGGACCTTTATCCGGTCGTAGGGTCGGATGCTCTCGTGGGGTAAGCGTCGCCGCATCGGTACAACGATTGACCTGTCCATTAGTGTCTCGGGCAGCCGCCCGATGGCGGCTATCGCCTTCGGCCCAAATGTCTTGAAGCGACGCGGTTCGAAGTCCTCTCCCACGGTGCGGAGGACGCCCCCTGTTGCTCGATCGTGGCCCGAGTTGAGGATTCCGACAAGCTCTCGATTATCTCGGAGATGGGTATCCGCTTCGTCCAACAGCAGGGTGGGTTCGTAGAGTTCAATCGCGCGGAAGACTCCTGCGGGTCGGGTGTTGGCTACAGGTAGCGGGCGGTGAACCAGTACCGCCAGGATGCTGAGCAGCCGGCTCTTTCCACAGCGGCGGGTTGGTCCGACTATGGCCAGGTATGGGGCGACGTCGAACTCTGATGCGGCCCAGGTGTAGACGCACCATAGCGTTGCTGCGGTGGCCGCTTCATCGGTGATCTTGACGTAGGCCTGGATGAACCTCCTGATGGCCTCAAGAAGTTGCGGAGTTGAAACAGCTCTGGACCATGGGACGACGGTTGGGAACAGTTCGCTCCCGGCTCCGCTTGGCTCAGGTCCTTCAAGGTCGCGCAATGCGTCGTCGATCTCAAGGAGAGCTTGAGGCGCGACCGGGGGTTCGCCGCCTGCAGAGTTCAGTGTCTCGTTTAGACGAGCCACCCACCGCTTTCGAGTGGCGGCCGAAGCCAGTGAACCAACGTCCCGCCACAGACAGTCCCCCATGTCGTCAATGAGCGAGAGGGTCGTGGGGCCGGGGCGTGAGAAGGACTGCTCGGCGCGGAGCTGGAACCGTCCGCCACCCACTTGGCGAATGACCTGCTTGTTGCCCCCCTGAGTACGTGCTTCCCCTGGCATACGTTCCACCTCCGGTCAAGCGTGGCCCGTGCCACGCACGACGCCAGGCTAAGGATGCGGCGCCCTCATGTCAAACGTGGCGTAGGATACGCTTCATCTGATGCGGCTGATGGCGAGGGAGCTGCAGACCCCAGGGAGGAAAGTTTGGCGAACGGGATTGATGCCGCGGTGGGAAGGCGCCTTCGGGAGATTCGTGAGGCTGCCGGGATCCTGCAGGAGGAGCTCGCGCAGATGGCGTTTGCGTACGGCTTCGACTGGGACCGGTCGACGGTCGCTGGGATCGAGACGGGTAGGCGGCGACTCAAGCTCGGCGAGTTCTTGTTGCTGCCACATATGTTGGCGACGGCCCGGGCGGGTTCGTTCGAGTTAGAAGACCTGATCCCTGAGGGATCCAAGGTCGCAATCACGCCTCGGGTTTCAGCTGCGCCGGAGCAGCTTCGGAAGATCCTCCGCGGTCAGGCTGGGCGAGTGGGGGATACCGAGATCGCGCACGCTTACGCGGCTGACGATGTGCACGGACGCCGACTGGAGAGCGAGGCAGAACGGAAGGTGGCTAGGCAACTCGGGGTGAACGTTGTTGACGTGGTGGACGCAAGCTTCACGCTTTGGGGGCAACCCTTGGCGAGCGAGCGCGATGCCCGTACTCAGCAGCGCCTCGCGCCAGACGCGCCCCCACGGACGCTCCAAGCGGTGCGGGGACATGTGACCCGGGAACTTGTGGCTGACTTGAAGCAAGCCTTGCGGAGCAGATCGCGCCGCCGGTAGATCTACCCGTTCCCCACCCCGGTACACACCCGTGGCCCCACTTGGGCAATCCGGACATTCCGGCTCTCGCCAGCCTCGGCCTGCATAGGTTGCAACTGATTGCCCCTCGAGTTTGAGGGGCAGGCCCCGAGACGGGAGGAGCGAGGGCAATGGAGCGGTTGCTTAAGGCGGAAGACGTAGCGGACCTGTTGCAGGTGCCAGTGGGGACGTTGTACAGGTGGCGGTACTCGCGTACTGGTCCTCGGGCCATGAAGGTGGGCCGACACCTGCGCTATCTGCGGAGCGACGTAGAGGCGTGGTTGGCAGCGCGCGGAAATCTAGCGGACCCAGGTGATGAGCCGGGGACGGATTCACCTCGTGGCCGCCACAAATAGGCATGCATGGAGCTTGGCCACGTCGTTTGCCGCTCTGTTTACCATTCGCTCGCTCATGACAACACCCAGCCTTGCACGTTCGATTCTGGAGCGGTGATGGGGTTCGTTGAACGCCGCGGCCAAGGGCGCTGGCGAGCGCGGTACCTGACCCCGGACAAGAAAGAGCGATCCAAGACCTTCCGCCGCCGCGTCGATGCCGAGCGGTTCCTGATCTCGATCCAGGATGCGAGACAACGGGGGGCATGGGTTGACCCGCGCAGGGGCCGCATCACTGTTGAGACGTACTGGCTGACCGAGCTGCGCCCCTCGCTAGAGCAGCGGCTTCGCCCGACCACCCTGGATCTGTACGACCTGCACTGGCGGCTCTACGTGGCCCCTGCGCTTGGTCGTAGGGCAGTGGGTTCCCTGTCTCGGTGGGACATCGAACAGTTGTCGTTCCGGCTCCGGGAGCGTGGGATTGGGGCTCCCACCATTCGGGCTGTCTTGGGATTGGTGAAGCGGGTGCTACAAGGGGCCGTGGAGGTTGGGTACCTCGCTACCAACCCTGCAACCGGGGTACAGCCGCCCGCGAGGCAGATTCGGGAGATGAGGTTCCTGACGCCTGCCCAGTTGGACCGGTTGGTTGAGGTGGTGCCGGGGGAGTGGCGGCCGCTCATCCTCTTGGCGGCTTGGGGAGGGTTGAGGATCGGGGAGATCGGTGCCCTGCGGCCCAAGCATCTGGATCTGGTGGCGGGTCGCCTGCGCGTGGAGGAGAACCTGACAGAGGTGAACGGCCAGGTGCACCTGGGCCCGCCGAAGAACAAGCAGAAGAGGAGTGTTGCCTTGCCCTCGTTCGTGGTGGAGAGCCTGAGCCAGTTCCTCGATGAGCACCCGCGGGGGGAGGACGACTTCCTATTCCAATCCGGGGATGGGGGGCCGCTACGCCGGTCGAACTTCACGAGCCGTGTATGGCGCCCGGCTCTCAAGGCGGCGGGGCTAGGCCGTGTGCGGTTTCATGACCTGAGGCATACGTCAGCCGCCTTGGCTGTGGCGGCGGGTGCGCACCCTAAGGCCTTGCAGGCGCGGATGGGGCACTCGACGATAGCGATGACGTTGGATCAGTACGGGCACCTGTATGAAGGGGTGGACGCCCAGATAGCGGACCAGCTGGATCAGCTCCGCCACCGGCTTAGGCCCAGTCAGGCGGGCTGACCGTAGAAGTCTGCAGAGATCCCCAGGATGTCTTTGGAGCCGTCCGAGACACGAGGCGGTGTTGGGGGGCCGCTGGGCCTCTCCGGACCATTGCAGGACTCCTTCCCGAGGGCGAGTCCGGTACCGGAGGGTGAGTGGTCGACGCGCTGGTTAGACAGGGTCCTGG
>Ga0247713_1000673_pt1 | contig 19448 bp, 12 predicted proteins | sample 21E_NmetaG_FD_189936 | JGI IMG/M metagenome (GOLD analysis project Ga0247713, IMG submission 189936) | Soil microbial communities from hillslope of Landscape Evolution Observatory, University of Arizona, Oracle, AZ, United States - 2-1-E_N | ecosystem: Engineered > Artificial ecosystem >... | reverse complement strand
TCAAGGAGTTCTGCGACCTTCTCGACGTCGTCTATCGCGATCTTGGTTTTGACAATTACGCGATCAAGCTGGCGCTTCGTCCCGATGTTCGTCTCGGCAGCGACGAGGAATGGGACCGGGGCGAACAGATTTTGCGCGACGCGGTCGCGGCGACTGGCCGCAACACCGCCGAATATGGCTGGGAGGAGCTGCCGGGCGAGGGCGCCTTCTATGCGCCCAAGCTTGAATTCCATTTGACCGACGCCATCGGCCGGACCTGGCAGGTCGGCACCATCCAGGCCGACACGGTCCTGCCCGAGCGGCTCGACGCGACCTATATCGGCGAGGACGGGCAAAAGCACCGGCCGGTGATGCTTCACCGAGCCATCCTCGGCACCTTCGAGCGCTTCATCGGAATCCTGATCGAGCATCATGCCGGCAAATTCCCGCTCTGGCTGGCGCCGGTGCAGGCGGTCGTCGCGACTATTGTTTCCGATGCGGACGATTATGCGCTCGAGGTCGCGGCCAGGCTGGCGCAGCAAGGAATCCGAGCCGATACCGATCTCAGGAACGAGAAGATCAACTACAAGGTGCGCGAGCATTCGCTGGCCAAGGTCCCTCTACTGCTGGTCGTCGGCAAGCGCGAGGCGGAGGGGGGGACGATCGCTCTCCGCCGCCTCGGCTCGGAGGAGCGGCAGCTGGTGATGAGCCTTGACGAGGCGGTTTCGATGGTGGCCCAGGAGGCAATCCCACCGGACCTTTGCTGACGCGGTCCCGCCACATATAGAGGCAAAAAAACCGCGGCGCTTGAAGCTGCACTTTTCAACCCGCCCGCAAGCGCTTAACTGCTCGCTGTTTCGCAACAGCTTATTGGAGACGCTCTATACCCCCGCCTCATCCGCGCCGTTCGATGGCGCCGCCGGTCATGACCGGCCCACGCTATAACGAGTTCATCCAGTCCCAGAAGGTCAGGGTGATCGACGAAAACGGCGAGAATTTGGGCGTGATGTATACGCGCGAAGCGATCGAGCAGGCAGCCGAGGTCGGACTCGATCTGGTTGAAATCTCACCCAACGCCGATCCGCCCGTCGCCAAGTTCCTCGACATCGGCCGCTACAAATACGAGGCGCAGAAAAAGGCCAACGAGGCGCGCAAGAAACAGAAGACGCAGGAGATCAAGGAGATCAAGATGCGTCCGAACATCGACGATCACGACTATGACGTGAAGATGCGCAAGGTGTTCGAATTTCTCGAGGAAGGCGACAAGGTCAAGGTGACGATGCGCTTCCGCGGTCGCGAGATGGCGCATGGCGAATTGGGGATGGCGGTATTGCGTCGGGTCCAGGATCAGACCGCCGAGCTCGCCAAGGTCGAGGCGCATCCCCGCATGGAAGGCCGCCAGATGCTGATGGTCCTGGCGCCGAAGTAGTCGGCCGAGGGACGCGCCGACTTACTGCAATTGACTATTCTCCCGCCGTAGCGGCGGTGCTGCCGTTCGCGCGATCAAACGAGAATCGAGTCGGCTCAGCCCCAGCGGGCGGCTGAAGCGTTCCCGGTCGGTTGGAATCACCGGTAACAAACTTGCGTTTCGGGGCGCCAAGCGAACGTACCGCCGCAGCACCGGCTGACCACTCAATGCCTTGACCCTACGGAATTGGGGTTTCCGTTTGCGCGCCTGTTGCAGTTTTGCAGCAATTTAACGCCATTATCGTCTCGTTCTCTGTTGGCTCGCTTTTCTTGGTCTTTCGGCTGGATTAGCGTTGTGTGTTCGTGCTTCGGCGCACTCGCTGCGCCATGGGGGAGGGGATAGAATGCGCAAGTCCGTTTGGCTGCTTTCGGCAGGTCTCGTTGCTCTTTCGGTTCCGGGACACGCGCAGGAGACTGATACCGATCAGGCGGCAGCCGTTCCGACCATGGGCGCGACTGCCGAAGCGGCGGCCGTCGACGACACCGCCCTTGAGCGCCAGCGCGTCGACACCGGTGACATCGTCGTCACCGCGACCCGGCGCAACGAGGCGTTGTCCGACGTTCCGCTGGCCGTCAGCGCGATTACGGCTGAAACCCTCGAGTATTCCGGCGCGTCCGACATTCGCCAGCTGACCCAGCTGGCTCCGTCGCTCCTGGTGTCCTCCACTTCATCTGAAGCCGGCGCCGGAGTGGCGCGAATCCGCGGCATCGGCACGGTCGGCGACAATCCCGGGCTCGAGAGCTCGGTCGCGTTGTTCATTGACGGCGTTTACCGTTCCCGCACCGGCGTTGGCCTAACCGAGCTGGGCGCCCTGGATCGAATCGAGGTTCTGCGCGGCCCGCAGGGCACGTTGTTCGGGCGCAACGCCTCCGCCGGCCTGATCTCGATCATCACCGCCCGTCCGCGATTCGAAAACCAGTTCAGTGGCCAGATCGACATCGGCAATTATGACATGCGTCGGCTCGAGGGCAGCGCCACGGGCCCGATCAGCAGTGAATTCGCGGCGCGTCTCGACGCGGTCTACATGAGGCGCGACGGATTCCTTCAGGACGTAATTTCCGGCCGCCGGATCAACGACCGCAATCGCTTCGTCGTTCGCGGTCAAGGACTTTACCAGCCCAGCGACAATCTGTCGGTACGGTTGATCGCGGACATCGCTCAGCGTCGCGAAGAATGCTGCGGCGCAGCCTATCTGCCCGCTCGTGACACAATCTCCACCGCCGGCGGCCTTACAACTACTGCCCCCTCGACGATTGCCGCGATCATCCGCGGACTGGGCGGAATTGTCAGCGACGACACTTACGCCCGGCAAACGGCGATCACGCCGGGCCGCGATTACAACAGCGACGTCAACGACGGCGGCCTGTCGGGGGAGGTCGTCTATGATTTCGGCGGCGCCGAGCTGACGTCGATCACCGCCTTCCGCCACAACAAATATACGCGCGGTCAGGACGCCGACTTCAATAATCTCGATATCCTCTACCGTGACGGCGGTGGCGGAGCATTCAACCGCTTCGACACCTTTACTCAGGAGGCGAGGCTCCAGGGCGAAACCTTCGGCGGCAGGCTCGACTGGTTGGTCGGCGGCTATTACGCCAACGAGCGGCTTCGGGTCGTCGACAACCTAGCCTATGGCGCTGATTATTCCCGCTACGGCAACTGCCTCGTGGCCAACAATTTTGCCGGGGCCACCGGTCAGCCCGGGCTGGTGATGCCGAGCAACCCGACCTGCTTCAATCCGGCGGTGGCGGCCGCGATCCTTCCCTTCGTCGGTCCGAACGCTACGGCGCTGTCGGCATTTGCGAGGCTTGGGCCGTTCGCCGGGGCTCCGTTCACCAACAGCGGCTTTACCAACCTCGCAATCGCGTCCGGCGCGGGAGCGCTCGCCCTGCAATCGCAGATCGACGATGATTGGCGACAAACCAGCAACAACTGGGCGCTGTTCACGCACAACATCTTCGAGATCGTACAGGACCTGAAACTCACCGTCGGCGCTCGCTACACGACCGAGCGAAAGCGGCTTCGCGGCGATCTCAGCGACAACAACACTGCCTGCGCTTTCTACGCGGCGGCGATTCCTGCCCTGCAGACGATACCATGCGTCAGCCCGTCTGTTCCGGGCGGCCTGCAACTGTCGGACAGCATGAGCGAGAGCAAGCTGTCTGGGACAGCAGTGATCAGCTACAAGCCGCTGCGCGAGGTGCTGACCTACGCCAGCTACTCGCGCGGCTACAAGGCCGGTGGATTCAACCTCGACCGTTCGGCGCTTCGGCGAAGCAACGGCAATGGCGCCGTCTGCGTCACTCCGGCCCAGGCTGGATGCGGCGGAATCGCCGCGGATCCGGCGCGCGACCTTCGCTTCCGGCCGGAAATCAACGACGCCGTCGAGCTCGGCATGAAGTATAATGGCCGCGGGATCGACATCAACGTGGCGCTGTTCCACCAGCTGTTCCGCGACTTCCAGCTGAACACTTTCAACGGTCTCAACTTCGTCGTCGAGAATATCAACAGCTGCAAGAACGACCTTGGCGGAGCCGACCGCGACAATAGTCCACTGACCGGCGCCTGCACTGGCGGAACCCGGGCGGGCGTGCGCAGCATGGGCGCGGAATTCGAGTTGTTCACCCGGCCATTGCCGAACCTCAGCTGGAACCTCGGCGCGATCTACGCCGACACGCGCTACCGCAGCAATCTGGTCGGTGCGGGCGGCGCCCCGGTCACCAACGCCCTGTTCCAGCTTCCGGGACGCCGAGTGTCCAACTCGGCCGAATGGACGGCGACGACCTCGGTCGCCTGGACTCCGCCGATCGGCGGCACCGGACTTCGCGGTCTCGTCTATTTCGACGCGCGAATGATGAGCGAGTTCAATACGGGCTCGGATCTCGATCTCGAAAAGACGCAGGATGAGTTCATCGTCGCCAACGGCCGCATCGGACTTCACGGGCCGGACCGCGTTTGGGGCGTCGAGCTGTGGGCGCAGAACCTGTTCAACAAGGACTTCATGCAGGTCGCATTCGATGCGCCGGTTCAGGGGTCATGCACGATCCGCGGCGCCCAGCAGGGTTTCTGCCCGGCACCGACACCGTTTCGCGCGACCCAGCTATTCGGCGCTTTCCTCGGCGAGCCGCGCACATATGGCGTGACTTTGCGCGGCCGCTTTTAGCACTCTGTCCGGTTCAAAGGGGGAAGGCCTCGCGGTAAACCGCGAGGCCTTCTATTTTCGGCGATCACGCCGCTGTGTTTGCGTTGGCGTCGCGGGCTGCTTCGAGCAGTGCGGCGCGCACGCAATTCACGTCCTCTTCGCGAAGCTTTCGCCCGTCCGACCGGGTCACATAGAAAACATCGACGGCGCGCTCACCGTAAGTGGCGATATGAGCCGAGTGAACCTGCTGTCCGCATTGGTGGATGGCCCGTGCCAGCCGCGCCAGCAATGCTGGCCGGTCACTTGCATTCACCTCGACGACCGTCGTTTTGGTCGAAGCGCGCTCCGAGACCACGACGGATGGCGCAACCTGGAATGCTGCGCTTTGGGGCAAAATTGGCCGTCCTGCCGGAAGCGGCGGCAGGCGCTCACTCTTGAGTGCTGACTCGACCGAGCGGACAAGCCTGTTTCGCAGCCGGCGATCGGAATATGCCCGGCTCCCGGCGTCCTGGACGAGGAAGTTGTCAAGCGCCAGGCCATCGCGCGTTGTGTGAATTCGAGCGTCCACAATGCTCGCCCCAGCCGCCGCCAGGCCCGCGCAAATCCGATAGAACAAGCCTTCGCGATCATGGGTGAATACACTAATCCGGGTCGCTCCGCTGTCGGGATCGTTTTCCGCAACCACGCTCGGCGACATATCGCCGATACGGGATTCGGCGGCGGCAATCTGCCGCGAATTGGCAAGCTGTGTTTCAAGCGATTCCGCAAGCCAATAGCTATCCGGCAATCGGCGCGAATAGGCTCGGACGGCGCTGCGTTTCCAGCCGAGGGCTTCGGCGAGCTCTTGCTGGCGCGCCTTCACCATTTCGGATCGGCCGCGCTGCTTGTGGCCTAGGCGAAGGCGCTCCTCGGCAGCGTCGAACAGGGTGCGAAGCAACACGCGCTTCCATTCGTTCCACGTGTTGGGGCCGACCGCTCGAATATCCACCACGGTCAGGATCAGCAGCAGGCGAAGCCGCTCCGGGCTTTGCACTTGGCGGGCGAAATCCTCGATGGTCTTAGGATCCGCCAAGTCGCGTTTGAAGGCCGTCGCCGACATCAGCAGATGGTGACGCACCAGCCAGGCGACGGTCTCCGTCTCGGCGGCGTCCAGCCCAAAGCGCGGGCAAAGCCTGAGGGCCACTTGCTCACCCAGAACACTGTGATCGCCGCCACGACCCTTGGCGATGTCGTGCAGCAACACGGCGACATACAACAGGCGGCGGGATGCGATCTGCCTAAAAAGCGCGGTCGACAGAGGATGGTCCTCAGCAAGTTCGCCACGCTCGATCGCGGCGAGCAGACCGATCGCCCTGATTGAATGTTCGTCGACCGTATAATGATGATACATGTCGAATTGCATCTGCGCGACGACACGCCCGAAGTCGGGCACGAACCGTCCGAACACCCCCGTTTCATTCATCCAGCGAAGCACTGCGTCGGGTGAATCGCGATTGGTCAGCACTTCGAGGAACAGGGCGTTGGCGCGCGGATCGGTCCGAACGCGTGCGTCGATCAATTTACTGTCCCGACTGGCTGTCCGCATTGCCTTGGGATGAATTTCCAGCCGTTCGCGGGAAGTGAGGGCGAACAACTCGATCAGACGGTCGGGCTTGACGATGAAAAAGTCGTCGGACGGGATCGACAAGCGCCCCCGATCGAGGACGAAACCGTTGAGCCGACGCGGGCGCCTTCGGATCGTCGGAAGCGCGAATCGCGATCCCTTGCCGGCGAGCTGCTCGTCGAGCTGGGCGAGGAACAGGCCGGTCAGGTCGCCGACGGACCTGGCATTGAGAAAATAGAATTGCATGAACCGTTCGACGGCCGATTTCCCCGGGCGGTCGGCGTAGTTCATGACCTCAGCAATTTGTCGCTGATGGTCGAATCCGAGCCGTTCCTCGGCCCGGCCAGCCGCAAGATGAAGGTGACATCGAACCGCCCAGAAAAAGCGCTCGGCGCGTTCGAAACGAACGAACTCGCGACGGCTGAGCAGGCCGGCCGCGACGAGATCCGCGGGCCGCTCGACGCCGAGCACATATTTGCCGATCCAGTAGAGCGTGTGCAGGTCGCGGAGCCCGCCCTTGCCGTCCTTGACATTGGGTTCGACGACATAGCGGCTGTCGCCCATCCGCAAATGGCGCTGGTCACGCTCGGCGAGCTTGGCGGCGACATATTCGGCCGCGGTGCCGGCAACGACTTCGGATCGAAACCGGTGGACGGCAAGATCGAACAGCTTTTCGTCGCCCCATAGAGGCCGAGCTTCGAGAAATGCGGTCCGGATCGTCGTGTCCCGCCTGGCGAGCTTGACGAGATCGCCGATCGACCGAAGCGAGTGGCCGATCTTCAGCTTCAGGTCCCAGAGCAAATGGAGGATGGCCTCGACCGTTTCCTCAGCTCCGGCGCCTGGCCTTTTCGCCGTAAGGAACATCAGGTCGAGGTCGCTGTACGGGGCCATTTCGCCGCGCCCGGTGCCGCCCAGGCCGACAATTGCGATTGGCTCGGTGTCGGCCCGGCGCTCCATCCGTTCGGCCACAAACTCATAGGTCAGCCGAACCAGCTGGTCGTGCAGAAAGGCCGTTGCCCGGGCCGCGGCGCGCCCGCGATGCGGCTCCGCGGCCAGCCTTCGGGCGATTTCGGCGCGGCCACCCTCAAGCGCCTCCGCGAGAATTGCAGGGACTTGTGGCCCCCCATCGCGACCTTTGGTCTCGCGAAGCCGGTCGGCGATTGTGCGGCGATCGATGATTGCGCGGCGGTCGCCGACGGCTTCGTACATCATGTGCAGCGCTCGGCGGTTATGCGCTTCAACCGGTAAAGCATTTCGAGCGCCTGACGGGGGGAAAGGCTGTCGGGCTCGATTTCGTCCAGGGCCGCAATCAGCGGGTCCGATACCTGCTCGGCGGGAGCGCTGGCGGCGAACAGGGGCAGGTCATCGAGCCCGGCGGCAATTCCGCCGGTGGCGTCTCGCCCGGCTTCGAGCTTGGCGAGAACTGCTCTGGCGCGGGCGACAACGGCGGTGGGCAACCCTGCCAGCTTTGCGACGGCGATTCCATAGCTGCGGTCGGCGGCGCCATCGGAGACCTGGTGGAGCAGGACGAGATCGCCCTTCCATTCGCGGGCCCGGACATGGTGAAGCGACAGGGCGTCGAGTCGCCCGGCGAGCCGGGTCAGCTCGTGATAATGCGTTGCGAACAAGGTCCGGCACCGAAGCTCGTCGTGCATCGCCTCGACTACGGCCCAGGCGATGGCGAGGCCATCATAGGTCGAGGTGCCGCGGCCGATCTCGTCCAGGATGACGAGGCTCCTCGGAGTCGCCTGCGAAAGGATGGCGGCGGTCTCGACCATCTCGACCATGAAGGTCGAGCGGCCGCGCGCGAGATTGTCCGAAGCCCCGACCCGGCTGAAAAGTCGGTCGACAAGGCCGATCGTCGCACTCGCGGCAGGGACGAAGCCGCCCGCTTGGGCCAGGACTGCAATCAGCGCTGACTGTCGGAGGAAGGTCGACTTGCCGCCCATGTTGGGCCCCGTGATCAGCCACAATCGGTCGTCGGGGCCGAGCGACAGGTCGTTGGCCACGAACCTTTCGCCAGCTTCGCGCAATGCGCTTTCGACTATGGGGTGGCTCCCGGCGACAATGTCGAGGCAGGCCTCGTCGGACAGCCTCGGTCGGCACCATCCGCCCTCGGCCGCCCTTTCCGCGTGCGACGCGGCGACATCTACCCTGGCGACTGCCTCGCTGGTCGCGATGATCCGCTGGGCGCAGGAGACCGCTAGCGCCTTCAGTTCCTCGGCGTGGGTGGCCTCGGCGGCGATCGTGCGGGCCCCGGCCTCGACCACCCGGCTCGCCTCCTCGTGAAGCTCGGGCGAATTGAATCGGACCGTGCCCGCAAGCGACTGGCGGTGGGTGAAGCCGCTGTCGGGCGCCATCAGCATTTCGGCATGCCTGGCCGATACTTCGATGTGGTAGCCGAGCACGGCATTGTGCCGGATTTTCAGCGACGGGATGCCCGTCGCTTCGCGATAGCGCGCTTCGAGCGCGGCGATCGCCCTGCGCCCGTCGGATGCCGCCGAGCGCAGCGAGTCGAGCTCGGTGTCATAGCCCTCGGCAATATAGCCGCCTTTCGTCGAATCGATCGGCGGCGATACGACCAGGGCGCGCTGAAGCCGGTCGATCAGGACTTCATGGCCGCCCAGGCGCGGAAGCAGCTGCACGAGCAATTGCGGAAGGTCCGGCTGCGCTTCGAGCTCGGCCTTCAGTCCTCCAGCGGCGGCGAGACCGTCGCGGAGCAGCGCCAGGTCGCGAGGACTGCCCCGCCCAGCGGCAAGCCGGGCCAGCGCCCTGGCGAAATCGGGCATCGCGCGAAGCGCCGACCGCACCTGTTGGCGGCGAAGAGAATCGTCATGCAGCCACGCGACCAAGGCCAGCCGCGCCTCGATCGCCCCTCGGTCGGTCAGCGGCGCGCCGATATCCTCGGCCAACAGACGGCGGCCGGCGGCCGTCGCGCAGCGGTCGATCTCGCCAAGCAGGCTGCCTTCCACTGTCCCGGATACTGAGCGGATCAGCTCGAGGCTGTCGCGGGTTGCGGCGTCGATAGCCATATGCGCCATTCGAGCGACCCGCCGCGGCGCGTCGAGCAGCACCGAGGCGCCTTTCTGAGTCGCGTCGACATAGGCGAGCAGGCCACCGGCAGCGGCCAGCTCTGCCCGCCCCGGCGATCCCAGCCCGTCGAGAGTCGCCAGACCGAAGCGGGCCTTGAGCGCGCGCTCGCCGGCCAGGCTGTCGAATCCCCCCTTGCCGTTCGTCGTCAGAACCCCGGGCACGCTGCCATCGGCGATCACTTCGGCGGGCGACAGCCTTGCCAGCTCGGCGGAGAGATCGCCCGGGCCGCAGGCAACCAGTTCGAAGCGGCCGGTCGAAATGTCGGCGGCAGCGACTGCCCATTCGTCTCCGGCACGGGCGACCGCGGCCAGCCAGTTGGCCGCGGCCGAATCCAGCAAGGCCTCTTCTGTCAGGGTTCCGGGAGTGACAAGCCGGACGATCGCGCGTTCGACCAGGGCCTTCGAGCCGCGCGCCTTGCGTGCCTCTGCCGGGCTTTCGATCTGTTCGGCAATGGCCACCCGATTGCCGCCGCGGATTAGCCTGGCGAGGTAGCTCTCGGCGGAATTCACCGGCACCCCGCACATTGGAATTGGCTCGCCGTCGGACTGGCCGCGCTTTGTCAGCGCGATATCAAGGCATGCGGCGGCGATCTTCGCGTCGTCGAAGAACAGCTCGAAAAAGTCGCCCATCCGGTAGAACAGCAAGGCGTCTCCGGCCTCGTCCTTGAGCCGGCGATACTGCGCCATCATCGGAGTCGGGGCATCCGCGCGAGCCATGCGCCTTTGGTAGCGGCTCGCGCCGGGGGGAGCGACTCTCGAATCGGCCGAAGCGTGACTCTTTTCGCCGCGCTCCGTAAGGGCGTCGGCCATGTCCGAAGCCAACGTCAAATTCTCCGAAGCCGAGGCGATCGACTTCCACGCTCGTGGCCGCCCGGGGAAGATCGAGATCATCGCCTCCAAGCCAATGGCCACCCAGCGCGACCTTGCCCTCGCTTACTCGCCCGGGGTGGCGGTGCCGGTCCGGGCGATCGCCGAGGACCCGGGCCGCGCGTACGACTTGACTGCCAAGGGCAACCTCGTCGCGGTTATTTCGAACGGCACCGCGATCCTCGGGCTCGGCAATCTCGGAGCGCTTGCCTCCAAGCCGGTGATGGAAGGCAAGGCGGTGCTGTTCAAGCGGTTCGCCGACGTCGATTCGATCGACATCGAGGTCGACACCGACGATTGCGACCGGTTCGTCGACGCGGTGGCCTTGCTCGAGCCGAGCTTCGGCGGGATCAATCTCGAGGACATTGCCGCTCCCGACTGCTTCCAGATCGAGCAGGCGCTGAAGGAACGGATGAACATCCCGGTGTTTCATGACGACCAGCATGGAACCGCGATCATCACCGCCGCCGGGCTGATCAACGCTTGCCATTTGACCGGCCGGGATCTTGCCGACGTGAAGGTAGTGGTCAACGGCGCCGGAGCCGCGGCGATCGCCTGCACCGAGCTGATCAAGGCCATGGGAGTACGCCGGGACAATGTCATCATGTGCGACCGCAAGGGCGTCATCCACAAGGGCCGGACTGACCTAGACCAGTGGAAGTCCGCGCATGCCGTGAAGACGGATTCGCGCACTCTAGCCGACGCGCTGGTCGGCGCCGACGTGTTCCTCGGCCTGTCGGTCGGCGGCGCGCTCAAGCCGGAGATGGTGCTCGACATGGCGCCGCAGCCGATCATCTTCGCGATGGCCAATCCCGATCCGGAAATCACTCCTCTCGATGCTCGGGCGGCACGGCCGGACGCGATCATCGCCACCGGCCGCTCCGATTATCCGAACCAGGTCAACAACGTCCTCGGCTTCCCCTTCATTTTCCGCGGAGCGCTCGATGTCCGCGCGACCGCCATCAACGATGAGATGAAGATCGCCGCCGCAGAAGCGCTTGCCGAGCTGGCGCGCGAGCCGGTGCCCGAGGAAGTCGCAGCCGCCTATGGCGGGATCAGCCACAGCTTCGGGCGCGACTATATCATTCCGGCGCCGTTCGACCCGCGGTTGATGGAAGTCGTCGCTTCGAAGGTCGCCGAAGCGGCGATCAGCAGCGGTGTCGCGCAAAGGCCGATCGCCGATCTCGACGCCTATCGCCAGCAGCTTCGGGCGCGGCTCAACCCGACGGTATCGGTGCTCAGCCTCGCCTACGAAGCGGCCAGGTCCAGCCCGAAACGGGTGCTGTTCGCCGAGGGCGAGGAACGCAACGTGCTGAGCGCCGCCATCGCCTTCAAGGAAGCCGGTTACGGCACTCCGGTGCTGGTCGGCCGGGAGGAGGTCTATGATCGCCTGAAGGAACTGGGGGTTGAGAACCCGCTCGATTATGAGGTGCTCAACAGCCGAAACTCGCCGCTGGTCGGGCGCGCGGTCGACTTCATCTACGGCAAGCATCAGCGGCACGGGCTCTTGCGGCGGGAAATCGAGCGGCTGGTCAATCAGGACCGCAATTATTTCACGGCAGCGATGCTTGCGCTCGGCGAGGCCGACGCGATGATCACCGGCACCACCCGGCCGTTCAGCCAGTCGCTCAAGCAGGTGCGAATGGTGATCGAGGATGAGCCCGGCGCGACGCCGTTCGGAATCAACATCGTCGTCGGCCGCCATCATACGGTCCTGATCGCCGATACCGCCGTCACCGAGCGGCCCGATGCGCAGCAACTTGCCGCCATCGCTTTGCGCTCCTCGGCCTTCGCCCGGCGCATGGGCATCGAGCCACGGATCGCGTACATCTCCTACACCACCTTCGGCAACCCTCCCGGGACGCATATCGACGAGCTGCGCGGAGCAGTGAAGCTGCTCGACTCGATTCATTGCGATTTCGAATATGAAGGCGAAATGGGTCCCGACGTGGCGCTCAACTACGACATGCAGCAGCGCCACTATCCGTTCAGCCGACTGTCCGGCCCGGCAAACGTGCTGGTAATGCCAGGGCTTCAGTCGGCAAACCTGTCGGCCAAGCTGCTCAAGGAGCTCGGTGGCGAGAGCGTTCTGGGCCCCTACATCCTCGGCCTCGACCTGCCGGTGCAGATCGCGCCGATGACGGCGAGCGCTTCGGACCTCGTCACCCTTGCCGTGCTCGCCGCCGGCAGCGCCAAGGAGCGCGCCCGGCCCAACCCGGCCTAGATCCGCTCGACGCTGGAAATCGGTTCCGCGTCGCGAAGCGCGGCGATGATCGCATGAAGGTGGGCCAGGTCGTGGACCTCGACGTCGAGGTGGAACGTCTGGAAGCTGCCGTCGCGGTGGACCAGCTGCAGGTTGATGATGTTGGCATGCTTGGCGCCGAGGATTCCGGACATGGCGCCGAGCGCTCCGGGAATGTCGCGAAGGATGACGCTGAGGCGCGCGGCGCCGCCGTCCGACCCTTCGCCCCAGGACAGGTCGAGCCAGTCGGCGTCCACACCGCTCGCCAGGCTGTCGCAGCCGATGACATGAACCTCGATCTCCTCGTCCTCGCGGCGAAGGCCGACGATCCGGTCGCCCGGGATCGGGTGGCAGCAGGTGGCGAGATGATAAGCAACGCCCGCGGTTAGCCCCTTGATCGAGATGGCTGTGCGCTGCCCGACCGGGCGGGGAGCGACGTCGCCACCGGCCGACCCAGGCATCAGCGCCTCCATCAACTCCTCGTCGCGGATTCGCTTTCGGGCAATGCCGATCATCAGCGAATCCTCGTCCTCGACCTTCAGTCGCTTGATGGCATTCTTCATTGCATTCTTGTCGAGCATTGCCGGCAGCCGTTCGACGATTTCGTCGTAAATCTTTCTGCCAAGCTCGATGGTCTCGTCGCGCTCCTTGTGCCGGACGAAACGGCGAACGGCCGCGCGCGCCTTGCCGGTAACGACGAAGCGAAGCCAGGCCGGCTGCGGGTGCTGTGCTTCGGAAGCGAGGATTTCGACCTGGTCCCCGTTCTCGAGCATCGTCCGGAGCGGAACCACGCGGCCGTTGACCTTGGCTCCGACGGTCCGATCGCCAAGGTCGGTGTGGACCGCGTAAGCGAAATCGACGGGGGTGGCGCCCTTCGGCAGCTGGATCAGCTCGCCCTTCGGAGTAAAGGCGAAGATCCGGTCCTGATACATCGCCAGCCGGGTGTGCTCGAGCAATTCTTCGGGCGAAGCGGCATGGTCGAGGATTTCAACCAGCTCGTCGATCCACGGCACGCGCATGTCGTCGGCGGGCTTGCCTTCCTTGTAGGCCCAGTGCGCGGCGAGCCCGCGCTCGGCCTGGTCGTGCATCGACCGCGTGCGGATTTGCACCTCGATGCGCATCTTGCTGTCGTGGATGACGGAGGTGTGAAGGCTGCGATAGCCGTTGCGTTTCGGCGTCGAGATATAGTCCTTGAAGCGGCCGGGGACCATTGGCCAGCGCTGGTGGATCAGGCCGAGCGATCGGTAACAATCGGGGATTTTGTCGACAATCACCCTGAACGCCATGACGTCGGACAATTGCTCGAAACTGATATGGCGCTCGGCCATCTTCTTCCAGATCGAATAAGGGTGCTTCTCCCGGCCGATGACCTCGGCCTCGAGGCCATTGTCGGCGAGATGCAGCTGGAGCCCGAGGCCGATCCGGTTGACCAGGTCGCCGCCCTCGTCATGAAGCTGCTTCAGGCGCCGGATGATTGATGCATAGGCGTCCGGTTCCAATTCCCTGAACGCCAGCGTCTGCATCTCGTTCATCATCTCGTACATGCCGATTCGCTCTGCGAGCGGCGCATAGATGTCCATCGTTTCGCGCGCGATCCGTCGACGCTTGTCGTCCGACGTGATGTGATGGAGCGTGCGCATGTTGTGCAGCCGGTCGGCAAGCTTGACCAGCAGCACCCTTATGTCGTCGCTCAGCGCCAGCAGGAACTTGCGCAAATTCTCGGCGGCGCGCTCATTTTCCGACTGGGCTTCGATCTTGCTGAGCTTGGTGACCCCGTCGACCAGCCGGGCCACATTGACACCGAACAGCTTCTCGATTTCGGCGGGGGTCGCGACAGTGTCTTCGAGCGTATCGTGAAGGATCGCGGTGACGATCGTCTCGGCATCGAGCTTGAGGTCGGTGAGTATTCCGGCGACCTCGATCGGATGGCTGAAGTAAGGGTCGCCGGACGCGCGCTTCTGAGCGCCATGCGCCTTCATCGAAAATACGTAGGCGCGGTTGATCAGCGCCTCGTCGGCGTCCGGATCGTAGGACCGGACCCTCTCGACCAGCTCATATTGTCTAAGCACTTGCCTAAGATGGGGCGGGCGAGGCTGATTGTGCAAGCGCGAATGAGGGCCGCCCTTGCGGGAGGGGGGAGAAAGGACGGCCCTCGGGGTAAATCAACGTTGCTGGGCCACCGTCGCCGGCCCGCCGTCCCTGGCGGCAGAATTGCAGCGATCGAGCTCGGCGGGCCCGAATGCTCGGCCGTTGGCTACGAAACTCTCGAGCCGTCCTGCGCGCTTCGCTAAGCCCTCGCACAATACCGCGGGCCGGCTTTCCTCAGTCGCGCCCTGGCAGGCAGCCGGACCGCAGCTCCAGACGATGTCGCGGGCGATGATTCGGCCTTCGGCTGGTGCCACTGGCTTTGCCGAATAGCTGCCGGCGATTGCGGGCGCTGCAAGCAGCGCTGAAGCGGCCATTGCGAAAAGCGAACGGGACATTGCGGGACCCCCTTGTTTTCAGTTGCGAACTGCAACCGACTAAGCCACACAGTTTCGATTCGCAACTATTTTTTTTGGCGAAATCATGCTTTGCTCGACTTCAGGGGAGACGCACATGCCGCCCGACCAGGCAAATATCGAAGCTTTTCGCGATGCTGCGTTGCAATGCCCGCTGCCCCATGCAGTGGAGCTGATTGGCGAGAAATGGGCGTTCCTAATCCTTCGAGGCGCCTTCAACCGGTTGCAGCATTTCGAGGAGTTTCAGGCCGGGCTCGGGATCGCCCGCAACATCCTGTCCGATCGGCTCGGCAAGCTGGTCGCAGGCGGGATTCTTCAGCGCACCCCGGATCCCTCCGACCGGCGCAAGGTCATCTACCAGCTCACGGAAAAGGGTGAAGGCCTGCTTCCAGCCGTTGTCGCGCTACGCCAATGGGGCGAGGAATGGGGCCATGGCCCGGCCTCGATCGTGCTTGCCGACGGCCAGGACGGCAAGCCGATCCGCAAGATCTGCATCCAGTCGCAGGACGGGCGCGAGCTCGGCCTTCATGATTTGATGTGGGTCAGCCGCGAGGGCGGGGAACGAGTCTCGATGAGAAGGGCGACGGCCGAAAAGGCGGCCTAGCCCGATTACTCGTAATCGCCACCCGACGGGGCCGGCCGAGGGGGCGCAGCTGCGGTCAGGCGGAGCGCTTCGGCCGATTCGCTGAGCGAGGCGAGCTCGTCGGTCTCGTCTTCCTCGTCGATCCGAACCTTCTGCAGGTTGGTGATAACTGCTTCTTGAAGGTTCTTGGGCTTGACCGTCTCCTCGGCGATCTCGCGCAGGGCCACGACCGGATTCTTGTCGCGGTCCCGGTCTATGGTGAGGTCGGCGCCGCCGGAAACCTGGCGTGCGCGCTGCGCCGCGAACAGGACGAGGTCGAACCGGTTGGGGACCTTGTCTACACAATCTTCAACCGTAACGCGCGCCATTGGTCGCTCCCGAAAATGCCTGAGATGGGGAGGAAGGAAGGTGGCGCCAATAGCTTGCGGGCCGAGGGAAAGTCAAGGAAAGCGGAGACGATGACCGATCGACCGTTCACCTCTGGCCGGCAAGCTCGGCAGTCACCCGCGGCAACGGTGGACGGCAATGCGCTCACCCTGGTCGAGACCGGATCGGAGCGGATGCGGACAATCATCGAGATCATCGAGAGCGCCACGTCGAGCATTCGCATGCTGTTCTACATGTTCAGTAGCGAATCGAGCGGTGCGACGGTCCGCGATGCTTTGGTCGAGGCGGCGAAGCGCGGGGTGAGGGTGAAGCTCCTGCTCGACGGTTATGGCTGCTCCTCCGCCGAGGCAAATTTCTTCAAAGATATCGGGGACGCGGGAGGCGACTTCTGCCTCTTTCACCCAAGCTATGGCAGGCGTTACTTGCTTCGCAATCATCAAAAGCTGGTGATTTCCGATGAGGGCAGGGCGCTGATCGGCGGGGCCAATATCGAAGACAGTTACCTTGTCGACGAAGGTGAGCGCTACTGGCGCGACCTGTGGCTTATGATCGAGGGACCGGCGGTCCGGGGGGCCGTGGACTATTTCGATGAACTCTATTCGTGGACCATCAACCCGCACGCGCGCCTGCGCGACCTTCGCGGGCTGGTTTTTCGCCACAGCCAGTCGAGCGGCGCGTTGCAGTGGAAATTCAGCGGCCCGTTAAGCCGCCGCAATCCATGGCCGGCTGCGCTCGCCCGCGATCTGACGGGGGGGCACCGGCTCGATCTCATTGCCGCTTATTTCGCGCCGCCTCGATCGATGCTTCGCAGGCTCGGCCGGCTCGCGAGGCGCGGAGCGGTCAGGATCGTCACCGCGTCCAAGTCCGACAATAATGCGACCATCGCCGCGGCCCGCCATACCTACGCCCGGCTGCTCAGGCGCGGGATCGAGATGTACGAATATCAACCGACCCGCCTGCACACCAAGCTGATCGTCGTCGACGATGTCGTCTACATCGGCTCGGCTAATTTCGACTTCAGAAGCTTTTATCTCAACCTCGAGATCATGTTGCGGATCGAGGATCCAGCCTTTGCGCGGCGCATGCGCGGCTATTTCGAAACCGAGCTTGCCGACAGTGAGCGGATCACCCCCGGCCTGCATCGCCGGCGAGCGCATCCGTGGAGCCGCTTCAAATGGACGGTTTCACACTGGCTGGTGACGTCGATGGATTATACCGTGACCAGGCGCCTCAACTTTCGGGTCGAGCGCTAGTTCGACTCGCTCTCAGCCGGTTCCCGCCATGCCCAGAACAGCGTGGCTGGCGGCACGTTGATCCATTCGAAGCCGCGCTCGATCCGCTCGAAATAGGGTTTGATGAAGTCGAGCACCTTGGGGCTGAACTGGTAGACGAGGAAGGCGCCGCCAGGACGAATGACCCGGGCCGTGGCCTCGCCGATCGCTTCGCCAACGCCCGGCGGAAGAGTCGAGAAAGGAATGCCGGACAATATGTAATCGGCCTTGCCGAGCCCGCGGTCGGCAAGAATGGCTTCCACGTCGGACGCAGAACCGGTCACGGCCGCAAGCCGCGGATCATCGATCGATTCCTTCAAATAGCCGGTGAATTCGGCGTTGGTGTCGATCGTAACCAGGGTCGAGTCGGGGCCCAGCTTGTCAAGAATTGGCCGAGTGAAGGTGCCGACTCCCGGCCCATATTCGACGAACACGCGCGCGCTCTCCCAATCGACGGGAGCGAGCATGCGCTCGATCAATACTCGGCTCGAAGGGATGATCGAGCCGACCATCACCGGATGTTTCAGGAAACCGCGCAGGAACTGCCAGCGAGGACTCACCGCCCGGCGCGCGACCCTGCGAACGAAGCGGCGCGGGCCTTTGAGGGTTCGGGCGGTTGAAATCGGCATCGGCTCTTCCGGCAGGGGTCAGGGATAAGGGGGGTCGAACTGGCAAATGCAGTGGCACTTGGCAAGTTCCGCGATTGCAGTGTGGCGGCAAGCGCTTTCGCTGCGACTTGCGCGCGACTATGGCGCAGCCGTGCTGCAGCGCTCACCCGGCCGCAAGATCGCCGCCACTGCCCTCGCCACTCCGCATTTCCTGCTGCTCTACGCGGCGATGCTGGTGGCGGCGGCGGGCAATACAGCGCTGCAGGCGGTGATGCCGGCGATCGGGCGGGAAATCGGAATTGCCGATTTCTGGGTGGCGATCGCCTACACCTGGTCGGCCGTGCTGTGGGTGCTATTTGCCCCTTACTGGGCGGAGAAGAGCGATCGACACGGCCGCAAGGCGCTGACCCTGCTCGGCGTCGCCGGCTTCATCGTCTCGATGCTATTGTGCGGGCTGATCCTGGTCGCCGGGCTTGAAGGGCTGATCGGCGGCGCTCTTACATTCCTCCTGTTCGCCTTCGCCCGGGCGATCTACGGTTTGCTCGGCTGCGCCACTCCGTCGGCGACCCAGGCCTATCTGGCGTCGAAGACCCGGCGGAGCGGCAGGGTCGCCGCGCTGTCGGCGCTCGCCTCTTCCTTCGGCCTCGGGACGATCATCGGGCCGGCGCTCGCTCCGCTGTTCGTGCTTCCCGTCCTCGGCCTTGCCGGCCCCCTGTTCGCCTTTACCGCCATTGCCATTGTCGTCTTCGGGGCGATCCTGGCGTGGCTTCCCAATGATCGATTCGGTCGCCGGGCGGGCCGCGGGGCGGCGATGAGCTACCCCTCGCTTGCCTCTCAGCCGACCGGCGCCAGCGTGGTCGCCGCCACGGCGCCCAGGCGGCGGCCTCGACTCCAATGGAAAGATGGGCGCATCCGGCCGTGGATCCTAGCCGGAGTGGCCGCCGGTCACGCCCAGGCTGCGATCCTCACCTGCATCGGCTTCTTCGTCATCGATCGGCTGGCGATTGCCCCACGCGGCGCCGAAGAGCCCATCGCCATTGTCATGATGGCTGGTGCCGCGGCAACGCTCGCCGCCCAATGGGGGCTGATTCCGCGGCTCGCAGTCAGCCCGAGGTCTTTGATAGTCTGGGGCTCGCTCGTCGCCGCTATCGGAATTGCTGGCACCATTCTGGCCGACAATCTTTATGGCATCACCATCGGCTTCGCGCTCACCTCGACGGGCTTCGGGCTGACCCGCCCCGGGTTCACCAGCGGCGCGTCGCTCGCCGTTCCACTTTCCGAGCAGGGCAGCGTCGCCGGAGTGATCACCGCCGCAAATGGAATCAGCTTCGTCGCCGCGCCGGCCCTCGGAATGGCGCTGTACATGCTCGACCCCAACATCCCTTTCGCATTGTCGGCCTTGCTGCTCGCCGGGCTCGCTATCTGGGCCCGCCGAGCCCTTGGCGCCTAGGCCTCGCCCTTGCCGCCGCGCGAGCGCAGCATTCCGGGAAGGACGAAACCGATGCCGCCGTTGGGGCGGACCGCATCGCTCTTCAGAGTCTGCTGAATGCGCGCATATTCCTCATCCATCTCCGGCGTGACCGACGCGCGCGTTTCCTTCAGCGCCGCTTCGAAGTCCGCCATGCCGACTTCGCTTTCGTCGAGCGCCCGGCGAAGCGCGGTCATTCCCGCCCGCCGGACGAGGTCCTCGAGGTCGGCCCCGGTG
>Ga0247713_1000672_pt1 | contig 19450 bp, 20 predicted proteins | sample 21E_NmetaG_FD_189936 | JGI IMG/M metagenome (GOLD analysis project Ga0247713, IMG submission 189936) | Soil microbial communities from hillslope of Landscape Evolution Observatory, University of Arizona, Oracle, AZ, United States - 2-1-E_N | ecosystem: Engineered > Artificial ecosystem >... | reverse complement strand
ATCCACGGCGACCGTGAACTCGTCCCGGCGCCGGCGTCCGGGGGCTCGGGAGTGGGCTCCACGGACGGCGGAGCACCGTCGGTGGACGTGCTCACCGGACTCCCCCGCCCCGCGCGCCGCCCCCGGCGGGCGCCGCAGGCGGGGCCGTGTTCACCGCTGGCTCCACGCCTGCTTCGTCGCGCGGACCAGGCGGTCCTTCAGCTCGCGGGTGTGGCGGCGGCTCACCGGCAGCTCGGCACACTCCGGCCCGTTGCCGACCCGCACGACGTACCCCGAGCCGGCCAACCGCAGCTCCGTGACGAGCGGCAGGGCGACGAGGAACGAGCGGTGGATCCGGACGAATCCGGCATCCCGCCAGCGGTCCTCCAGCACCGAGAGCGGGATCCGCACCAGGTGGCTGCCCTCGTGGGTGTGCAGGCGGGCGTAGTCGCCCTGCGCCTCCACGTACCGCACGGCCGACCGCGGCACCAGCTTGGTGGTGCCCGCGAGCTCGACCGGGATCACCTCGTCCTCGGACGACTCGTCGCGGACCGGCTCGGCGACGCCCGCCGCGCGGTTGGCCAGGATCCGGTCGAGCGAGGCGGCGAGGCGCTCGGAACGCAGCGGCTTGAGCAGGTAGTCCACGGCGCCGACCTCGTAGGCGTCGACGGCGCGGTCGTCGTGCGCGGTGACGAACACGACCGACGGCGGCTGCACCATCGACGAGAAGACGCGGGCCAGCTCCAGGCCGTCGAGCCCCGGCATGCGGATGTCGAGGAAGACCACCTCGATGTCGGTGCGCTCCGCCACCCGCGCACCCGGCACCGCCGGGCCCGCCGGACCGCGGCCCACGACCTGGCCGGCGGAAGCGGCCTCGCGCACCCCCTGGCGGCTGTTCAGGATGCGCAGCGCGTCCGTGGCGTCGGAGGCCTTGAGCACGATGCCCACGCGGGGGTCCTCGCCGAGCAGGTAGACCAGTTCGTCGAGAGCCGGGGCCTCGTCGTCGACCGCGAGCACGACCAGTCCGCCGGAGCTGTCGTTACCGTCCACGATCTCCTCATCCTGCCCGTACGGTGAGCCTGCTGCCGGTGCCGCCACCGGTCACCCGGTGACCATCGTGACGGTCAAACCGTGTGAGTGCCAGGCCTGCACACCGACCGGGTTGCCCGGGCCACGATGAGCTACAGACCGTACCGTGCCCACGTCGCGCGCATCTCTGCCGCCTGTACCAGATCCAGCAGGAGGTCGGCTCCGAGGCCCGCCCGGGCGGGCGCCTGCCCCATCCCCAGCCGGGCGAACAGCGGCTTGCGACCCTCGACGAGCGTGGGCTCGGCGCCCGGGAAGCGCTCGGCGAGCACGCCGCGCGCGGTCCCCAGTCCGTCCACCAGCCCCAGCTCGAGCGCCCGGGCGCCGGTCCAGACCTCGCCGTCGAACAGCTCATCGCCGCCCCGCAGGCGCTCGCCGCGCCGGCTGGTGACCCACTCCCGGAACATCGCGTGCAGCTGGTCCTGCAGGCCGCGCAGCCACGCGACGTCCTCGCCCTTCTCGGGCAGGAACGGGTCGAGGCGGGACTTGGACTCCCCGGCGGTGTGCAACCGGCGCTCCACCCCGATGCGCTGGATGAGGCCCTCGAGGCCGAAGCCGGCGCTGATCACGCCGATCGAGCCCACCAGCGAGGTCGGGTGGGCGTGGATCTCGTCGGCCGCGCAGGCGAGCCAGTAGCCCCCGGACGCGGCGACGTCCTCGCAGAACGCGAGCACGGGCACCCCGCGGTCGTCGGCGAGGCGGCGGATCCGGTCGGCGACCAGGGCGGACTGGGTGGCCGACCCGCCCGGGGAGTTCACGAGCAGCGCGACGGCGGCGAGGCGGTCGGGGGCGAACGCCCGCTCCAGGACCTTGTCGAGCGCAGCGGCGTTGATCACTGATCGGGGGACGGGCGGTGGCGTCGGTGTGATCACCCCGTGCAACCGGACCATCGACACCACCGGGCGGTCCGACCGTTCACCCAGACGGCCGGGGAGGCGGGCCGCCAACCGGTCCGGGATCCGCAACGCGTCCATGCCGACCACGCTACGGCCCGCGCACCGCGGACCGCCCGGCGCACCGTCCGGTGGGCGGCCGACCATACGGCGCGACCAGCCGGCGCCCCGGCGATCGGGTGCGGATCGCAGCCCCACCGCAAGGTGAGGTCGCCGGTCCAACCGTCATCATGGGATCCGGCGATCCGGACGGGCACGGTCCGGGGCCGGGGGGAGGGGCGGAGACATGGCGAGAGCGCGGAGCAGGCGGTTCACGATTCCCAAGTGCGAGGCGTGCAACGGCACCGGCAAGGACGCGAAGGGCCGCGACTGTCGGGTGTGCGGCGGAACCGGGGTCGGCACGGACTGGCACTGACCCGGGTCGGTGTGCGGGAGCTCCTCGGCAGAGGCGCGGTCCACTACACCCGGATGCCCGGACGGAACTTCGGCACCCGCAGGGTGATCTTGGTGCCCGCGCCGAGGTTCGTGTCGACGACCAGGCCGAATTCGTCGCCGAACGTCGAGCGCATCCGATCGTCGACGTTGCCCAGCCCGACGTGCGCACCGGAGAGGTGCGCGTCCTCCAGGTCCTCGGTCAGCCGGCCGGGGTCCATGCCGACGCCGTCGTCCTCGACGGTGATCACGCACTCGGACCCGGCGTTCTCGGCGGTGATCGCGATGGTGCCGCCGCTGGGCTTGCCGCCGAGCCCGTGCCGGACGGCGTTCTCCACCAGCGGCTGCAGCGCCAGGAACGGCAGCACCACGCCGAGCACCTCGGGAGCGATCTGCAGCTTGATGTTGAGCCGGTCGCCGAAGCGGGCCTTCTCCAGCCGGACGTAGCGGTCGATGTTGTCGAGCTCGTCCTTGAGCGTCGTGTAGTCGCCGGCTGCGCGGAACGAGTAACGGGTGAAGTCGGCGAACTCCAGCAGCAGCTCGCGGGCCCGCGGCGGGTCGGTGCGGATGAGCATGGCGATCGTGGTGAGCGCGTTGTAGACGAAGTGCGGCGAGATCTGCGCGCGCAGGGCCCGCACCTCCGCGCGGTCGAGCCGGGCGCGGCTCTCGTCGAGCTCGGCCAGCTCCAGCTGGCTCGACACGTACCGCCCGATCTCGGCCGTGGCCCGCAGCAGCACCGGGCTCGCCGTCGACGTCGTCAGCGCGCCCATCGTGCCGAACACCCCGGCGTCCGTGGCGAGCGGGACGACGAAGATCCCGCGCACCTCGCAGTTCGGGTGGTCGCAGGACAGGGTGCTGTGCGACAGGATCTGCTGGCGTCCGGTGGCGATCGCCTGCTCGGCGAGCGCGCGCACGTCGGGCTCGTGCTGGTCGGCGTCGCCGTCCCAGCCGAGCACCACGCCGTCGCTGTCGGTCATCGCCAGCGCGCTGGTCTCCAGCAGGGTGCGCAGGTACGGAAGCGCGAGCGACGCCGACGTGCGCGAGAGCCCCTCGCGCAGGTACGGCCCCGCCAGGGCGACCGTGTGCAGCGTGCTGAACGTCGCCTTCTCCAGCGGGTTGGCGAAGCTGTTGCGCCGGCTGCGCAGGGCGAAGAACACCGCTGCCGCCACGGCGACGACCAGCAGGCCGACCAGCACGAGCAGCGCGGTCGGCGACGCGAGCAGCTCCTCCACGACCCCTTTACCTCACCAACCGCGACAGCCGCCGGTCGGCGAGCGGCTTGCCACCGGTCTGGCAGCGGGGACAGTACTGGAAGGACCGGTTGGCGAAGGAGACCTCCCGGACGGTGTCCCCGCAGACCGGGCAGGGCAGGCCGGTGCGGGAGTGGACGCGCATGCCCGAGCGTTTCTCGCCCTTCAGGCCGGCCGCGTGCTGGCCGACCGACCGCTGGACGGCGTCGGTGAGCACCTGCTGCAGGGCGGCGTGCAGCTCGCCCACCCGGTCCGCGGGCAGCCGCCCCGCCACCGCGTAGGGCGACACGCGGGCGGTGTGCAGGATCTCGTCGCTGTAGGCGTTGCCGATGCCGGCGAGCACGGCCTGGTCGACGAGGAGGTTCTTGATCCGCTCGGTGCGTCCGGCGAGCAACTCCGCGAAGGCGTCGCGGGTCAGCGTCAGGGCGTCCGGACCGAGCCGGGCCACGCCGGGGACCTCCCGCGGGTCGCGCACCAGGTACACCGCGAGCCGCTTCTGGGTGCCGGCCTCCGTGAGGTCGAAACCCGGCCCGCCGACGGCGTCGAGGTGCACCCGCAGGGCCAGCGGGCCACGACCCGGCTTCGGCGGCGCGGCCGAGGCCTGCTCGTGCCACCGCAGCCAGCCCGCGCGGGACAGGTGCGTGATCAGGTGCAGCTCCTCGCCCGGCCGGTCGGCGAACTCGACGGACAGGAACTTCCCGTACCGGCCGGCGCCGGTGACCACCCGCCCGTGCAGCACCGACACGGCGGGGTCGAACGTCTTGAGCGCGCTCATGCTCGCCAGGTCCACCCGGGCGACGGGCCGGTAGACGGCGTGCTCGCGCAGGTGGTGGGCCAGCGCCTCGACCTCGGGGAGCTCGGGCACCGGTCAGTTCACCTTCTGCAGGGGGCTGTCGGCATGCCCGGGCGTGGCGCGGGTGCGCAGGCTGCGGATCACCACCCGCATCTCCTCCCGGGCCCGGCTGCCGCCGCGGACCATGCCCGACCAGTGCTCCGGGCCGCCCTGCTCGTCGTAGCCGCCCTCGGTCTCGGCGACGATCGTCCACGGGCGGCGCAGGTACCACCGGATCGGGAAGAACGACAGGACGGCGAACGCGATCACCCAGTAGTAGCCGGGGACGTGCAACCCCTCCGGCCGCCACAGCAGCAGCACCACCCAGAACAGGATCAGTGCCGAGAGGATGAAGACGACGCCGGTGCGCTGGCCGTCGACGTCGTGCTCGAAGTCGTCACCCGTCGCCGGGCTCGACCACTCGATGTTGCGACGCACCGACCAGGTACGCCCGTCGGCGCCGGCGACCGTCTTCGTCCGCATCCGTTCCTGCCGTGGGTGTGCGGGCCGCCCGCCGGCCCGTGCCGCTCCCACTGTCCCACAGCGGGCCGACACCGCGGAGCCGCCGAGGCGATCAGGTGCAGGCGGCCGGCGCGTCCGAACGGTCCTGCACGCCCGGCGCGAGCAGGTAGGTCACGACGATCTCGGCCGGCTCCGTGCCGTCGTTGCGGGCCAGGTGCACCTGCCGGTCGGGCACGAACACCGCGTCGCCGGCCGACAGCGTCTCCTCCGCGCAGCCGTCCGCCCGGACCAGGGTGATCTCGCCCGCCGTCACGATCGACATCTCCGTGCCGTCGTGCCGGTGCCAGCCCGTGGAACCGCCCGGGGGCACCGTCACCGTGCGCACCGAGAACACCGACGGGCCTGTGGTCTCCAGCGACACCGGACCCTCGACCGTGCCCGAACCGATCTGCACCGGCCCCGCGGCGGGCGACGGCGGGGTCATGGTCTGCGCCGCGGGCGGGGCCGCGTCGGACCCGGCGCAGCCGCCGAGCAGGACCGCGGCGACGAGGGCGAGCGGCACGACGGCGCGGCGGGCGATGGGCTGCACGGATCCTCCCCGGGGTCCTCGGATGCGGCCCGGAGGGTAGCGGGCATGATCAGCGAGTCGGCGTCCAGGTCAGCGGCAGCCTGGTGAGCCCGTTGATGAAGTTCGACGTGAGCCGCCGCGGTGGCCCGGCGAGCTCCACCGGCGGCAGGGTGAGGAACTCGCGGAAGAACGCGGTCATCTGCAGCCGGGCGAACGCCGCCCCGAGGCACAGGTGCGGGCCCTGGCCGAAGGCGAGGTGGTCGTTGGGCTCGCGGGCGGGATCGAAGCGGTCGGGGGCGGGGAACGCGCGCTCGTCGCGGTGTGCCGAGCAGTGGTAGACGACGACCTTGTCCCCGGCCCGGATCGGCGTGCCCGCCAGCTCGAGGTCCCGGGTAGCGGTGCGGCGGAAGGTCAGCACCGGCGGGTGCCAGCGCAGCATCTCCTCGATCGCGGACGGCAGCAGCGCCGGCCGGGCACGCAGGGTGCGGTAGGCGTCCGGGTGCTCCACCAGCGCCAGCACCCCGCCGGGCAGCGCGCTGCGCACCGTGTCGTTGCCGGCGATCACCAGCAGGAAGAAGAACATCTGCAGCTCGGGCGCCGTGAGCCGCTCGCCGTCGACCTCGGCGTGCACGAGCGCGGTCATGACGTCGTCGGCCGGGTCGCGGCGCTTGGCCTCGGCGAGCCCGTCGGCGTAACCGAACATGTCCGCGAGCATCGCCGGCGAGCGCGGGTTCACCGGCTTCCCGTCCGGGCCGGTGACCGCGCTGCCGTGCTCCGGGTCCTGGTAGCCGATCACCCGGTTCGTCCACTCCAGCAGCAGCGCCCGGTCCGCCACCGGCACGCCGAGCAGCTCGGCCAGGTTCAGCAGCGGCAGGTCGTCGGTGACGTCGGCGGGCAGGTCGCAGCGCCCGCGCGGCGCGACGGCGGCGAGCGCGGCCGCCGTCCGCGCGGTGATCGCGGCCGCGAACCGCTCCAGCCTGCGGCGGGTGAACGTGCCGGCCACGAGCCGGCGCATGCGCACCTGCTCGGGCGGGTCCATGTTGAGCACCATCCGGCGGATGAACGGCAGGTCGGCGGGGTCCGGGTCGCGGATCTGGGTGGCCCCGAGGTGCGAGGAGAAGTCCTGTGGGGTGCGCAGGACGTGGCGCACGTCGGCGTACCGGGTCACGGCCCAGAACCCGGGCCCGGCGGGCCACGCCCCGACCTCGTGCTCGTCCTGCCACGCGACCGGTGCGGTGTCGCGCAGGGCGCGCAGGGCCGCGTGCGGCACGCCCGCGGCGAAGATCCGGGGGTCGAACACGTCCGGGACGGCGGTGGTCACCGGCCCTGCCTACCCCGCCGGCTCCCCAACGTCGAGATCCCCGACATGGACACGTATTGGGGTCTCGGCCGACCCCTCGGCCCCGACGTGGCGACATGTCGGGGTGAGGGTCGGCCGTCCACTGGCCCTGACCGCGCTGGTGATCGCCGTGGCGTTCCGGCTGGACACGGTCGTCCGCCACCTGCGCCGGCGCCGGCCGGTCGGGTAGGACGCCGGGTCAGGCTCCTGGCTCGACCCCCGTGCCGACCGGGCAGCTGACACCCGTGCCGCCGATGCCACAGTAGCCGCCGGGCACCTTCGCGAGGTACTGCTGGTGGTAGTCCTCGGCGTAGTAGAACGCGCGCAGCGGCGCGATCTCCGTGGTGACCGCCCCGCGGCGCGCCGCCTCCAGCGCCTCGCCGTAGATCTTCGCCGTGGCCTCGGCGAGCTCGCGCTGGGTGTCGTCGGTGTAGTAGACGGCCGACCGGTACTGGGTGCCCCGGTCGTTGCCCTGGCGCATGCCCTGGGTCGGGTCGTGGCCCTCCCAGAAGACCTTCAGCAGCGTCTCGTAGGACACCTGCTCGGGGTCGAACACGATCAGCACCACCTCGGCGTGGCCGGTGAGCCCGGAGCAGGTCTCCTCGTACGTCGGGTTCTCGGTGAACCCGCCCGCGTAGCCGACGGCCGTGCTGTAGACCCCCGGGGTCTGCCAGAACAACCGCTCCGCGCCCCAGAAGCAGCCCATGCCGAACACCGCGGTGCGCAGCCCGTCGGGGAACGGCGGCTGGATCCGGTTGCCGTTGACGTAGTGCTCGACGGGCACGCGCAGCGGGGTCGACCGACCCGGCAACGCCTGCTCCGCGGTGACCATCTGCGACTTGTCGCGTCCGAACAGACCCATGGTCCCAGGCTACGCCCGCACGTCGGCCCGGGCCGGTGATCGACCGCGTCCGGCGCATCCGGCTTCACAGCGCTGCGGCGGCGCCGACCCCGCTGCGGGCGTCGGCCGCCGCGCGCAGCAGCGCGCCGTCACCGCGGCCGACCGCGCACAGCCGGCCCAGCGCCCACGGTCCAGCGTCGGTGATCGAGTGCCCGCGCCGGGCGAGCTCGGCCAGGGTGCCGGCGCCGAGCCGGGACTCGACGACCAGCCCGCCCGGCTGCCAGCCCCGCGGCGCGAACGACGACGGGAACGCCGTGCTGTGCCAGGCGGGCGCGTCGATCGCCGCCTGCAGGTCCAGACCGCCGGCGGTGTGGGCGAGCCAGAAGCACAGCTGCCACTGGTCCTGCTGGTCGCCACCGGGGGTGCCGAAGGCGATCCGCGGCTCGCCGTCGCGCAGCCCGAGCGACGGCGAGAGGGTGGTGCGCGGGCGCCGGCCCGGCACCAGCGACGCGGGCAGGCCCTCCTCCAGCCAGAACATCTGCGCGCGCGTGCCGAGGCAGAACCCCAGCGCCGGGATCGTCGGGGACGACTGCAGCCAGCCCCCCGACGGTGTCGCGGAGACCATGTTCCCGGCGGCGTCGACGACGTCGAGGTGCACGGTGTCGCCGCGGCCGACCTCCTCGGCGCGGGCGGACGTCGGCTCACCCAGGCCGGGGGCGGTGACGCCGTCGCCGCGACGACCCCCGGCGCGGGCGGCGGCGGCGAGCCGGGGGACACGTCCGTCCGGGGCCCCGGGACGCAGCTCGAGCGAGGCCGCCGTGCCGATCAGGGCCCGCCGGGAGTCCGCGTACCCGCTCGACACGAGGGTCCGCGCCGGCACCGCGGCGCTGTCGCCGTACCACGCCTCCCGGTCGGCGAACGCGAGCTTGACGGCTTCCACGGCCGTGTGCACGGTGTCCGCCGTCGCCACGCCGTCGACGAGATCCGGACCGGTGCCGCGCAGCAGCTGCAGCGCCTGGGCCAGCACCGGACCCTGCGACCAGGGGCCGCACTTGGCGATCGACCAGCCGTCCCCGACCTCGACGAGGAGCGCGTCCTCGTACGTCGCCGACCAGCCCGCCAGGTCGTCGGCGGTGAGCAGGCCCGCGTGGTCGCGCCCGGTCTCGTCGCGGGCCGGGACGGTGCAGAAGGCCGCGACCTCCTCCGCCACGAAGCCCCGGTACCAGGCGGCGCGGGCGGCGTCGATCCGGGTCTCCCGGCTCGGGCCGGTGGCGGCGGCGAGCAGGCGCCGCCAGGTGGCGGCCAGCGCCGGCAGCCGCAGCACCGTGTCCACCCCGGGCACCCGGCCTCCGGGCAGCCACTGCGCGGCCGACGACGGCCAGTGCTCGCGGAACTGCTCGGCGACGGCCGCGATCGTGGCCGGGACCCGCGGGACCAGCGGGAAGCCGCCGGCCGCGTAGCCGAGCGCCGGGGCCAGCGCGTCGGTGAGCTCCCAGGTGCCGTGGTCGCGCAGCAGGGTGAGCCAGCCGTCCCAGGCCCCGGGGACGGTCGCGGCGAGCAGCCCGGTGCCGGGCACGGCGGTGAGCCCCAGGCCGTCGCGCAGGTGTGCCACGGTGGCCGCGGCCGGCGCGACGCCCTGCCCGCAGAGCACCCGCGGCACCGGGTCGGCGGCGGTGACGAACACGGCGGGCACCTCGCCGCCGGGCCCGCACAGGTGCGGCTCGACGACCTGCAGCACGAACCCGGCCGCGACCGCCGCGTCGAACGCGTTGCCGCCCCGCGCGAGCACCGCCAGCGCGGTGGACGTGCCGAGGTGGTGCGTGCTGGACGCGGCCGCGCGCGTCCCGCGCTGCTCGAACCGCCGCGGGCTGGTCATCCCGCCACCCCCATCCGACCCTCCCCGGCCCGACATGGAGTCATGTCGGCCTCGGCACAGGGTCGACGACCCCGACACGTGACCATGACGGGCCTCGGTGGGCGCGTGCGGCGGGAGCCCGGCGCACGGTCACGCGCCCACGCACAGCCGGCGCAGGGTCCGCCCGCACCAGCGGGCGTAGGCACGCTGCAGCAACGGGGCCACCGGACCCGCGGCGCGCATGTACCAGCGCGCGGGCCGGCTGAACGCGGTGATCGTGAACCAGACGCGCCCGTCGTCCGCCCGCTCGGCCACGAACGACTCCTCGCCCGTGGCCGGATGCCCGGGCAGGCTGCCGTAGGCGAACCCGACCCGGTCCACCTCGTCCACCACCGCGACCACCCGGCACGGCGCCGACAGGCGCAGCGGCCCGATCCCCAGTCCGCTGGTGACGACCACCCCGACGGCGGCACGCGGCGCCGAGGCCTCGATCCGCACACCCGCCGCCCGGTGCATCCGCCAGGTCAGGATCGCCTCACCGGCGGCCTCCAGGCTGCAGGCCCCCAGGCACGTGCGGTGCCGGAGGTGGCGGTAGCCGGGCGGGAGCGCGCCCGGCGCGCAGCTGGCACCGACCTCTGCATACGTCAGCTCGTCCACGTCGTCCTCTCCGTCCCCGCCGCCGGGCCCGAGCCCGCCGGGCACACCGTGGGTGGCGACCATCCGGCTCGGGGAGGGATGCGGCAACCCGAAGGCCCGCCCGGGCGCCCGGCTCAGGGCGAGCGGCGTGCGGGTGAGCCGGTCGGCCGCGCCCGAGCTCAGAGATCCGCGGCGAGCGGGACGGCCTCGACCGCCGGGGACGACATCCACTCCCGCAGTGCCCGGGTGGCGGCCACGTCGTCGGCGTTGTACTCGAGCAACCGCTGCCGCTGCCGCACGTCGGGCGGGACGCCGTCCATGCCGACGGCGGCGCGGTACCAGCGCATCGAGTTCTCGCCCCCCGCATCGGGATCGCGCCAGGAGAACCCGGCGACCGGGGCGATCCGCTTCAACCCCTTGCCCTGCGCGCACAGGAACCACTCGCCGACCACGGCGAACAGATCCACCCACGACGGCGCGGCGATGAACTCCTCCACCTCGGCGACCGGCGGGATGCCCGGCCGGCCGGCGAACCGGGTGGCCGAGGCGAGCAGCCAGCGGTTCTCGGCCTGCTCGTTGTAACAGTAGGCGGCGAACGTGCGGCCCGACCGCTCGGCGCCGCGCCGGACTTCCTGCAGCCACGTCCAGAACTCGGCGAACGAACGGGCCTCGTCGTCGGTGGGCACCGGCTGCCAGGTGCCGAACGCGCGGTAGCCCTCGGGCTCGTCGCCGGGCCGCTCCCCGCCGGGACGGCTGAGCAGGGCCCCCCAGAGGTAGGCGCCGGCCTCGCCGAAGCTCTCCATGTCGACGTCCACCTCGACGTCGGCCCGGGGCACCGGGACCCGCTCGACGCGCCGCACCACCGCCAGCCCGCGCCGCCAGGCCCGGGCCAGTGCCACCAGGTCGGCCAGCGACGGGCCGCCGAGCGGGACCGGCGGCTCGCCGTGCGGATCGAGCTCGGCGAGATCGTCGACGGTGGCGACGCCGGCGGCCCGCAGCGCCACCGCCGTCTCGCCGCGCACGACCAGGCTGACGTCCCCGCCGTCGGCGAGCTCGGCCTCGCAGGTGGGCCACCACGGGCAGCGACGGCACTCGGTGACCCGCGAGGGCAGCGCCAGCGCCGGCCCCCCGGTGGCCGCGGCGGTGGCCACTGCTACCCGGTCGGCGAAGCGCACCCGGTACTCGGCGAGGGTGCTGCGGCCACCGGGCCAGTGCCCGGCGTTCAGGTCGTGCCAGACGACGACGTCCGCGTCCAGGCCGATCACCCCGCCGTGTTGCGCGTGCGGGCCGTCCGGCGGCGCCCACCCGACCGCCTGCAACATGCCGTGCAGGTGGGCGAGCCGCAGCAGGTCCCGCGGCTGAGAGCGGACCTTGCGCTCCGGGTCCGGCGCGGCCCGCCGCGGCCACGGCTCGAGCACCGGCGAGGTGAGCGCGCCCTCCCCCGGATCGGTGACGCGGTGGCGCACCACCAGCACCGGCACGTAGCCGCCCCCGGGCAGCCGGACCAGCAGCTCGGCGCCACCGCGGCGGCCCTCGGCGTCCATCGGGAGGACGGCGTCGCGGACGATCGACGCGCCGGCGGCCACCGCCGCGGCCGTGGCGGCCGCGCGCAGCCGGGCCGGGCCGTCGGCGGGGACGCTGCGCACGGCGGACCCGTGCGCCGCGGCGAGCAGCTCGCCGATCCGCACGCGGTGGGCGGCGGCGTCCGCGCGGCGCTGCTCCAGCGCCGGATCCGGCTGCGCGCGCGGGCGCTCGCCGGCCGCGGGGTCGTGATCGAGGTGGACGCGGCGGCGACAGCGCGTCATGGCCGCGGCGTCCAGGGAGACCAGCGGGGACGCCGGCGACCGGGCCACGTCGCTCACCGCCTCGGACACGCCTCCGAGCCTAGTGAGCGCCCCCGACAGCCGCCTGCTCCCGGCCGTCCGTCACCGCTCGCCCGGGCGGCCGCGCGGATCGGCCGGGTGAACGCGGCCAGGTACTGCACCCACCACCGAATCCGGCCCGGCTGAGCGATTCCCCGTGTCCTCCCCCCGAGCCACCGCCCCGTCCGCGTCCTAAGCTGCCCCGAGATCACCGGTGGCGAGGAGGACGGATGGCTCTGCGGCGACGGTCCCGGCCCGCCGGCACGACGGGGCGCGCACCGCTCACCCCGAAACGGGCCCGGCGGGCGATCGGCGTCGGGAAGGCCGTCGCGCCGCTGCTCGCCCCGTACGCGCTCGCGGTCGCGGGGCTCGCGCGGGCGTCCTGGGACGCGCACCGCGCGGCCCGGCTGGGAGTGGCGGCGGAGGAGCTCGGGTCGTACCGGGGCCGCGGCGGGGCGCTGCACGCGCGGATCTCCCGGATCGCGGAGGCCCTGAACGAGCTCGACACCGGCGCAGAGGTGCACGCCACCGGTGCCGCCCGGCGGTTCGCGGGGGCAACCCGGCCGCGGCTGGCCGATCTCGCCGTCGCCGTCCGGGCCGCCGAGCAGATGCCGTCGGGACGGCGGCGCACCGCGTACCGGGCGATCGGCGGCGAGGTCGACCGGATCGAGATCGAGTTGCTGACCCATCTGGGCGTCGACGCCCACTGACCCGACGCCTCGCGGGGGGACCCTGCGGACGTTAGATGACTGCACGGCCACCGAGCCGACACCCCGGCGGCTGGGAACCGGACGGCCCGGGCGCTACCTTCGTGGCCGTGGACGCCACCGCGCACCGGGCGCTGCGCGCCGGCGTGCTCGCCGTGCTCAGCGCGCTGCTCGTCGCGTCCGCGCACGTGGCCGGGGGCGGGGCGGTGCCCGACCTCGCCGTCGTGCCGGTGCTGCTCCCCCTGGTCGGCGGCGCCGTCGCCGGGCTCGGCCGGCGGTGTTCCGGCCCGGTCGGCCTGCTCGCCGTGCTCGCCGCCGGGCAGGGCGCGCTGCACGGGCTGCTCGAGCTGCTGCACCACCACCCGCCCGGCCCCGCGGTGACCGATCCCGCGACCATGCTCGCCGCGCACGTCGCCGCGACGCTGGTCACCGCCGTCCTCGTCCGGCACGCCGACCGTGCGCTGCGCCTCGTCGCCCGCGCGCTGCGCCGCCTGCGCCCGCGCCGGATCCGGACGGCCGCAACGGTGCGCCCGCTGCCCGTCCGCCCCGTGCCCGCCGGACCCGCCGCCGTCCGGCGCCTCCTGCTCGCGGCGCACTCCCGCCGGGGGCCTCCGGTGGCCTGCTGAGGCCCCGCTTCCCGACAGCCACCGGAGACCCCATGACCCCGCACCTCCCGGGCCGCGTGCTGCGCGCCCTCGCCCTCGCCGCCGCCACCGGGTTCGCGCTGCTGCTGGGCGCGACCCCCGCCCTCGCCCACACCCAACTGGTCGGCACCGATCCGGCCGACGGCGCCAGCCTCGACACCGGCCCCGAGCAGGTCACCCTGACGTTCAACGAGGACATCCCCGCCGAGTTCAGCACCATCACCGTCGTCGGCCCGGACGGCGGTGAGTACCAGACCGGCCCGGTCACCGCGAGCGGGAACGCCGTCAGCACGGCGGTGGGTCCGCTCGGCCCGGCCGGCCCGTACGAGATCGGCTTCCGCGTCGTCTCCGACGACGGCCACCCGGTGACGGGCAGCGTCACCTTCACCCTCACCGCACCGGGGCCCGCCGCCGGGGCCGCCCCGACCGGGGCCCCGCCGGTCGCGCCCGCGCCGCCACCCGCCGCCGAGGACGCCGGGATGCCCGCGTGGCCCTGGATCGCCGGTGCGGCGGTGCTCGTGGTCGCCGGGGTCGGCACCGCGCTGCGCCTCGGCCGGAGCTGACGGTGCCCGGCGCGCCCGCCACCGAGCGGCTCGCACCGCTGGGCTGGGCCGCCCTGGCCGTGGTCGCCGGGCTCGGCGCCACCCTGCTCGCCGGGTCCGTATCCGCGGCTCCGGTGACCACCCTCGTCGGCGCCTCCATGACCCGCACCGGGATGGACGTCGCCGGGACGGCGTGCGTCGGCCTGGCCCTGCTCACGATCCTGCTGCCGGGCGGGCGCGCGGCGCGCGCGGTGACCGGACGGGCCGACCGGCTGCTCGTCGTCGTCGCCGGTGCCTGGCTGGTGCTCACCGTGCTCGGCATCGCGTTCCGGGCCGCCGACGCCGTCGGCCGGCCGGTCGCCGGGCTCTCCGGCGGCGAGCTCGTGGCCTGGTCGACCCGGCTCGCGGCGGGGCGCGGGATGGTGCTCGCGGCCTGCTGCGCGGTCGTGGTGCTGGGGTGCGCCATCGCCCGGCTGCGCGACCCCGACCTCGTCGCCGCCCGGATCCCGCTGGTCGCCGCGCTGCTCGGGGTGCTGACCCCGGCGGTGACGGGGCATGCCGGTGCGGCGCCGAACCACCAGGTCGCCGTCGTCACCGCGGCGCTGCACGTCGGCGCGGCCGCCCTGTGGGTCGGGGGCCTCAGCGCGCTCGTCGCCCTGGTCGCCCGCCGCCGCGACCTGCTCACCGACGCGCTGCCCCGCTACTCGCGGCTCGCGACGGCCTGCCTCGCGGGGGTGGCCGTCACCGGCGTGCTCAACGCGCAGGTCCGGCTACCGGGTTGGGACGCGCTACTGGGCAGCGGCTACGGCCTGCTCGTCGTCGCCAAGGCGGGGGCACTCGCCGGGATCGCGGCCCTGGGCCTGGTCGCGCGCCGCCGCCTCGCCGCCGGGCGGACACCGGTGCTGCGGTGGGCCGGGTACGAGGTGGCGCTGATGGCCGTCGCGCTCGGGCTTGCCGCGGCTCTCACCCAGACCGCCCCCTGAGCGCGAGTGCACCCCTCCGTGGGCGCGAAAATCCCTCCTGGTGCGAGGTGGCCCCGCGCGAAAGGGGTCGTTCAGGCGCGCGGAACGGCGCACTCGCGGGTCACGCCACGACGTCGAACGCCCGGGTCACCGCGCCACCGCCGCGGCGGCCTCGACGACGTCGTCGTCCCCCTCGCGCAGCTCGAGCGTCAGCCCGGCCGTGGCCGGAGTGTCGAGCAGCGCGACGAGGACAGCGGCGGTGTCGTCGCGGGTGACGTCGGAGCGGTCCACCGGCGGTGGCGCGAGCAGCACCCGCCCGGTCCCGGGCTCGTCGGTGAGCCGGCCCGGCCGCAGCACGGTCCAGTCGAGGTCCGCGGCGCGGACCGCCTCCTCCGCGGCCTTCTTCGCCCGCAGGTACGCCGCCCACACCTCGTCGGTGCCGGCGGCCGGCGGCGCGTCCACGCCCGTCGAGGAGATCAGCAGGTACCGGCGCACGCCGGCGCGGACGGCGGCGTCGGCCAGCAGCACCGCCGAAGCCCGGTCGACGGTGTCCTTGCGCTCGGCCCCGCTGCCCGGCCCGGCCCCGGCGGCGAACACCACGGCGTCGGCCGTGACGAGGTGCTCGGCGAGCTCGGCGGCGTCCACGCGCTCCAGGTCGAGCACGGTGGCGCGTCCACCCGCGGCCTCGACGTCGGAGCGGTGGTCCGGGTTGCGGATCAGCCCGGTCACCAGGTCGCCCCGGTTGGCGAGCAGTGCCGTCAGCCGAAGCGCGATCCTGCCGTGTCCTCCTGCGATCACCACGTGCACAGCAGCGACGCTAGCCGGACACCCGGGACCTCGCACCGCGCGCGGCGGGGACGGGTTGGGCCGCGTGTCCGGCAGCGGTCATCCGGGGCCTCGCGCTCGAGCCGTCGACGCCGCGAGCACGACCGCGCCGGAGGCCCTCCCGCCCAGCTCCGAAGATCGTCGACGGCACCCACCGGCGAAAGACTACTGAGCGGTAGCCCTCCCTTTTCGTCGGTGTTCGGTGCAGTCTCAACTTGAGACGGCCACCACACCTCGCCGTCCGTAGGTTTTCTCACCATGCGGAATCGCCGTGCTTGTGACCTCCGGCGCCGCGGGGTTGAGATCGAAGCAGACCGCGTCGACATCGAGGAGGTAGGCCCGTGAAGGCCGTCCGGGTGCACCAGTACCACTCCGATCCGAAGATCGACGACATCCCCGAGCCCAAGATCCAGGGCCCGTTGGACGTCATCGTGAAGATCGGCGGTGCCGGCGTCTGCCGCACCGACCTGCACATCGTCAACGGCGACTGGGCCGAGGCGATGAACCCGGACCTGCCTTACGTCATCGGGCACGAGAACGCGGGCTGGATCCACGAGGTGGGCGAGGGCGTCACGAACGTCGCCGTCGGCGACACCGTGATCCTGCACCCCCTCGCCACGTGCGGGCTGTGCGAGGCGTGCCGGCGGGGCAAGGACATGCAGTGCGGGAACAACTACTTCCCCGGGCTGTCGAACAACGACGGCGGCATGGCGGAGTACCTGCGCACGAGCGCCCGTTCCTGCGTGAAGCTGAACCCGGAGACCAAGCCGCAGGACGTCGCCGCGCTGGCCGACGCCGGCATCACCGCCTACCACGCCGTGCGCAAGTCCATCCCGTGGCTCCACCCGGGCACGGCCGCGGTCGTGCAGGGTGCCGGCGGTCTGGGCCACATCGGCATCCAGGCGCTGGCCGCGCTCACCGCCACGAAGATCATCGTGGTGGACAGGAACCCGGACGCGCTCGCGCTGGCCAAGCAGATCGGTGCCGACGAGACGGTCCTGGCCGACGGCACGCACGTCGACGCCGTCAAGGACCTCACCGACGGTGCCGGCGCGAAGGTCGTGTTCGACTTCGTGGCCGAGCAGGGTGCGGAGATCGACGCCTGGGGCATGACCGCGGCGGACGGCTACATGTTCGTCATCGGCTACGGCGGCGAGTTCCGGGCTCCGACGCTGGACTTCGTGGCGGGCGAGAAGAACGTCATCGGCAACATCGTCGGCACCTACGCCGACCTGTCGGAGCTGATGGTCCTGGCGCAGGCCGGGAAGGTCACCCTGCACACGAAGCAGTACCCACTCGACGCAGCCCTGGACGCGCTGCACGACCTCGACGCCGGACGGGTCCGCGGCCGCGCGATCCTCGTCCCGTAACACTTCCTGAGGACGTCAATCAGTTCTCCCGAGATACACCTGACGCGAGAGGCCACCACATGTACGAGAAGGATGGCGAGAAGTACTTCGTTGTCGACGCCCACATGCACTACTGGGACGCGAGCCGGGAGAACTGGCGAGAGGGCCGCGAGCAGTACTCGAAGGGCTGGATCGACTGCTTCTACGGCTACCACCAGCTCGCCCCGCCGGAGACCCACTGGGACTACGAGCACTACCTGAAGGTGTCCGAGGACGACCTGATCAAGGACGTCTTCGAGGACGGCTACGTCGACGTGGGCATCTTCCAGTCGACCTACCTCAAGTACTGGTACACCGAGGGCTTCAACACGCTGGAGCGCAACGGTGCGCTGGCCCGCAAGCACCCGGGCAAGCTCATCGCCAACGGCGGCTGGGACCCCCGGGACGGGGACGCCGGGCTCAGGCAGCTCGAGAACGACGCCAAGGAGTACGGCCTCAAGGGCGCCAAGCTCTACACCGCCGAGTGGCACGAGAACGGCTCGCGCGGGTGGAAGCTCACCGACCCGGAGGCCTACCGGTTCTTCGAGAAGTGCCAGGAACTGGGCATCAAGAACCTGCACGTGCACAAGGGCCCGACGATCTGGCCGCTGAACAAGGACGCGTTCTCCGCCGAAGACGTCGACCAGGCCGCCACCGACCACCCGGACCTGAACTTCATCATCGAGCACGCGGGCATCCCGCGGATCGAGGACTTCTGCTTCATGGCGGTGCAGGAGCCGAACGTGTACGCCGGCTGCTCGGTGGTCATCGGCGGTCTCATGCACGCCCGGCCGAAGTTCTTCGCCAAGGTGCTCGGCGAGCTGCTGTTCTGGGTCGGCGAGGACCGCATGACCTTCGGCAGTGACTACAACATCTGGACGCCGAAGTGGCAGGTCGAGGGCTTCGTCGACTACCAGATGCCCGACGACGAGCAGTTCGCCGACTACCCGAAGCTCACCACCGACACCAAGAGGAAGATCCTCGGCCTCAACGCCGCGAAGCTCTACGACATCGAGGTTCCGGCGGAGTGCCAGATCCCGACGCGGGCGGCCGAGGAGCGGGCCCCTGGCGAGGAGCTCGTGCGCGACGAGGCGGGGGCGGGGGTCGCGGGATCGTGAGCGACACCGTCGCCGGCGTGTGGGCGGCGCTGGGGACGGTGCTCGACCCGGAGATCGACGAGCCGATCACGGACCTGGACTTCGTCGAGTCCTGCACCGTCACCGAGGGCGTGGCCACGGTCCGCCTGCGGTTGCCGACCTTCTTCTGCGCGCCCAACTTCTCGTTCCTCATGGTGGCGGACGCCTACGACGCGGTGACGGCCGTCCCCGGCATCACGCATGCGGAGGTGTCGCTGATCGACCACCACGCCTCGGCCGAGATCAACGGCGGGGTGGCGGCACAGGCCGGGTTCGTCTCGACCTTCGCGGGCGAGGCCGTCGAGGAGCTCGACGAGCTGCGGGCGCAGTTCCTCACCAAGGCGGTCCTCGCCGGCCAGGACCGGGTCGCCCGGCCGCTGGTCGACGGCGGCGCCCTGCCCGAGGAGCTCGCGGCGATGACCCTGGGTGACTGTCCGCCGTCGGGTGACCTGGAGCGCCTGCGCCAGCGGCGGGCCGCGCTCGGGCTCCCGGCCGGGGACGACGCACCCCTGCTGATGCACGCCGACGGCAGCCGGGTGAGCACCGAGCAGGTGCCGCTGCACCTGCGTCGCGCCCGGCTGCAGCGGATCGGGATCGAGACGAACGGCGAGTACTGCAAGAGCCTGCTGCAGTCGCGCTACGCGAAGGCGGGCGCCGGCGCGCCGTAGCGGGCGCCGTCCGCACCACGCACACGGGGCCCCGGGTGACCACCCGGGGCCCCGTGCCGTGTTCCGGGTTCCCGCCGTCGCGGCCAGCCGCCCTGGGCGATCCACCATGGGTGCCGACGGCCGCCTGAACGGGTGGTGCGAGGTCCGAACGGCGTATCGCCGACCACGTCCCGGCGTTGAACAGGCGGATCCGCCGTTCGAGTCGACAGGAGTGGCCGTGCGCCGCACGAAGTTCCTCACCGCACTGTTGGCGGCCTCCGCGGTCGTCGCGGTCGGCGCCACGACCGGTATCGCCCAGGACACGGGCAACAACAACATGCGGCCACTGAAGGTCAACCAGACCGAGGGCTACTTCGACGGTCAGGTCCAGGTCTTCACCTACGCGCAGAACTTCTTCTGCACGATCGAGGCGTTCGACGACCTCGACGGGATCGCCCGGGAGGGCGACGGCGTCCCGGCTGCCGGCGATCCGGACGAGATGATCATCCCCGAGTGCATCGCCGGCGAGACCGCGGGCGGCGCGGAACCGCAGATCGACCCCAC
>Ga0247713_1000671_pt1 | contig 19452 bp, 21 predicted proteins | sample 21E_NmetaG_FD_189936 | JGI IMG/M metagenome (GOLD analysis project Ga0247713, IMG submission 189936) | Soil microbial communities from hillslope of Landscape Evolution Observatory, University of Arizona, Oracle, AZ, United States - 2-1-E_N | ecosystem: Engineered > Artificial ecosystem >... | reverse complement strand
CCGTGGGCACACCGCCCAGACGCCGGCGCTGGTCCGGTGAGGAGAGCTTGACGACTTCGGTGAGCGTCGCCAGCAGATCCTCGTCCACCGTGGCCTTGTAGCGGCTCACGCCGGACGCGGCGTCGGTGAAGACCAGGTACTCCAGGTCGGCCGTGTAGCCGACCAGCTGCAGCTCGATCACGGTCCTCCCGCCAGCCGGTTGTGGGGCATTGTTCACAACCGGCGCCTCCCGGGGCAAGCACCGCGTCGGTTCAGCCCGCGCCGGACAGCGGCTCGAACCGGCTGCCGGGTGCGAGTCCTTCGTCGGAAAGGACACGCAGGGCCCGCTCCTCGGCGACGTCGAACACGATCGCGCCGGGGGGTCGGTCGAGCAAGAACGTGACGACGCAGTCGTCGCATGCGCTGGTGTGCTTCATGGCGCAGTCGCCGCAGTCGATGAGCATCCCGGTTCCTCCATGAGTGGGTACCGGCGACGCTACGCGGAGGGTGAGACAGGTCCTTCCCCCGCGACGGAGCCGTGCGGGACGTCGACGACCTGCACCGCATCTCGAGAACCGCACCACCGGCAGACCACGGCGTGCAGCTGCACCTCGCTGACCTGCTCCTCCTCGACACGCCCTTGGCCGGCGAGGTCGAGATGCCAGAAGCGCCGCACGCGTTCGGTCGTCTCGACGTCGAACCGGGTGAGGTTGCCGCACGCGTCGCACCGCCAGCGGGTGCCAGGCGTCAGGCCGACCGGCGTGGTCATGCGCGGGGGAAGGGGAAGAAGGACCGGTCGGGCGACGCGCCTTCGCGCTCGACCTGCTCGGCCAGCACTCGCGCCTTGTCCCGCAGCGTCGCCGCGTCGACGCCGTGGTGCACCGCCGGGTACGGCTGCAAGTAGTCGGCCGCGCGCCGCAGCAGCGTCGCCGCACCCACGTCGTTGCCACGCTGGACGTGACAGGACCCGACCGCCACCTGTGTCACGCCCTTCCAGAAGTCGCGGTCGGCCGCGTCGATCTCGTCGGACTTCCACACGTACTCGAGGAACTCGTGGGCTTCGAAGAAGCGCTGCTCATCGAACAACCTGACGGCCTCGGTCAGCGCCGCAGCGGCGGAGTCGACGACGTCCTCGGGCTCTTGCCGGTGGGCCAGCTCGTCGACGCTGCCCCGCGGCAGGGGCGCCCCGAAGCGGTCACGCGGTCGTGCGTTCTCAGGCCGACCCTCCTCGTTGCGGTCTCGGTCCGGGTAGGCGGGTGGGGTGGTGCTGGGCGTTGCCACGTCAGGTCATCCTGTGGTTGCGGTCCGGTGCGATACCAGTCTTCCCGACTCCGGCGCCGGTGCACATCAGCGCCAGCGGAACTGCGGAGACCGCTTCTGCAGGAATGCGGTCATCCCCTCGACCGCGTCCTCGGTCGTCAGACAGATCGATTGCGCGGTGAACTCGCGATCGATCGCCGAGGCGTGGTCGCTGTCGAACGCCTCGGCCAGCAGCCGCTTGGTCAGCCCCAACGCCACGCCGGGCCCGTCGACCAGCCGCTGCGCGACGCCGAGCGCCTCGTCGAGCAGCTGCTCATGCGGCACGACACCGTCCACCAGTCCCAGACGCAGCGCCTCGTCGGCCCGCAGTCGCTCACCGAACAGGCAGAGGCGGCGCGCCGTGCGGAGCCCGACCAGGCGCGGCAACAGCCAGGTCGCGCCGTAGTCGGGCACCAGGCCGCGCTCGACGAACAGAAACGACAGCATCGCCGTGTCAGCCATGACGGTGACGTCGGCGGACACGGCGATCGCCGCGCCGGCGCCGGCGGCTGGGCCGTTGACGGCGGCGACGATCGGTTTCTCGGTCTCGTACAGCGTGCGTGCCAGGCGGGCGGCGTCACGACGGGTCAGCTGGCGCAGCTGCGCCGGCGTCGGGGCGCTGCCGGCGAGGTCGGCGACGCCGGAAAGGTCCGCGCCGGCGCAGAACCCCCGACCCTCTCCGGTGAGCACGATGACGCGGGTTGCGTCGTCGTGCTGCAGGTCGTGCAGCACACCGGTCAGCTCGGCGGTCATCATGGCGTCCAGGGCGTTGAGAGCCTCCGGGCGCCGCAGGGTCACCGTGGTGATCCAGCCCTGGGTCTCGGCGGTCACGCGTTCCATCGCGCGGATGGTAGATCCCCGGGAACTGTCGGGAGGCGCCTGTCGTTTTGCGTGCGGGGAGGTGAGACCGTGACGCAGTGGTACGACCGCGCGGCCTGCCGGGGGTTGGACGTCGAGCTGTTCTACTCCGAGCGACCGCAGGACCGCTCCGCGGCACTGGCGGTGTGCGCCACCTGTCCGGTCCGCCAGCCGTGCCACGACGCGGCGATGAGCGGCCGGGAGGCCCACGGCGTCTGGGGCGGTACGCCGGACAAGGCGCGCCGGCGCATCTTCCGGCGCGAGGACCGGCAGCGTCGCCAAGCGGCACGCGCCGCCTGACGGTACTTTCGAACACCTGTTCGCTATGCTGCCCGGCCATGTCTGCCGCGTGGCACCAACCGTCCTTCACCGACCTCGGCGTCCCTCTGCACGAGGTCACGTTCGTGGTCGTGGACCTCGAGACCACGGGCGGGTCGCCGGCGGACTGCCGGATCACCGAGTTCGGAGCGGTCAAGACCCGCGCCGGCGAGATCCTGGGCGAGTTCCAGTCCCTGGTCGACCCCGGCCAGCCGATCCCCCGGTCGATCAGCGCCCTGACCGGCATCACCGACGCGATGGTGGCGGCCCGCCCCCCGGTGGAGGCGGTCCTGCCGACCTTTCTGGAGTTCTGCCGTGGCACCGTGCTCGTCGCGCACAACGCTCGGTTCGACACCGGGTTCCTCAACGCCGGCCTGCAGCGCCTGGCGTATCCGCGGCTGGACAACCCGGTGGTGTGCACCGCCGGGCTCGCCCGCCGTCTGGTCGCCGAGGAGGTCCGCAACTGCAAGCTGGCGACGCTGGCGCAGTTCTTCGGATGCACGACCCTGCCGACGCACCGGGCGCTGGCGGATGCCAGGGCGACGGTGGAGGTCTTCTCCGGGCTGCTCGAACGCGCCGGCTCGTTCGGGGTGGTGACGCTGGAAGACCTCATCGGCTTCAGCAGGGCCGGCAGCGCCCCGGTCTTCGCCAGCCGGCGGCGGTTGGCCGACGGCCTTCCGGACCGCCCAGGCGTCTACGCCTTCCGGTCCGCGTCCGGCGAGGTGCTGTACGTCGGCAAGGCGACCGACCTGCGCTCGCGGGTGCGCAGCTACTTCGGCAACGACGAGCGGCGCAAGATCGTCCAGATGATGAAGGAGGTCGACGCGGTCGACCATCGCGTCTGCGCCACCCCGCTGGAGGCGGCGGTGCGCGAGGTTCGGCTCATCCACAAGCACCGACCGCGGTTCAACCGGCGCTCAAAGCACCCCGAGCGACGGCTGTACGTCCGGTTGACCCGCGAGCGCTTTCCCCGGCTGTCGATCGTGCGTGCCGCACCGACCGACGGCTCGCCGTTCCTCGGTCCGCTCGCGTCGCGATCGGTCGCCGACCGGGTCGTCGAGGCGGTGCAGGAGGCGGTGCCGATCCGCCGGTGCACCCCGCGGATCACGGTCAAGACCTCCTTCAGCGCTTGCGCGCTGGCACCCATGGGCCGGTGCCCCGCGCCCTGTGACGGCAGCATCGACCCCGACGCCTACGCCGAGGTGGTGGCGCCGGTGGCCGCGGCGTTCACCGGTGACCTGCGTCCCATCGCCGCGGTCATCTCCCGCCGGATGACACGGCTGGCGGCGGCGGGGCGGTTCGAGGAGGCAGCCGCGGCGCGCGACCGGTTGCGGACGATCGTCACGGCGGTGCGCAGCCAACGGCAGGCGGACGCCGTCGCAACGGCATCGCTGCTGGTCGTCTCCCGGCCTGCCGGCGATGGCGTCGAGGTCGCCGTCGTGCGCCACGGCCGGCTGGTCCACGCGGAGTCAGCGCCGGCGGCGGACGCCGAGGCGGCGGCACGCCGGCTGGTCTTCCAGCACAGCGGTACGCCCGCTGAGCCGCCGGCCGAGCGGACCGAAGAGGTCGACGTCGTCGCCCGATGGGCGCACGGGCGCGGCGCCGTCGTGCACCACGTCGACGGCCTCTGCGTGTCCGAGGTGGCGGGAGGCCGGGACCTCGAGGCGACCCACACGCGGCTGAGCCGGGCCCACCGTTCCGCCGGTCGCCCCGCCAGCGAGCTCGGCGCGAAGCGCCGGCGTGCCGCCGCCACGGCGGCGACGGCGTGACCGGTAGGCTCGACGCGTGATCACCGCCATCGTCTTGTTGCACGTCGACGTCCACGCCATCCCGGAGACCGCCCAGGCGATCGCCGACATCGACATGGTCTCCGAGGTCTACTCCGTGACTGGTGACTGGGAGCTGGTCGCGCTGGTCCGGGTGTCGCGGCACGACCAGATCGCCGAGGTGGTCACCGGACGGATCGCCAAGGTCCCTGGGGTGACCGGCAGCCACACGATGATCGCGTTCCAGGCGTTCTCCACCAGCGACCTCGACCGCATGTGGGGGATCGGGTTCGCCGACGCCGAGGGCGTCTGAGCGGCACGACGCCGGTAGGCCTACTCCGCGACCTCGGCCGGGAAGACCACCACGATGACGGTCTGTCGCGCGTGTTCGAGCAGGTACTCGATACCGTGGCCCAAGAAGGGCCGGCCGGAGTAGGAACGGACCTTGGCGCCGAGCACCAGCGCGTCGGCGCCGGTTTCCTCCGCGGTCAGCGCGAGCTCCATCCCGACCGACGGGCCGTTGCGGGTCATCGGGTTGACGGCGCGACCGAACTTCGCGGCCAGCACCTCCGCCTCGTCCAGCATGCCGGACGCCGGCTCTGCGCCGTCGATGACCAGCACGGGTGTGGGCTCGGGCAGCTTGTCGGGGCGGCTGACGACGTGGACGACGTCGACCTCGGCGTCCAACCGGCTGGCCAGGGTGTACGCGATCTCCTGCGCGGCCTTGCCGACCTTGGTCCCGGTCGCCGGCACCATGATCCGCCGAAACGGCAGGTCCGCGCTGTGGGGATCGAGGCCGGCGCCGCCCTTGACCAACAGGATGGGCGTCGCGCACCTGCTCAACAGCCCCTGCAGCACGGGTGACATGGTGTGCCCGCCGGCGTAGCCCTCGGTCATGCCGACCGCGACGAGTCCGTACCCCAGCGCCGCCTCACGGCAGATGGCCTCGGCGGCGTCTTGGGCGATGACGTCCTGACGGTCGGTCTTGCGTCCGGCGAACCGCTCCCCCGCCTCGGCGGCGGAGCGTTCAGCGCGCTCGTGCGCGTCGGGTTCGTCTGGTCCGTGGACGGTCAGCACCGTGACCTGTGCATCGGGCTGCAGCGACACCTCCAGCAGACGTGCGGCCAGCACGGAGTTGGCACCGCCACGGGTGGGCAGCAGCGCGGTGTCGGTGCGGGCGATGACGCTGGCCTGCAGGACGGCTTCACGCTCGAGCCGTGCGGTCTCCTCGCCACCGGTGCGCACGCTGCGCAGTGCCAGGCGCAGCAACGGCGGCGCCATCATCGAGGTGGCCATCGCCAGCACCACCACCACCGTGTAGGACCTGCCGTTGAGCACACCCAGGCCCAGGCCCACGGTGGCGATGACGATCTCGACCGCCCCGCGGGCGTTGAGGCCCACACCGATGGCCAGGCCCTCCATTGACGTCATGCCGCCGGCCCGAGCGCCGATGAACGATCCGACAAGCTTCGCGACGGCGGCGACGGCGACGACCACGACCGCCCAGAACAGCGTCACCGGGTCGGCGAGCAACCCCAGGTCCACGAACAGCCCGGCGGTGGCGAAGAACACCGGGGCGAAGAACGAGTGGGTCATCACCTCGAGGGTGTGGGTCACCTCGCGGGACAGGTATCGAGACCGCGACAGCACGATCCCGGCGATGAAGGCGCCCAGCACCGCCTCGACGCCCAGCGCCTGGGTCAGGGCCCCGGCGGCCAGCGCCAGCACGATCGCAACGGTGAACCCCGACAGGACCCGCGTGTCGGTCTGCCGCGCGCGGCGCAGTGCGGCGTCGGTCAGCCGCTGGCCAACGGTGAGCATCAGCGCGATGAACAGCGCCATCGCGACCACCGTCAGGCCGAGGCGGCCCAGCGCCACCTCGCCGCTGGCGACGACGCCGGCGATCGTGCCCAGCAGGATCCATCCGATGAGGTCGTTGGCCATGCCCGCGGCGACGATCACCTGGCCGATGTTGCGCCGCATGAGGTTCATGTCCATCAAGATCTTGGCGACCACCGGCAGGGCGGAGATCGACAACGCCACTCCGATGAACGCCGCGAAGGTGACGTCGGTGGCGTTATCGCCGTAGAAGACCTCCGGCAGCATGGTGCCCAGCGCGAAGCCCATCCCCAGCGGCACGAGCAGACTGCCGACCGAGACGGTCAGCGACGACCGTCCCAGCCGCGCCAACAGGCGAAGGTCGGTCTCGAACCCGGTCACGATCAGCAGCAGTGCGACGCCGATCCAGGCGACGCCCAGCAGCAGGCCGTTGCTCACGGGCTGTCCCGGGAACAACCACACGAACACCTCTGGAGCGACGCGGCCGAGCACTGTCGGGCCGAGCAACAGTCCGGCCGCAAGCTCCCCGATGACGGCAGGCTGGCCGACCCGGCGCATGAGCCCGCCGAGACCGCGGGCAACAGCCACGAGGATGAGCAGCTGGACCCAGAAGACCAGCAGCTCGTGCTCGGTCAGCGGATCCACGCGTCAGCCTCTCGCCAGCTCTTGGGACACCTCGACCCATCGGTGGACCAGCGCCGCCGCCCGCCCCGCGTCGATCGCCTCGCCGGCCTGGGCCAGACCCGTCTCCCAGTCCACGGCGTGGTCGGCCGCAATCAGCGCGGCCGCGGCGCCGAGCACGACGATGTCGCGGCGCGGACCGGCCTCACCGGCGAGCACGGCGTCGGCGATGCGGCGGTTGTCGTCGACATCCCCGCCCTGCAGGTCGGCCACGGTGGCGCGTGGCAGGCCCACCGTCATCGGGTCGAACTCGTACTGGTCGACCTGTCCAGCGCGGATCTCCCACACGTGGGAGGGGCCCGTGGTGGTCAGCTCGTCCAGCCCGTCGGCACCGTGGAAGACCAGCGCGTGTGCGGTGCCCAGCCGCGCCAGGACCTCGGCCATCTTCGGCGCCATGCCCGGGTCGCTCACGCCGATCGTCTGGTGTTGCGCCGCGGCGGGGTTGGTCAACGGTCCCAGGAAGTTGAACACGGTGGGGACACCCAGCTCACGGCGCGCGACCATCGCGTGGCGCATGGCGGGATGGAAGGTGGGCGCGAAGCAGAACCCGATCCCGACCTCGGTGATGCACCGCCGGACGGCGTCGGGGGGCAGGTCGATGACCACGCCCCAGGCTTCGAGCAGGTCGGCGGACCCGCACTCGCCGCTGGCTGCGCGGTTGCCGTGCTTGGCGACCGTCGCGCCCGCCGCCGCGGCGACCACCGCGGACAGCGTCGAAACGTTGAACGTCCCGGCACGGTCGCCGCCGGTGCCGCACGTGTCGACCACCGGTACGCCAGGGTCGACCGTCAAGGCGAAGTGGCGCATGCCGCGCACCAGACCGGCGATCTCCGCGGCGGTCTCACCCTTTGCACGCAGCGACATCAAGAACCCGGCGATCTGCACGGGCGTGGCCGCGCCTTCCATGATGGTGGTCATCACGGATGCGGTGGTGGCATCGTCGAGGTCCTGGCCGCGGACCAGCCGCGTCAGGACCTCGGGCCAGCGCGGCGCGGTCAACCCGTGCCCGACGGGAGCCCTCCGGCCGAGGGGTTCAGCTCGGCCTCATGGTCCTCGCCGGGGATGTCCAACAGGGACGGTGTCGGCTCCCCGCCTACGCCTGGCAGCGCCGGCAGCTCGTCGCCGGCGACCACGGCCTCGAGCACCTTGCGCAAGTCGAACGCGTCGACCGGCTTGATCACGTAGGCGTCCGCCTGCGCCCAGTTCGACAGGAACCGGTCCTGCTCGCGGGCGATGAGCAGCACCACGGGGGGCATGTCGCGGCCCATCTGCACCCGCGCCTTGATCTCGCGTGCCAGGTAGAACCCACCGGTCGGCGCGGTGTCGGCGTCGCCGACGACCACGTCGACGTGCTCACCGTCGTCGAGCAGCGCGACAGCGCGCTGGGGGGTCCTGACCTCGAAGACGTCGGCTTCGGGATCTCCGATGAGCGCCGTGGAGACGGCCAGGGAGATGCGCTGGTTGTCGTTGACGAGGAGGACGCGCACAGCTGCTCCTGTGGGTGGTGTGCGGTGGCGCATGATGCCATCGACCGCCGCATCGACGAAGTCAGCCGACCGTCCGGGCCGGCGTCCGGGAGCGCCGGCGGTCCAGCGCACGCATGGCCGGCGTCACCGAGATGCCGTGCAGCACGATCGATGCGACGAGCACCAGTGCGACGACGGACCACAGCTGTTGCTGCTGTCCGAACGGGGCGTTGTTGAGCGCATAGGACAGGTAGTACAGGGAGCCGATCCCGCGGATGCCGAAGAACGAGATCGCGGCGCGGTCCTCCCACGGCGTGGGACGAGGAAGCGCGACCCAGGCGGTGGCCGGACGGAGCACGAACAGGAAGACGGCGGCCAGGACGACGCCGCCTGAGGTGAGGTGCCCCAGGATGCCGCCGGCCACGGCACCGCCGAGCATGATGACCAAACCGATCATCAGCAGCCGCTCGGTCTGCTCTGCGAAGTCGTGCAGAGTCGAGTGGTACTCGTGGCCGTGTTCGTAGTGGCGCAAGGTCACGGCGGTAACGAAGACCGCGACGAACCCGTACGCGCCGAGGTCCTCGGCGATGCCGTAGGCCAAGAACGTTGCGGCCAGCGCGACGAAGCCCTCGCCGGCACGCGCCAGCGCGACGCGTTCCCCCGCCCGGAACACCAACCGCCCCAGCAGCCGGCCCACGACGATGCCCACCAGCAGGCCGCCGGCGATCTTGTACAGCACGTCCACCGCGAACCATTCGACGATCCAGCGGTCGACGTCGGTTCCCACGACGGCCAGCGCAATTGCGGCATTGGTGAACGGAAAGGCCAGCGCGTCGTTCAGCCCGGCCTCGGAGGTCAGGGCGAAGCGGACCTCCTCCTCGGCGTCGCGCGGGTCGTCGATGTCCTCGAGGGCTTCGCCAGGCGGACCGACCTGCACGTCGGATGCCAAGACGGGGTCCGTCGGCGCAAGTGCGGCACCCAGAAGCATCGCGGCGGCCGGTGCCAGCCCCACCATCCACCATCCCAGCACCGCGGTCCCGACGATGGTCAGGGGCATCGTGATCGCCAGCAGCCGCCACGTTGAACGCCACGTCTGCCACCCCAAGGGACGGTCCAGCTTCAGGCCGGCGCCCATCAGCGACACGATGACTCCCAGCTCGGTGAGGTACTCCGCCCAGTCGGGGAAGGCCAGCGGGTCGGGCGCATCGATCGGCAGGGGGAGGGAGAACAGCACCAACCCCAGACCCAGGCAGACCGCGGGGGTGGTGATCGGTCGCTCCCGCGCCACGCGCGGGATCAGCGCGCCGGCGAGAGCGGCGATGCCCGCAACGGTGTAGACGAGGCTGTGGGTGTCGAATGCGGCGAGGACGAGCACACGGTTCCTTTGGACGGCCCCCGCCGTCCATTACCCCGCTGTAGGCGCGCCTACCTCCCACGGGTCCGGTCCGGCGATCAGCTTCGCCAGGTCGCCTTCGCCTTTCTGCTGTACGGCAGCGTCGACCTGACGCTCCATCTCCAGGCCGTACACCGGTCGAGACACCTGCCGGAACAACCCGATGGGCGTGGGACCGTGCGGCGTGTGCGCCAAGCGCGACAGCATGAACGCCAGCGCCGGGTCCTCGCGGTGCGCGTCGTGGACGAGGATGTTCTCTTCGCCGACGTCGGCCACGGCGACCAGCTCGAGCATCCCGTCCGGACGCAGGTACACGCCCCGTTCGTGGTCGTTGCCGAACCGGATCGGCTGGCCGTGCTCGAGGCGAATCTGGTTGGCCTCGGGCGCGTCCTTGAGGATGTCGAACGCGCCGTCATTGAAGATGTTGCAGTTCTGGTACACCTCGATGAACGAGGTGCCCTCGTGGCGGGCGGCCAGCTCGACCATGCGCGACAGGTGCTCGCGCTCGGTGTCGATGGAACGGGCCACGAACGTCGCCTCGGCGCCCAGCGCGACGCTGACGGGGTTGAAGGGATAGTCCAGCGAGCCCGACGGCGTGGACTTCGTGACCTTGCCGACCTCCGACGTGGGGCTGTACTGGCCCTTGGTCAGCCCGTAGATCTGGTTGTTGAACAGCACGATGGTCAGGTTGGCGTTGCGCCGCATCGCGTGGATCAGGTGGTTGCCGCCGATCGACAAACCGTCGCCGTCGCCCGTGATCACAAAGACCTTCAGGTCAGGTCGCGTGGCGCTGATGCCGGTCGCGATCGCGGGCGCACGGCCGTGGATCGAGTGGAACCCGTAGGTGTTCATGTAGTACGGAAACCGGCTCGAGCACCCGATGCCGGACACGAAGACGATCTTCTCGCGCGGCATGCCCAGGTCGGGCATCACACCCTGCACGTTGGCCAGGATCGAGTAGTCACCGCACCCGGGGCACCACCGGACCTCCTGGTCGGTGGCGAAGTCCTTGCGCTTCAGGGTGGTCATGTCACCGCTCCGTTGCCGGACCCGTTACCCGGCGTGGTCGACTCGATGCAGCTGATGATCGCTTCTTCCAGCTCCGCGGTCGTGAACGGCAGGCCGGCGACCCGGTTGTAGCCCTGCGCGTCGACCAGGAAGGTGCCCCGCAGCAGCAGTCGCAGCTGCCCCATGTTCATCTCCGGGACCAAGACCTTGCCGAACTGGCTGACCACCTCGCCGGTGTTGGCCGGGAAGGGGTTGAGGTGGCGTAGGTGGGCGCGAGCGACCTTGTAGCCGCGCTTGCGGACACGGCGCACCGCGGCGCGGATCGGTCCGTAGGTCGACCCCCAGCCGATCACCAGCAGCTCGGCGCCCTCGTCGCCGTCCACGGTCAGCGGGGGGATGTCCGCCGCGATGCCGGCAACCTTGGCCGCCCGCAGCTCGGTCATCCGGTGGTGGTTGTCCGGGTCGTAGGAGATCCCGCCTTTGCCATCCGCCTTCTCCAGCCCGCCGATGCGGTGCTCCAGTCCTGCCGTGCCGGGGATCGCCCACGGCCGGGCGAGCGTGACCGGATCGCGCTGGAAGGGCCAGAACTCGTCGCCGGCGTTGGGCGCATCGGCGAAGCGGACCTCGGCGGCGAGGTCGGGCAGGTCGTCGACCTCGGGCAGCCGCCACGGCTCTGCGCCGTTGGCCAGGTAGCCGTCGGACAGCAGCATCACGGGCGTGCGGTAGCGGATCGCGATGCGCGCGGCCTCCAGCGCCGCGTCGAAGCAGTCGCCTGGTGCGCTCGCGGCGACAATGGGCACAGGCGCTTCGCCGTTGCGGCCGTACATCGCCTGCAGCAGGTCGCTTTGCTCGGTCTTCGTCGGCAGGCCCGTCGACGGGCCGCCCCGCTGGATGTTGACGATCAGCAGGGGGAGCTCGACGGACACGGCAAGGCCGATGGTCTCACCTTTGAGCGCCACACCCGGACCAGAGGTGGTCGTCACGGCGAGGTTGCCGGCGAACGAGGCGCCGAGCGCGGCGCCGATGGCGCTGATCTCGTCCTCCGCCTGGAAGGTGCGCACGCCGAAGTTCTTGTGCTTGGACAGCTCATGGAGGATGTCCGAGGCGGGCGTGATCGGGTAGCTGCCCAAGAACACCGGCAGGCCGCTGCGCACACCCGCGGCGACCAGTCCGTAGGCCAGCGCCTGGTTGCCGGTGATCTGGCGGTACCGGCCAGGCGGCAGGGTCGCGGGTGCGACCTCGTAGGTGTGGGTGAACATCTCCGTGGTCTCGCCGAACGCCCACCCCGCCCGCAACGCGGTGATGTTGCCGTCGGCGATCTCCGGATGCCGCTTGAACTTGGTGCGGACCCACTCCTCGGTGGGCTCCAGCGGCCGTGAGTACATCCACGACATCAGCCCCAGGGCGAACATGTTCTTGGCCCGCTGCTTGTCCTTCGACGACAGCGGGTGGTCCTCCAGCGCCCCGACGGTCAGCGTCGTGATCGGCACCTGGAAGACGCGGTACTCCGAGAGGGTGTCGTCCTCCAGCGGGTTGCTGTCGTAGTGCGCCTTCTTGAGGTTGCCTCGGGTGAAGGCGTCGCTGTTGACGACGAGCGTCCCACCCGGTGTCAGGTCGTCGAGGTTGGTCCGCAGCGCCGCCGGGTTCATGGCCACCAGCACGTCGGGGGCGTCGCCCGGCGTGAGGATGTCGTGGTCGGCGAAGTGCAGTTGGAACCCCGACACGCCGGGCAGCGAGCCGGCGGGCGCACGGATCTCCGCCGGGAAGTCCGGCAGCGTCGCGAGGTCGTTGCCGACCTGCGCTGTCACGCTGGTGAAGCGGTCGCCGGTCAGCTGCATGCCGTCGCCCGAGTCGCCTGCGAAGCGGATCGTCACCTGATCCAGCCGCTGGACCGTCTTCGTCCCCATGGATCCCACTGTCGTCGTAGGCCAAACGCTCGCCATCGTAGTGCCGCCTTCGCGTCCCGACGACCTGCCCGCCCTCATAATGCGCCATCGTCTACCTCGACCACGCCTCCGCCGCCCCGTGGCACCCCGCGGCGCTGCAGACGTACGTGACGGTGGCCGAATCGGTCGCCGCCGACCCGATGCGCAACCACGGGCCGGGACGGCGCGCACGCGACCTGCTCGAGTCGGCCCGGACCGCGATCGCGGCGGCCTTCGGCGGCGACCCGGAGCGCCTGGTGATGACCTCGGGTGGGACCGAGGCCGTCCATCTGGCGGTTCAGGGTGCCGTCGCCGCCAACCGCACCCGGCCGGCGCGGATCCTGTCCTCGGCGGTTGAGCACTCCGCGGTGCTGTGGGCGGCAGATCACGCCGGTGTCGAGCACGTCCGCATCCCGGTGGACCGCCACGGCGTCGTTGACCTCGACGCCCTCGCGGACCAGCTGCGCCGGGGCGCCGCGCTGGTCAGCTGCATCCACGCCAGCCATGAAGTGGGGACGGTCCAGCCCCTGGAGGCCGTGGCGCGCCTGTGCCGTGACCACGACGCTCTGCTGCACGTCGACGCAGCGCAGACGGCCGGCCGGATGGCCGTGACGCTGGCCAGCACCGGGGCGGACTACGTGTCTGTGTCGGGCGCCAAGTTCGGCGGCGGGCGGGGTATCGGGGCCGTGGTGCTGTCCCCGCGCGCCCGCCTGCGACCGCTGCTGGGCGGCGACGAGCGTGAACGGCGGCGCCGCGCCGGACTGGAGCACCTGCCGGGCGTGGCCGCCATGGCAGAGGCGCTGCTGCAGCTGGCACCGTCCGACCCGCAGGGGCAGGCGGCGCGCGACGCCGCCGCCGCCCACCACCTGCGACGCCGGCTGCGCGCGGCACTGCCGCAGGTTGCGGACGACGTCGAGGTCCATGGAGCGCCGGATGCGGCGGCCCCGCACATCGCGGCAGTCTCGGCGTTGTACTGCGATGGTCAGGCACTCGTGTCGGCGCTGGACGACGCGGGGTTCGCGGTGCACTCGGGATCTTCATGCGCCACGACCTCCGGTGAACCGTCGCACGTCCTGGTCGCGATGGGCGCGCTGACCCACGGGCACGTGCGGGTCTCGGTCGGCCCGGAGGTCACCGAGGAGGACGTCGACGCCTTCGTCGAAGCCTTCGGGCAGGCGGTGGGACGTCTGCGCGCGGCTAGCCTGGGCGGTCGATGACCACCACCGACCCAGCCAGCGCCGCGCGCACCCTGGACACCCTGGGCAAGAAGTGCCCGGTGCCGGTGATCGAGCTTGCCAAGACGATGCCGCGGGTGGACGTCGGCGACACGCTCGTGGTGCTGTCCGACGACCCCGGCGCCAAGGTCGACATCCCCGTGTGGTGCCGCATGAAGAAGCACGAGCTGGTCGGCGCCGACGAGGACGCCGGCGTCTTCTCGTTCGTCGTCCGCCGGCGGCACTGACCCAGGCGAGCCGCCGTTCCCCTGTCCGGACGAGCAGGGTGGTAGGCAGTTCTTAGTCGGTTTTTGTTCTTTTTCGCCTTAGCCCCCAGGTGGCCCGGGTACCGGTGCAGCACACGGACGCAACCGGACGAAAGGGACCACACCTTATGGACACCCAGATGCTCGAGCAGCTACGCGGCAGCACCGTCGTCGACCCCGCCAGCGACAAGGTCGGCAAGGTTGAGGAGATCTACCTCGACGAGCAGACCAACCAGCCGGAATGGGCGCTGGTGAACACCGGCCTGTTCGGCACCAAGTCGAACTTCGTTCCGCTCAAGGGCGCCCAGCCCGAGCAGGACGCCCTTCGCGTGCAGTTCGCCAAGGATCAGGTCACCGACGCCCCCAGCATCGAGCCCGACCGCGAGCTGTCGGTGTCAGAGGAGCAGGAGCTGTACGCCTACTACGGCCTGGACTACTCGATGAAGGGCTCGGACACGGGACTGCCCGAGGGTCAGGGTGGCTCCGAGGGAACCGTCGGACAGGACACGTCCGGGCCGACCACAGACAACGCGATGACCCGGTCGGAAGAGCAGCTGCGCGTCGGCACGACGCAGCAGGAAACCGGCCGGGTGCGCCTGCGCAAGCACGTGGTGACCGAGAACGTCACCCAGACGGTGCCGGTGCAGCGTGAGGAGATCCGCATCGAGCGCGAGCCGATCACCGACGCGAACGTCGACTCCGCGACCGACGGCCCGGCGATCTCCGAGGAGGAGCACGAGGTCACGCTGCACGCGGAGGTCCCCGTCGTGCAGAAGCAGGCCGTGCCCGTCGAGCGCGTCCGCCTCGACAAGGACGTCGTCACCGACGAGGAGACGGTCTCCGAGCAGGTCCGCAAGGAAGAGATCGACCTGGACGAGAGCGGCCGTTAAGCCCGACCGCCCATGAGAAAGGGAGCCCCCGGCGGGGCTCCCTTTTTCGTGCGTGGCGGCGCTAGTGGAAGCTGTCGCCGCAAGCGCAGGTGTTCTGCGCGTTCGGGTTGTCGATCGCGAAGCCGGCGCCCTGCAGGCTGTCGACCCAGTCGATCTTGGTCCCCCGCAGGTACGGCGCGGACATCTTGTCGACCCGGACGGGCACCCCGGAGATCGTGGCGGTCTTGTCGCCGTCGAGCTGCCGGTCGTCGAAGAACAGTGCGTAGCGCATGCCCGAGCAGCCGCCGGGCTGGACGGCGATGCGCAGCGCGATCTCGTCGGCGTTCTCCTCGCGCGCGATCAACTCGGTGATCTTGGCAGCGGCAGCGTCGGTCAGGATCACCGGGCCATCGTCGACGGACTCTGTCGAGGGGGCGGTGGTGACGTCGCTCATCGAGTTCAACCCTTCGTCGGAACTGAGGACGAGTCTACCCGGGGGTGCACCGACCGGCACGGACTCAAGGCGGGCCCCCGATGGCCGAAACATCAACTATGCCCGTCATCACCGAACCCTCCGCAGCGGTCACTGCCGTCGGCGCCACCGACGCACTGGTGTTCCGCCGCGCGTCTGGCGGGCGATACGTGCTGACGACCCCGGCGCCACCCGGCATCCGCGACGAGCTGCTCGTCGACGACGAGCCGGCGGTCCAGCAGGCCCTGACCACGGGTGTGTGCCGAGTCGCGGCCGAGCAGCCGCGCCCCGTGTGCGCCGGCTACCGCGCCCGAGCGGCGGCGGTGGTCGCCGTCGATCCCGACGTCGTGGTGGTGCTCGGACGGGCCGACGGCTGCCTGGCGGGCGTCGACGACCAGGCACTGGTGGCCGCAGCGGCCGCCGTCGCCCTGGCAGAGCACCGCCGGGGCTAGTCGTCGCGGTCGATCGCCGCGGCGAGCGCCGCGGCTCGCTCGATCACCAGCCGTACGGGGTCGCGCAGGCCGTCCTCACCCAGGACCTCGATGCGGTCGAAGGCGTCCCCCGCGCCATCCACGGCCTGCCCCACCACTGCGTACAGGCCCACGCCATGGCGGCGGGCGAGGTCGGCAACCGCGCCGGGCAGCTTGCCTCGCAGCGACCACCGGTCCAGGCGCCCCTCGCCGGTGACGACCGCGCCGGCGCCGGTGATGTCGTGCGCCAGCTCGACCATCTCGGCGACGATCGCGGCGCCGGGCTCAAGGCGGGCGCCGGCGAACGCCGCCAGACCGAAGCCCAGCCCCCCGGCGGCTCCGGCCCCGGGCAGGTCTCGCCAGGGTCCGCCGGTGAGATCGCGTTCGGCGATGTCCGCCAGGTGGCGCAGCCCCGCCTCCAGGGCAGGCACGTCCTGCGGCGTCGCGCCCTTCTGCGCGGCGAACCCCGCCACGGCACCGTCAGGGCCCAGCAGCGGCGCGTCGACGTCGACCGCGGCGATGACCGGGACGGACGGGGGCGCTGCGGCCACGATGCGGTCCAGGCCGGCGAGATACTCGGCGCCCACTTTCAGCCCGTTGCCGTCGCTGCGCAGCAGGCGGTGGCCCCAGGCGCCGGCCATGCCGGCGCCGCCGTCCACGGTTGCGGACCCCCCGAGGCCGACGATGATCTCGGTGGCCCCAGTGTCGACGGCAGCGCGCAGCAGCTGGCCGACCCCGTAGGTCGTGGACCGCAGTGGGCTGCGCCGGTCCGGGTCGACCAGATGCAGCCCGCAGGCCTCGGCGCTTTCGATCAGCGCGCGGCCGTCGGGTAGCGACAGCCACCGGGCGGTGACCGCGTGCCCCAGCGGGTCGGCGACCTCGGCCTGGTGGAACCGGGCCCCGGCCACGGACTGGGCGACCAATGTCGCGGTTCCCGGTCCCCCGTCGGCCATGGGCACGGTACGGATCTCATCGTCGGGGCGGGCTTGGCGCCACCCGGCCGCGATGGCCTCGGCGGCCTGTTCGGCGGTCAGGGTGCCGGCGAACTTGTCCGGGGCGACGACGACGAGCATCGCGGCGAGTGTAGGGCGGCTCGGAATACGGCCGAGACCGCCGGCGTTCCCACTGGTACCCTACTTAGTGTCGAACGTACACGAAGTCCGGCAGGAGTCCCGATGCCCGCCACCGCCGCACCACCGAGCCTGGCTCGCGCCGCCGCCACCACCCCCCTGCTGCTCCTCGGCAGCAAGGCGGACACGGCGACCGAGCGGGGCGTCGTCTGCCCCGGCGTGGTGCCCGAGCCCGGCGACCCGTCGCTGGTCGCGCGCGCCCGCGCCGCCCGGGCAGCCCTAGGTGACTCCGTGTACGTCCTGGGCCACCACTACCAGCGCGACGAGGTGATCCAGTTCGCCGACGTCCGCGGCGACAGCTTCAAGCTGGCGCGCGACGCCGCCGCCCACGGCGCCCCCTACGTGGTGTTCTGCGGCGTGCACTTCATGGCGGAGTCGGCCGACATCCTCACGCCGGACGACACCACGGTGATCCTGCCGGACCTCGCCGCCGGCTGCTCGATGGCCGACATGGCAGAGATCGGTCAGGTCGAGGCGGCGTGGGCCGACCTGGCCGCGGCCGGCTGCACCTCCGTGGTCCCCCTCACCTACATGAACTCCTCGGCGGCGATCAAGGCGTTCACCGGCCGCCACGGCGGCGCGATCTGCACGTCGTCGAACGCCGAGGTCGCGATGCGCTGGGCGTTCTCACGCGGCGAGCAGATCCTGTTCCTGCCCGACCAGCACCTCGGGCGGAACACGGCCGTGCGCTCGCTGGGCCTGACGCTGGACGACTGCGTGGTGTACGACCCGCACAAGCCGGGCGGCGGCGTCGCCCCCCAGGCCCTGCGCGACGCCAAGGTGATCCTGTGGAAGGGGCACTGCTCGGTGCACGGGACCTTCGTGCCGTTCCACGTCGAGATGGCCCGCGCGAAGATGCCCGACGTCAAGATCCTCGTGCACCCCGAGGTGCGCTACGAGGTCGTGGAGATGGCCGATCTGGTCGGCTCGACGGAGTTCATCATCAACGCCGTCCGCAACGCCCCGCCGGGCACGCAGTGGGCGATCGGCACCGAGCTGAACCTCGTGGGGCGCCTCGCTCAGGAGCACCCTGAGCAGACGATCACCTATCTCAACGAGAAGGTGTGCTTCTGCTCGACGATGAACCGCATCGACCTGCCCCACCTGGTGTGGGCGCTCGAGGAGCTGGTCGAAGGGCGGGTCGTAAACCCCATCCGCGTCGACCCCGACACCGCCCACTGGGCGCGGGTCGCGCTGGATCGGATGTTGGCACTGCCCGCCGTCTGACCCGCGGCCCTCGGAGCGCGGGGCCAGGGCGCACCGTCCGAGGACCGCCGCTATTCCGCCGTGAGCTTGCTGCCCCGGGGCAGGAAACTCACGGCGGAGTCATGCGGGCGAGCCGAGCCCGCACGCACTCGGCAACCTCGGCGGCGAACTTCTGTGGGTCGAGATCGATCAACTCGGTGCCGAACCGCTCCACCTCCCACCCGGCGCGCCGCATGCGGCGGTCACGTAGCCGGTCCCTCCTGCTGGTGCGGCAGCAGGTGATGCGGCCCGTCGATCTCGATGTCGAGCGTGATCGACAGCACGGGGAGGTCGGCCTCGCCGACGATCTCGCCATTCAATGAGACCGCGAACGGCGCGGGGTGCAGCTCGAGACCGTGCTTTCGGGCGATCTGAGTGACGACGCGCCGGGCTTTCTTCTCCGTCGCTGAGTGCGTCAGCTCTCCCTTGAGATCCTGAATCGCTCTGCGCAGGGCCGGCGCGCCGACGAACCGCGGCGCAGCGGCCATTCGCTGGTCGAGCTTGTCCAGCATCGTCAGCCGGCGCGCAATTGCGGTCGCGATGAGCTTCGTGAGGTCATGGTGCAGCCTCAGCCGGGTGAGGCCGTCGGGGCATCCGGCAACGTCCATGAACGCCTGCTCGACATCGACCACCGGGAGCCCGTTGAGCCAGACGGTCCTGCCGGTCGCTGGCCCGTACCGGACGGCGACCTCGGCGGTGTTGATCGTGACGCTGGCGCGCCGCGGGAGGCGGATCCAGGACTTCTTCGGACAGGCTCCGATGCCGTGCAGCCACAATGCGGATCTGCCGCAGACCAGCTGACCGGCGGCCATCGCGGCGTCCACCGCCGCGTCGGCATGGCTCAGTCCGCGGGCGATCGCCTCCTCGATGCGCAGCTCGGCGCCCTGCGGGCACGCGTGGGCAAGCACGACCGAGGCCAGGCGCCTGAGGGGGGTCACCGGGCCGGGGAGTCCAAGCACCCCGCGGCACGCTCGCTCCCAGCCCTGCTGCTTGACCCGCGCGTGAATGGCACGGTCCGACAGGGCCAGCGACCGCAGCTGCCAGGCCGTGATCAGCAGGTGCTGCTTGGCGGCGATTGCCGCTGCGACGTCCCAGGCTCTCATGGGCCAGAGCCTGCAGCCGGCCCAGGACTGCTGAGGGCAGACATTTGTGGGGCTGTGGACAACCGCTCCGCCGTGAGTTTGCTGCCCCGGGGCAGCAAACTCACGGCGGAGCGGTTGTCCACAGCCCCACAAATGTCTGCCCTCAGCAGTC
>Ga0247713_1000670_pt1 | contig 19459 bp, 21 predicted proteins | sample 21E_NmetaG_FD_189936 | JGI IMG/M metagenome (GOLD analysis project Ga0247713, IMG submission 189936) | Soil microbial communities from hillslope of Landscape Evolution Observatory, University of Arizona, Oracle, AZ, United States - 2-1-E_N | ecosystem: Engineered > Artificial ecosystem >... | reverse complement strand
GTGCCGTCCGGACCCGACGGCCAGGTCGATGTCGAGGCGCTGCGTGGGCTGGTCGGCCCGGACACGGTCGGGCTGATGATCACGAACCCCAACACCCTCGGCGTCTTCGAGTCGAGGATCTCGGAGATCACCTCGATCGTGCACGAGGCGGGGGGTCTGGCCTACTGCGACGGCGCGAACCTCAACGCGATCGTCGGCCGCGCCCGTCCGGGCGATATGGGTTTCGACGTCGTCCACATCAACCTGCACAAGACGTTCTCGACCCCCCACGGCGGGGGAGGTCCGGGGGCGGGTCCGCTCTGCGTCAAGGAGCACCTGGCTCCCCACCTCCCGGTCCCGCGCGTGGTCCGCCTGCAGGACGGGACGTTCGACCTCGTCACCGACGACGCCTCGTCCATCGGACCGGTCCACTCGTTCGCCGGCAACTTCGCGGTCGTCGTTCGGGCCTACGCCTACCTGCGCAGGCTGGGAGCCGAGGGGCTGCGGCGGGTGTCCGGGCACGCCGTCCTGAACGCCAACTACCTGAAGGCGCGGCTGATCGACCGCTACCCCGTCCCGTACCCCTCGGGCACGATGCACGAGTTCGTGGCCTCCGGGGACCGCTTCCGCCGACATGGCGTCAGGACCTTCGATATCGCGAAGGCGCTGCTCGACCACGGGTTCCACGCGCCCACCATCTACTTCCCGCTCACGGTGCGGGAGGCGCTCATGATCGAGCCCACCGAGACGGAGTCGAAGGAGACCCTGGACCGGTTCGTGGAAGCGATGCTCGAGATCGCGGACCGAGCGGAGAGCGGGGAGGGCGAGCACCTGAGGACCGCCCCCCACGAGCTGCCGGTCCGGCGTCTGGACGAGGCCCGCGCGGCCCGTCAGCTCACGCTGCGCGGCTGAGCGTCACAGCACCTTCCGGCCCTGCGCCGTCCCGAACTCCTCGTCCTCCGCCTCGCACCCTTCGTGGCCGCATCGGCACCCGTGGTTGCCCGCCTGCGCGTCGTGGCGGCAGTCGTCCGAGCAGTAGCCGCCTTCGCCGGCCGAGCATGTGCACGGCACGTGCATGCAGTCCGTGTCCGCCATCTCTCCCTCCTGTGTCGATGCGGGGTTCATGCCCGGTTCCGTGCTCTCCGACTCCTGGGCTCGCATCTCCCGTCCCCACTGGATGCGCCTCCAGATCAGGTAGACGGCGACCGGCAGCACGAAGGTGAGCAGCTCCGGGATGCCTCCCAGGTGCGCGTACGAGGCGACGGGGCCTTCCATGTCCTCACCGTATCGGGCGGTGACGGTAGTGTCGTCTTCCTGGTGCGGCACGACCGAGGAGGGGACATGACAGCTCGACTGATCGCCGTGTACCGCAAGCCCGACGACCCGGACACGTTCGACACCCACTACAACGACGTGCACCTCCCGTTGGCGCGCACGATGCCCGGGATCCGCAAGGTCGAGGTGCACCGGGCGCGCAAGGCGCTCATCGGCGACGACGACAACTACATCGTCACCGTGATGCACTTCGACGACGCCGAGGCGTTGGAGCGGGCGACCTCGTCGGAAGAGGGGATGGCGGCCGGCAAGGACGCGTACAAGCTGTCCGGCGGCACCGTGAAGCTCTTCGTCGCCGAGTGCGAAGAGGTGCAGACGTGACGGAAGGGTACGAGACGCTGATCGTCGAGAAGGTCGACGACGACGTCGGCCTGATCCGGCTCAACCGGCCCGACTCCCTCAACGCCCTCAACTCCACGCTGATGGAGGAGCTGCTGGAGGCGCTGCTCGACTTCGAGGGCGACGACGACATCCGCTGCATCGTCATCACCGGCAACGAGCGCGCCTTCGCGGCGGGAGCCGACATCTCCGAGATGGCCGACGCCACGCTGGTCGACGCCTACCGGGCCGACAACCTGGCCCTGTGGGACGGGATCGCAGAGATCAGGACACCGATCATCGCCGCGGTCGACGGATGGTGCCTGGGGGGCGGCTGCGAGCTCGCGATGACGTGCGACATCGTTATCGCGTCCGAGCGGGCGAGGTTCGGTCAGCCCGAGATCAAGATCGGCGTCATCCCCGGAGCGGGGGGGACACAGAGGCTCACGAAGGCGATCGGGAAGTCCCGGGCGATGGAGATGGTGCTGACCGGGGAGCCGATGGATGCGGCGGAGGCCGTGGCCCGGGGCCTGGTTAGCCGGACCGTCCCTGCGGAGACGCTGATGGATGAGACGCTCCGGGTAGCGAAGCAGATCGCGTCGATGCCGCCGATCGCCGTCCAGATCGGCAAGGACTCGGTCAACCGCTCGTACGAGACGACGTTGAGCGAGGGAGTGAAGGCGGAGCGGCGCAACTTCTACCTGCTCTTCGCGACGGAGGACCGGCGGGAGGGGATGGAGGCCTTCGTGAACAAGCGCAAGCCGGAGTGGAAGGGGCGGTAGGCATGGCCTACGAGACCGTCCTCTACGAGGTCGCCGGTGGTGTGGCGACGATCACGATGAACCGTCCGGACGCGCGCAACGCGCTGAACGCCACGCTCGTCCGGGAGCTGCGCGATGCCCTCCGGACGGCCGGACGGGACCGGGGGGTGCGCGCCGTCGTCCTCACGGGAGCCGGTAGGGGCTTCTGCGCCGGACAGGATCTCAAGGACGTGACCGGCGACGCGACGCCCCCGACGCTGGGGGACCACCTGGAACGGACCCTGAACCCCCTGGCCCGCTCCATCTACGAGCTCCCGAAGCCCACCGTCGCGGCGTTGAACGGGGTGGCCGCCGGAGCGGGGGCCAGCCTCGCGCTCGCCTGCGACCTCCGCATCGCGTCCGAGGCCGCCTCCATGATCATCGTCTTCTCGAAGGTCGGGCTGATCCCCGACTCCGGCGCGACCTGGCTCCTTCCCCGGATCGTCGGCCAGGGCCGCGCTCTGGAGATGGCCTACCTGGCCGAGCCGGTGGGGGCGGAAGAGGGGCTGCGGACCGGTCTCTTCAACCGGGTCGTGCCCGCCGACGACCTCGCCTCGGCGGCGGGCGAGCTCGCGCAGAGGCTGGCCTCCGGGCCCACGACGGCGTTCTCGCTCACGAAGCGGGCGATCGACCGGGCGTGGGGGAGCACCTACGAGCAGGCCCTCCAGCACGAGGCGCACCTGCAGACGGCGGCGGGTCGCGGCTCCGACTACACCGAAGGCGTGAACGCGTTCGTCGAGAAGCGCGCACCCGACTTCACGGGAGCCTAGATGGTCGCACCGCTGACGTCTGGAGACGTCGACGAGGCGGCCGGCCTCCTATCGCTTGCTCTCTACGAGGACCCGATCATCTCGTACATGCTCCCGGACGCGGACACACGCCTCGAGCTGGGCGCCCACAACTTCCGCGGACTCGTCAGGTTCGGCGTCATGTTCGGCTTGGCGCTCGGGACGGACCCGCCCCTGGGCGGTGTCCTCGTCGCGAACCCGCCCCGTGTGGACATCACCCCCGAGACCGCTCGGGCGGCCGGGCTCACGGACCGGGTTCAGCACCTGGGTCGGGACGCGGTCATTCGTCAGGGCATGCTCATGGACCACCTGGAGGCCGTCCATCGCCGAGACTTGCCTCCGGACCACTGGTACGTCTCCATAGTCGGCGTACTTCCAAACCGGCAGCGGCGAGGCGTCGGGACGGCCCTGTTCGAGCCGGTCCTGGCGCGTGCGGACCAGGACGGACTCCCGTGCTACCTCGATACCGCGCAGGCCCGGAACGCTGCGTTCTTCCAGAGCCTCGGCTTCGAGGTGCTCACGGAGAGCGAGTACGAGCCCGCCTCGCTCATGCTCTGGACCTGCGTACGGGAGCCCCGACGTCCCGACGGAGACGGTGGCCGGCATGCCCCCCGCTAGACTGGGTAGGTAGCCCACGCCCCGAGGGGGAACGCATGCAGAGCCCACCCATCGAACGGACCGACACCGAGTACGTCGACCGCGTCCTCGCGTTCAAGGCCCGCATCGACGCGGGCGAGAAGGTCGAGGCGGCCGACTGGATGCCCGACGAGTACCGCGACGCGGTCCTTCGGTTCATCGAGATGCACGCCAACTCCGAGATCATGGGCGCGCTGCCGGAGCGGGAGTGGATCCCCAGGGCTCCCAGCCTGCGCCGCAAGCTCTCGCTCACCTCGAAGGTGCAGGACGAGGTCGGCCACGCCCAGATCCTCTACCGGGTGGCCGAGGACCTGGGCAAGAGCCGGGAGAAGATGTTCGACGACCTGGTCAACGGGCGCACGAAGTTCCACAACGTCTTCCACTACCCGACCCGGTCCTGGGGGGACGTGGCGGTGATCGGCTGGCTGATCGACGGCGCGGCGCTCGTCACCCAGAAGGCGCTGCTGAACTGCTCCTACGAGCCCTACGTGCGGGCCATGAAGCGGATCTGCGCCGAGGAGTCGCTGCATCTGCGCCACGGCGAGGATCTCACGCTCGAGCTCGTCAGCGGCACGCCCGAGCAGCGCGAGATGTTCCAGGACGCGGTGAACCGCTGGTGGCGGCCGATCATGCACTTCTTCGGCCCGCCGTCCAAGCCGGGGAAGGACGCGCTCCTCTACTGGGGCATCAAGTCGAAGTCGAACGAGGAGCTGCGCGACGAGTTCTTCTCCACCTACGTTCCCCGCCTGTGGGACCTGGGCATCTCGGTGCCGGACCCCGAGCTCCGCTACGACGAGCAGGGGGGACGCTGGCACTGGGGCGACCCCGACTGGGACGAGTTCTGGCAGGTCGTGAAGGGTCAGGGCCCGAAGACGGCCGAGCGGCTGGGCCTGCGCAAGCACGCTTGGGACACCCACGCCTGGGTGCGCCAGGCGTTCAACGGCAGCGCGGTCGCCTGACGTCATGAAGGTGTGGGAGGTCTTCGGCGAGCGGCGCCTCGCGGAGGACCCGCAGGTCGTCGGCACCATCCTGGCTCCCGATCTCGAGATGGCCCTCCTGCTCGCCCGCGAGTGCTACTTCCGCCGCGGCGAGGGACAGCGCTACGCGGTGCGGGAGCGAGGGACGGACGAGCTGCACTGGTGCCGCGAGGACGAGGTGGTCGGCGGTGTGACCGACAAGTCCTACCGCCGTCCGGACGGCTACGTCGGCGTGGGAGCCAAGTTCCAGCGCGTGAAGGAGGAGCTGGCGGCCAGGGGAGTGGCTCCCTTCCGTCCCTGACGGCGGGACCCCTCCGGGCCGCCGATAGACTGGACCCGTGGGAGGAGGATCCTGTGTCCGAGAATGACCACGCCCGACTCAGCCTCCTGCTCGCGCTCGCCGACGACGAGCTGATCCTCGGCCACCGTCACTCCGAGTGGACGGGATGGGCTCCCATGATCGAGGTCGACCTCGCCTTCTCCTCCATAGCGCAGGACGAGATCGCCCACGCCCAGATCCTGTACGAGCTGGCCGAGCCGCTCGACGGACGGGAACCCGACGCGCTCGCCCTCGGGCGTCACCCGGGCGAGTACCGCAACGCGATCGTCTGCGAGCACGACAGCCGCGACTGGGGGTACACCCTCGCCCGCCACTACCTGTACGACGTGGCCGACGACGTGCGGCTCGGCTCGCTCGAGTCCTCCAGCTGGAGCGAGCTCGCCAAGGCGGTGTCCGTCATCCGCCTCGAGGAGCGCTACCACCTCGACCACGCCCGTTCCTGGCTGCGGAGGTTGACCGGGGCCGGTCATGGGGACCACCTGTCCGGTGCGCTGGCTACGGTCGCCGGAGAGGTCTCCGCCTTGTTCGAGCCGCTGTGGGAGGAGGATGTCCTGGTGAGGTCGGGGGAGCTCCCACGTCCGCACGACGAGCTGCGTCAGGAGTGGCAGGACCGGGTGACCTCCGAGCTGAGCTCGTACGGGCTCCCCGTCCCGGACTTCACGCCGGCGGCGACCGGCGGCCGGTACGGACAGCGATCCCCCGACTTCGCCCCCCTGTGGGAGGACCTGACCGGGCTGTACCGGACGCACCAGGGGGCCACCTGGTGAGCGTCACCGAGGCCCTCACGGCCGTGACCGACCCTGAGATCCCGAGCGCGTCGATAGTCGACCTGGGGATGGTGCACGCGGTGACCGAGTCGGCGGACGCCGTCGAGGTCGAGCTGCTCCCCACCTTCGTCGGGTGCCCGGCGAAGTACGTGATCGGACAGGACGTGGAGAGGGCGGTGTCCGGGGCCGCGCCCGGGAAGCGGGTCTCCGTCCGGTTCGTGTACGACCCCCCCTGGACGGCCGACCGGGTGAACGAGCGCGGGCGCGCGGCGCTGCGCGGGTTCGGGATCTCGCCCGACGCCGGGACCTGTCCGTACTGCGGCTCCCGCGAGACGGACCTGGAGTCCGCGTTCGGACCCACCCCGTGCCGGAGCACCCACTTCTGCCGGTCGTGTAGGAACGTGTACGAGGGGTTCAAGGACAAGGGCCGCCGGGTCCTGCCGATAGTGGGGGAGGCGTCGTGAGGACCCTGGAGGCGGACCAGCCCTACCAGCTGATAGCCCCGGACGGCACCGCCGCGTCGGGGGTGCGGGACCTCCCGCTGGACGACGACGACCTCCGCGACCTGTACCGGCGGATGGCGCTCGTCCGGCGGGCGGACACCGAGGCCACCGCACTCCAGCGCCAGGGCGAGCTCGCCGTGTGGGCTCCCATGGCCGGACAGGAGGCCGCCCAGGTCGGCAGCGCGTCCGCGCTCGAGCCGCAGGACATGGCCTTCCCGTCCTACCGGGAGCTGGGGGCGGCGATGACCCGCGGCGTCGACGTCGTCGGGTACCTGCACTTCTACCGGGGGACCTGGCACGGGGGGATCTATGACCCCAGCGAGCACGGGTTCGGGATGATCTCCGTCCCCGTCGCCAGCCAGTGCCTGCACGCGGCGGGGTGGGCGATGGGAGCCAGGTTCGACGGCAAGGACTCGGTCGCCCTCGCCTACTTCGGCGACGGCGCGACCTCGGAGGGGGACTTCCACGAGGCGTGCAACTTCGCCGGGGTCTTCCGGGCTCCCGCGATCTTCTTCTGCCAGAACAACCGGTGGGCCATCTCGGTGCCGCTGAGCAAGCAGACGGCCGCGCCCATCTTCGAGAAGGCGAAGGCGTACGGGTTCCCCGGCGTCTGCGTCGACGGCAACGACGTGCTCGCCGTCTGGCAGGTGACGCGCGAGGCCCGAGAGCGGGCGCTCGAGGGGGTGCCCACGCTGATCGAGGCGATGACCTACCGCCTCGCCCCCCACTCCACGGCCGACGACGCGTCGATCTACCAGTCCGCGGAAGAGGTCGAGATGTGGCGCCCACGGGAGCCGATCGGGCGCTACGAGAGCTTCCTGCGGCGCGAGGGCCTCGCCGACGAAGACTTCTTCTCCGAGGTGGGAGCGGCGGCGGACGCGATCGCCCACCGCATCCGCACCGGCCTCGTGGGGGCGGGTCCGGAGCCGATCACGGACAGCTTCGACCACGTGTACGACGATCTGCCGCAGCACCTCGCCCGGCAGCGCGAAGAGGCGCTGAGGGACGACTGACATGCCCGAGGTCACGATGGCTCAGGCGCTCAACACGGCGCTGAAGGACAGCCTCGCCGAAGACGACCGGGTGCTCGTGCTCGGCGAGGACGTCGGGAAGCTGGGCGGCGTCTTCCGGATCACGCAGGGTCTGCAGGCTGAGTTCGGCGAGGAGAGGGTGTTCGACACCCCGCTCGCCGAGTCGGGGATCGCGGGGGTATCCGTCGGCTTGGCCCTCGCGGGGTGGAAGCCGGTGGCGGAGATGCAGTTCGACGCGTTCAGCTACCCCGCGCTCGACCAGGTGATCTCCCACGTCGCCCGGTACCGCCACCGGTCCCGCGGCAGCGCGACGATCCCGATGGTGATCCGTATCCCCAGCGCGGGCGGGATAGGGGCGGCCGAGAACCACTCCGATTCGCCGGACGTCCTCTACGCAGCCGTCCCCGGCCTCAAGGTCGTGATGCCCTCCAACCCCCTGGACGCCTACACGATGCTGCGCCAGGCCATCGCCGACCCCGACCCCGTCGTCTTCCTCGAGCCCAAGTCGCGGTACTGGATGAAGGCGGACGGCGACCTGAAGGAGACCGGCATGCCCCTCGGGCGCGCGCGCATCGTGCGCGAGGGGGACGGGGCGACGTTGATCGCCTGGGGAGCGATGGTCACCCGTTGCCTCGAGGTGGCCGATATCGCCGCCGCGGACGGGGTCGAGCTCGAGGTGGTCGACCTGCGGTCCCTGGCCCCCCTCGACCTGGAGACGATCGCGGTCGCGGTCCGTCAGACGGGCCGCGCGGTGATCGTCCACGAGGCGCCCATGACGATGGGTCCCGGGGCCGAGGTCTCGGCGCGCATCATGGAGGACTGCTTCGAGTGGCTCGAGGCGCCCGTGACCCGGGTCACCGGGTACGACACCCCTTACCCCCCGGCGACGATCGAGCACCATTACGTGCCTTCCGTCGACCGGATCCTGCGCGCGGTCGAACGCGTCCTCACCTACTGATGGCGACCAGGGTCTTCAAGCTCCCGGACCTAGGCGAGGGGCTCGAGGGAGCCGAGGTCTCCCGGTGGCTGGTCGGGGTCGGTGACGAGGTGGCGCTGAACCAGCCGCTCGTGGAAGTGAACACGGAGAAGGCGCTCGTCGAGATCCCCTCTCCGTTCGCGGGCCGCGTCTCGGAGCTGCACGCAGGGGAGGGAGACGAGGTCGCGGTGGGGGCGCCGCTCGTCACGTTCGAGCTCGAGGGAGCGGAGGAGCCGCCGCCCGAGGGCGCCGGCAAGCGCAAGGCGGTCCTCGTCGGGTACGGCGTGTCGAGCGACGACCCGCCCAAGCCCAAGGGACGACTCAACCTGCGCCTCCCGGGGCGCGGCCCGAAGGCGCCTCCGCGGACGGGTAAGCCGCTCGCGACGCCGGCCGTTCGCAAGCTCGCGAAGGACCTCGGCATCGACCTGGCGACCGTCGCGGGGACGGGTCCGGGCGGGCGGATCACCCGCGAGGACATCGAGCGGTCCACGGCCTCCGCCCAGGCCGCGGCCAAGGCGGTGCCCGTCCCGGAGCTCCCGGGTGACGAGCGGGTGCCGGTCAAGGGGACGCGGCGCCTGATCGCCGAGCGGATGCACGTGGCGTGGACGCAGGTCCCCCACGTGACCACCTACCTGACGGTCGACTGCACCGAGCTCGAGTCGTACCGGGCCGAGCTCGCGGACGGCGGGAGGCTCACGGTCATGCCGATAGTCGCCCGCGCTCTGGCCGAGGTGTGCCGCGATCACCGGGAACTCAACGCGGCGTGGGACGACCGCGGAGAGATCGTCCTGCGCGACGTCGTGCACGTAGGCATGGCGACGGACACCGACCAGGGCCTGGTCGTCCCGGTCGTGCGGGACGTCCACCGCCGCGGCATCACGGACATCGCCGCCGAGATGGCCGAGCTCGCCGAAGCGGTCCGGACCGGCCGCGCCACCAGGCAGCAGCTGTCCGGGTCGACGATCACCATCTCCAACGTCGGCTGGTTCGGCGCCGAGTACGGGACGCCGATCATCAACGTCCCCGAGGTGGCGATCCTCGCCGTGGGGGTGATCGAGATGCGCCCGCGCGTCGTGGCCGGCCGGGTGGAGCCGCGCCTGTGCTGCACGATGTCGCTCTCGTTCGACCACCGGGCGGTGGACGGCGCCCAGGCGGGGTGGGCCCTCGTGGACCTGCGGGAGCACCTGGAGGACCCGCAGCTGCTGCGGGCCCTGCCCGTCTAGTTCATCGTCGCCTGGAGGCGGCGGATCTCCCGCTCGACCTCCTCGACCTCGGGCGACTCCGCCTCGTCGAGGTAGTCGCGGAGGTCGGCGATCGCCTCCGGCCAACGTCCCATGGCAGCGAGGACGGCTGCGCGCTCCCGGTGCTCGTCCGGGGGCGTGTCCGGCAGGACGAGCAGGAAGTCCTCCACCCAGAGAGCGCGGGAGAGTTCGCCGGCGGCGCCGAAGACGCTCTTCAGGTTCACGAGCGCGCGGCGGACGATGTCCCGGGGCCGGGCCGGCTCGAGGTAGGAGTCGTGCCACTCGATGCGTCCCGCCGTGCGCCGCGCGAAGACGAGCATGGCCTGGTCCACGTCGAGGACCCGGCCCCCGTCGAAGGGGTCGGCGTAAGCCTCCTCACCCGAGACCCCCACGAGGAAGTGCATCGGCATCCCGATCCCGGCGAGGTCGATCCCCGCCCATCGCGCCGACTCGATCCACAGCGTCGACAGCGTGATCGGGATCCCCCGCCCGCGGTCGATGACCTCGTTCAGGAACGAGTTGCGGGGGTCGTAGTACTCCTCCCTGTCGCCGCGGATGCCGGCCGCCGTCATGACGTCCCGGACCGCCTTCAACTGCTCGACCGGGTCCTGGGTGCCGGCGGCCAGCGCGCAGACCTGGGTGCCGAGCTCCCGGATGGCCTCGAGGTACCGGTCTGTGTCCATCTCCGGGTACTCGGCGCGAGCGAAGGCGAGGAAGGCGTCCGCCAGCGGGAAGTCCTCCTCGGCGACGATCTCGGCGAATCGTTCGATCGCGTCCATCAGGGGCGGGGTCCGTACGTCTTGACGAGCGCGGCCGAGACTGAGGTGCAGATGACCCTGCCGTCCATATCGGTCACCGTCCCTTCCGTGTGCGCGGCCGTCTTCCCCATCCTGGTTACCCGTCCTTCGACCAGATACTCATCAGGGTAGGCCGGTTCGAGGTAGGTGAGTCGCATGTCGAGCGTCACCGCCCCCGCCCACTCCGGGGCGAGCGTGACGATCGCGAACGACTGGGCCATGTCGAGAGGCACGCCGAGGATGCCGCCCTGCACCCACCCGAGGGGAACCCGCGTCCAGGCGGGCGGCTTCCATCTCAGCCGGGCCACGCCCGGCTCCCAGCCCGCCGGCTCGATCCCGAGCTCCCTCACGAACCTGGGCGGCGGCATCTCCCTCTCGTCCGCCCGCCCCTCGAGGACGAGCTGCCACCAGGGGCGGTCCGGGGTCGTCATCGCATCTTCCTTGGGCCGGGGTCCACGGGCCGGTAGTGTAGCGACCATGGCCCACATGAGCGCCCGGCTCGGCGTGAAGGACCTCGACCGCGAGCTCCGCTTCTTCGAGGCCCTGGGGTTCACGGTGGAGCGGTCCGGGACGTCGGCTCGGGTCACGCTCGGGTACGCCGCCCTGACCGTTCAGACGTACGAGACGCTGCGGGTGGGGGACCGTCCGCTGCTCGATTGGGAGCAGCGTCCGACCCAGTTCGGCACGGGCGTGCAGTTCTACCTGATGGTGGACGACGTCCAGGAGGTGGCCGACCGGATCCCGATCGGTGTGCCGCGTCCCTGGCCGGTCCAGGACAAGCCGTGGGGCCTGCGGGAGCTCACGCTGAAGTCGCCCTCCGGGTACCTGCTGACCTTCGCGCAGCCGGTGCGTTAGCCGTCCGGGCCCGGCGGTAGTATCCGGGCGATGGCCCGCAAGCTCGTCTACATCGACGGACACTCCCTCGCCTATCGCGCGTTCTTCGCCCTCCCCACCTCCCTCGTCACCTCCACCGGGCAGATCACGAACGCCGTCTACGGCTTCACCGCGATGCTGATCAAGCTCCTGGGAGACGAGCGCCCGGACGGCGTCGTCGTCTGCTTCGACAAGGGCAAACCGGCCTACCGCTACGACCGCTACGCGGAGTACAAGGCGGGCCGAGCCGCGACCCCGGACGAGTTCCGCGACCAGCTCGGGCTACTGCGCGAGGTGCTGGAGGTGCTCCGGCTCCCGGTGCTCGAGCTCGAGGGGTACGAAGCGGACGACCTCCTGGCCACCCTCGCCCGCCGGACGGTCGAGGCGGGGGACGAGGCGGTCATCCTGACCGGGGACCGCGACGTCCTGCAGCTCGTCCGGCCCGGCGTCACCGCGCTCATGACCGGACGCGGCGTCACCGACATGAAGCGCTACGACCGCGACGCCGTCTTCGACCGGTACGGGATCTACCCCGAGCAATGGCAGGACTTCGCCGCCCTGAAGGGGGAGACGTCGGACAACCTCCCGGGCGTCCCAGGGGTGGGGGACAAGACGGCCGCGAAGCTGGTGAACCAGTTCGGAGACGTGGAGGGGGTCATCGCCAACGCCGACAGCCTCACGCCGAAGGTCAGGGCGGGCGTGGTGGAGATGGCCGACCAGATCCGCCTCAACAAGGAGCTGAACCGCCTCCTCGACGACGTCGAGATCGACATCGACCTCGGGTCGATCCGCCTCGAGCCGTTCGACGACGAGGGGGTGCGCAAGTGCTTCACCTCCCTCGAGTTCCCGACCCTCTACGCCCGGCTGCGCGAGATCGACGCGACGGCCACCACGGAGGCGCCCTCGCTGGAGCTGGAGCGGGTCGAGCAGCTGATGGACGTGGAGCTCCCGGACGAGCTCGCCATAGCCTCGGACGCGTCCTGGCTGGCCGTGGCCATGGGGGAGCGGAGCGCCGGGGTGGTCCCGATGGAGGCCGCCCCGGGGATGCTCCGCGACGAGCTGGCGGATCCGTCCCGCCCGAAGGTCGCGCACGACGCGAAGGCGCTGATCCGGATGGTCCTCGAGGCGGGCGGCGACCTCCACGGGCTCGAGCTCGACACCCACGTCGCGGCCTACCTGCTGGACCCCGGTGCGGCCGGGGGGTACCGGCTCCCGGACGTCGTCCGCCGCGTGCTCGGTGTCTCGATCGACGAGGAGCCCGAAGAGGGGAAGCCGAAGCAGGCGACGCTTGAGCTGGTCTCGGACGACGGGGAGCGGGCGGCGCTCGAGGCGGTGGCGGTCCGGGCGCTCGCTCCCGTGCTGCGGGAGCAGCTGACCAACCGGGGCATGTGGGAGCTGGCGACGACGCTCGAGTTCCCGCTCGTCCGGGTGCTGGCCCGGATGGAGCGCGCGGGGATCGCCATCGACATCGACTATCTCAAGCAGCTGAACGGGGAGCTCGGGGCGCGGATGTCCGAGCTCGAAGCGAGGATCCACACCCACGCCGGATACGAGTTCAACGTCAACTCCAACCCCCAGCTTCAGAAGATCCTCTTCGAGGACCTCGGGCTCCCGAAGACGAAGCGGATCAAGACCGGGTACTCCACCGACCAGGCGGAGCTGGCGAAGCTGGCAGGTGCCCATCCGATGGTCGACGACCTGATCGCCTACCGGGAGGTGGCCAAGCTCAAGACAGGCTTCACCGACTCGCTGCTCCCGCTCGTGAACCCCAAGACCGGGCGCATCCACACGACCTACGTGCAGACGGGGGCGGCGACCGGGAGGCTCAGCTCGACCGCGCCCAACGTGCAGAACATCCCGATCCGCGGCGACCTGGGGCGGCAGATCCGCCGGGCGTTCACCGCCCCGCCCGGGAAGGTGCTGCTGTCGGCGGACTACTCGCAGATCGAGCTGCGCGTGCTCGCCCACCTGTCCCAGGACCCGGGGATACTCGAGGCTTTCCGCGGCCACCACGACTTCCACGCGGCGATCGCCGCGAAGGTGTACGGGGTGCCCGTCTCCGACGTCACGCCGCAGATGCGGTCGTACGCGAAGCAGTTCTCGTACGGGATCGCGTACGGGATGGGCGCGTTCGGAGTCTCCCAGCGCCTGCAGGTCGAGATGGAGGACGCCCGGGATTTCGTCGACGCCTACTACGCCCAGTTCCCCCAGATCAAGGACTTCCTCGACGCCCAGGTCGGCCGGGCCAAGGTGGACGGGTTCACCACCACGCTGTTCGGACGGCGCCGCTACCTGCCCGAGCTGAACAGCCCGAACCCGCGCATACGCGGGATGGGGGAGCGGATGGCGCTGAACGCCCCGATCCAGGGCACGGCCGCGGACATCATCAAGCGCGCGATGATCGACGTGGACGCGGCGCTCGAGGCGTCACCCGAGGTGGCGACGATGCTGCTGTCGGTGCACGACGAGCTCGTCTTCGAGGTGCCGGAGGGGATGCAGGAGAGCGCGACCGAGCTCGTCCGGACCCACATGGAGGCCGCCGCCGACCTGATCTGCGGCCTTGAGGTGGACGTCCACGTGGGGGCCAACTGGGACGCCGCCCACGCGTAGATGCCGTCGAGCTCTGTCGCGCATCCTGAAGCGGCAGGTCCGTCGGTCACGTACGGGGCTCCCGCGCCGACTCAGCGGGTTATCCGTGCAGGTGATAGGCTCTACGGGCTCCCGCCCGCCTCCCGCGGGCTTGGAGACACTTGCCTCGGAGGTACCCCACAGACATGGATCAGGAAGACGCTGCCCGCAACGACTCGTCCGGCCAGGACGGCCAGGACTTCGACCCCACCCCCATACCCCCGCGCACCCAGCTCGGCGAGATCACCACGCGCGAGGAGCTCCACGCCGCCTACGACGAGACCCTGAAGGACTTCAACGACGGTGACGTCGTGCGCGGCCACGTGCTGCGCATCGACAAGGACGAGGTGCTCGTCGACATCGGGTACAAGTCCGAGGGCGTGATCCCGGTGCGGGAGCTGTCCATACGCCACGACGTGAACCCCAACGACGAGGTGAAGGTCGGCGAGGAGATCGACGCCCTGGTCCTGCAGAAGGAGGACAAGGACGGCCGGCTGATCCTGTCCAAGAAGCGCGCCCAGTACGAGAAGGCGTGGGGCGTGATCGAGGAGAGGAAGAACGCGGGCGAGGTAGTGCGGGGGCGGGTCATCGAGGTCGTCAAGGGCGGCCTCATCGTGGACATCGGCCTCCGCGGGTTCCTGCCCGCCTCCCTGGTGGACATCCGCCGCGTCGGCGACCTCAACCCGTTCGTCGGTCAGGAGCTCGAGGCGAAGATCATCGAGCTGGACCGCAACCGCAACAACGTCGTCCTGTCGCGTCGGGCCTGGCTCGAGGAGACGCAGCGTGAGACTCGCCACGAGCTCCTCGACTCCCTGAAGAAGGGTGAGCAGCGCACGGGGAAGGTGTCCTCGATCGTGAAGTTCGGCGCCTTCGTGGACCTCGGCGGGATCGACGGGCTCGTGCACGTGTCGGAGCTGTCCTGGAAGCACGTGGAGGACCCCGCTGAGGTCGTCCACGTCGGACAGGAGGTCGAGGTCGAGGTCCTGGACGTCGACTACGAGCGCGAGCGCATCTCGCTCTCGCTGAAGTCCACCCAGGAGGACCCGTGGCAGGCCTTCGGCCGGCGCCACGAGCCGGGGGAGATCATCGAGGGCCGGGTGACCAAGCTCGTCTCGTTCGGGGCCTTCGTCCAGGTCGGCGACGGGCTCGAGGGCCTCGTCCACATCTCCGAGCTGAGCCAGAAGCACGTTCAGACGCCGGCCGAGGTGGTGGCCGTCGGCGACCCGGTGAAGGTGAAGATCCTCGACGTCGACCCGAAGCGTCGCCGCGTCTCCCTCTCGATAAAGCAGGCCGAGGAGGGTTACGTCCCCGGCCCGGAGGGCTCCGAACAGGGCCCGCTGCGTCAGGACTCGTTCCTCGACGCCGACTCGGAGCCGGAGATCGAGCCCGAGCCGGAGCCCGTCGAGGAGGCGCCGCCCGCGGACGAGACGCCGGACGACCCTGACGACGCGCCGGCCTCCGGCGTGCCGGACGACACCCTCGAGGCGTTCGTCCGGGACATGAACCAGGGCTCTTAGCTCACCGCGTGTACGTCGTCGGCCTCACCGGCGGGATCGGCACCGGCAAGACGACCGTGGCGAGGATGCTCGCCGACCGGGGAGCCGAGGTCATCGACGCCGACGTGCTGGCCCGCGAGGTCATCGCCCGCGGCACACCCGGGTTCGACGAGGTGGTCGAGGCGTTCGGAGCGTCGGTCGTGGGGGCGGACGGATCGCTCGACCGCCGCGCCATCGCCTCGCTCGTGTTTTCCGACGACGAGGCCAGGGCACGGCTGAACGCGATCGTGCACCCGAAGGTCTACGAGCGGATCGCGGCCCGCCTGGCCGAGCTGTCGGCGACGGATGCGATCGTGGTGCTGGACGTGCCGCTGCTGCTCGAGTCGTCGTCCGGCTCCCGGGAGGCGGTCGCCGAGGTGATCGTGGTGGTCGCGTCGGAGGAGAACGCGCTCGACCGGGTCGTGCAGCGGGGGCTCGACCGCGACGACGCCCGGGCGCGGATGCGCGCGCAGCTCCCGATCGAGGAGAAGGTGAGGATGGCCGACCACGTGGTCAGCAACGACGGAGGGCTCCCCGAGCTCGAGGAGCAGGTGGACGCGCTGTGGCAACAGCTGCTCGCCAAGGCGGGGGCGGCGGCGTGATCGAGGCCGTCTTCTTCGACGCCGGACAGACGCTGCTGCGGGCCGAGCCGTCCTACCCGGAGCTGGCCGCGCAGGTGTACCGGTCCAGGGGCCACCACGTCGACTCAGACGACATCGTTCGGGTGAGCCGGGAGCTCGGCTCCCACTTCCGCGACGCCGCCGACCGCGGCTGGGTCTTCTCGGCCACCGCCGAGGACTCGCACCGCTTCTGGACCGCCTTCTACCGCGACCAGATGGAGCGCCTCGGCATCGACGATCCCGACTCGGTCGAGGTGCTGTACGAGACGTTCTCGGACGTGCGCAGCTACGGGCTGTACGACGACGTGGTCGAGGTGCTCGTGCACCTCCGCGACGAGGGCTTCCGTCTGGGGATCATCTCGAACTTCGAGGCCTGGCTCGACCCGCTCCTCGACCACCTGGGGATCAAGCACATCTTCGAAGTGGTCGCCATCTCCGGGCCGCTGGCCGTCGAGAAGCCCGACCCGAAGATCTTCGCGTGGGCCGTCGAGCAGATGGGGCTCCCGGCCGAGGCGTCCGCGCACGTGGGGGACCAGCCGTTCTTCGACGCCGAGGCGGCCATAGCGTGCGGGCTGCACGGGATCCTGCTGGACCGCTACGGGCAGTGGGCGGACCTCGAGGTCACCTACCCGAAGATCACGACGCTGCGCGACCTGCCCTCCGTGCTCGACCGCTGAGGCGGTCGTCCGGGGCGGATACGCTGAGTGGCCATGGCCCGCGCCTTCCACTTCCGTCCCGGATTCGAGCTCGCCGGTGACCAGCCGTCCGCAGTGGAGGAGCTGGCGCGAGCGCTAGCCGCGGGGGAGCCCCACGTCGTCCTCCTAGGTGCGACCGGGACCGGCAAGACGGCCACGATGGCGGCCGTGATCGAGAAGCTCCAACGTCCGGCTCTGGTGATCGCCCCCAACAAGACGCTGGCCGCGCAGCTCACGACGGAGTTCAAGGAGTTCTTCCCGGACAACGCGGTCGGGTACTTCGTGAGCTACTACGACTACTACCAGCCGGAGGCGTACGTCCCCCAGACGGACACCTACATAGAGAAGGACGCGACCATCAACGACGAGGTCGACCGGCTGCGCCACTCGGCGACGTCCGCGCTCCTCACCCGCCGCGACACGCTGATAGTCGCCTCCGTGTCGTGCATCTTCGGCCTCGGCTCCCCCCAGGAGTACGAGACCCAGATCGTGCCGCTCGTCGTGGGTGAGGACATCGCCCGCGACGATCTGGTCCGACGGCTCGTCGACCTCCAGTACGACCGCAACGACGCGAACGTGACCCGAGGCCGGTTCCGAGCCCGCGGAGACACCCTCGAGATCCACCCCGCCTACGAGGAGCTGCTCCTGCGGGTGGAGCTCTTCGGGGACACCGTGGAGCGGCTCGCCTGGATAGACCCGGTCACCGGTGAGCTGCGCAGCGAGGAGGGGCAGGTGGTGATCTTCCCCGCCTCCCACTACGTGACCTCGCCCGCGCGGATGCAGCGCGCCATGGCGACGATCGAGCAGGAACTCAACGCCCGGCTGAAGGAGCTGCAGGACCAGAACATGCTCCTGGAGGCGCAGCGCCTGCGCATGCGCACGCACTACGACCTCGAGATGATGCGTGAGATCGGTTACTGCAACGGGATCGAGAACTACTCGCGCCACATCGACGGGCGCTCCCCCGGCGAGGCCCCGTTCACGCTCCTCGACTACTTCCCGAAGGACTACGTCGTCTTCCTCGACGAGTCGCACATGACGGTGCCGCAGCTGCACGGGATGTACGAGGGGGACCGCTCCCGCAAGGAGACGCTCGTCGAGCACGGCTTCCGGCTCCCGTCGGCGATGGACAACCGACCCCTGCGCTTCGAGGAGTTCGTCGAGCGTGTGAACCAGGTGTGCTACGTGTCGGCTACGCCGGGTCCGTACGAGATGCGGCTGGCCAGGACGGTCGCGGAGCAGATCGTCCGTCCGACCGGGCTGGTCGACCCCGAGGTCATCGTCCGTCCGACGAAGGGCCAGATCGACGACCTGATCGCCGAGATCCGCACGCGCGTCGAGAAGGACCAACGGGTCCTCGTCACGACCCTGACCAAGAAGATGGCCGAGGACCTGACCGACTACCTGCTCGAGATGGGGATGCGGGTCCGGTACCTGCACTCCGAGATCGACACGGTCCAGCGGATCGAGATCCTGCGCGACCTGAGGCTGGGCGAGTTCGACGTGCTCGTCGGCATCAACCTGCTCCGGGAGGGGCTGGACCTCCCCGAGGTGACGCTCGTGGCCATCCTGGACGCCGACAAGGAGGGCTTCCTGCGCTCCGCCACGTCGCTCATCCAGATCATCGGACGGACCGCGCGCAACGTCGAGGGTCAGGTGATCATGTACGCCGACCAGATGACCGACTCGATGAAGGAGGCGCTGACGGAGACGGACCGCCGCCGCCAGATCCAGCTCGCCTACAACGCCGAGCACGGGATCAAGCCGGAGACCGTGCGCAAGCACGTGACGGACATCCTGCTCCAGACCCGCCCCCAGGGAGCGCCCGTCCCGGGGGGCAAGAAGGACCGCGGCCGCCGCAAGCGCACCGAGACGACGGACATGCCGCTCGACGAGCTCAAGCGCCTGATCCTCGTGCTCGAGGAGGAGATGCGGGAGGCCGCCCGCGACCTGCGCTTCGAGTACGCCGCCCGGCTGCGCGACGAGGTGTCCGACCTGAAGCGGGAGCTCCGGGAGGTCCACGGCCAGCCGGCCTGAACGGTGTAGCATCCTCCGGGTCCAGAACCGAAAGGGGTGGAGATGTACATCAGGGTGCTCCTCTTCCTGCACGTGCTCAGCGCGATCGCCGGCTTCGGGCCGACGTTCGTCTTCGCGATCACCGGCGGGCTCATGCGCCAGGTGGGCCCCAACGGGGGGCCCGTCCTGCTCGACGTGAACAAGGGCATCGAGCGGAAGCTCCTGAAGCCGGCTTCGTACGTGGTGCAGCCGCTCACCGGGTTCCTGCTCATCGGAGCGCTCGGCATACACCGCAACTGGGGCGACAACATGTGGCTGGTGATCTCTCTCGTCCTGTACGCGATCGCGCTCACGATCTCGTTGACGATCACGAGCCCGGCCCTGAAGAAGATGATCCGCATCACGAAGGGGGAGGAGGGCGCGCCCGCGGACCTGCCCGCGCTCGGGAAGAAGAGCGCGATGTTCGGCGGCATCCAGCACCTGCTCCTGATCTCGATCATCTTCCTGATGGTGGTGAAGCCCGGGAGGGGCTGAGGTTGCAGGACCTCTGGGCGGGGATCCGCGGTCTGATACGCCGGGATCCCCGCCCAGAGGTCCTGCAACC
>Ga0247713_1000669_pt1 | contig 19464 bp, 15 predicted proteins | sample 21E_NmetaG_FD_189936 | JGI IMG/M metagenome (GOLD analysis project Ga0247713, IMG submission 189936) | Soil microbial communities from hillslope of Landscape Evolution Observatory, University of Arizona, Oracle, AZ, United States - 2-1-E_N | ecosystem: Engineered > Artificial ecosystem >... | reverse complement strand
GACCAGGCCCCCGTGAGCGTGCGCCTCGCCGACGGCACGACCGTCGACCTCGCCCACGGCCACGTCGTCATCGCGGCCATCACGTCGTGCACGAACACGTCGAACCCGTCGGTCATGCTCGCCGCGGGCCTCCTGGCCCGCAAGGCCGTCGAACGCGGCCTGACCGCGAAGCCGTGGGTGAAGACCTCCCTCGCGCCGGGCTCCCAGGTGGTGACCGACTACTACGAGCGCGCCGGCCTGACCCCGGCGCTCGAGAAGCTCGGCTTCCACCTCGTCGGCTACGGGTGCACGACGTGCATCGGCAACTCCGGGCCGCTCGCCCCCGAGATCTCCGCAGCGGTCCACGAGCACGATCTCGCCGTCGCGTCGGTGCTGTCGGGAAACCGCAACTTCGAAGGTCGCATCAACCCCGACTGCAAGCTGAACTACCTCGCGTCGCCTCCGCTCGTCGTGGCCTACGCCCTCGCCGGATCCATGGACGTCAACCTCCTCGACGACCCGCTCGGCCACGACCACGACGGTCAGCCCGTGTACCTGCGCGACGTGTGGCCCTCGAGCGCCGAGGTCACCGCAACCGTCGAGGAGGCGATCAGCTCGGAGCTGTTCGCCGCCCGCTACGCCGACGTCTTCCGCGGCGACGAGCGCTGGCGTGGCCTCGACGTGCCGACCGGCGACCGCTTCGCCTGGGACCCCGACTCCACGTATGTGCGCCGGCCGACCTTCTTCGACGGGCTGCCGCTCGAGCCGTCTCCGGTCACCGACATCACCGGCGCGCGTGCCCTCGTCGTCCTCGGCGACAGCGTGACCACCGACCACATCTCGCCCGCCGGGGCTATAGCGACCGGCAGCGCCGCCGGGCGCTACCTCCAGGACCACGGGGTGCCCCCCGCGCAGTTCAACTCGTACGGCTCCCGGCGCGGCAACCACGAGGTCATGGCCCGCGGCACGTTCGCGAACATCCGCCTGCGCAACCAGCTCGCCCCCGGGACCGAGGGGGCCGTGACGGTCCACCTGCCCTCCGGCGAGCGGATGAGCATCTACGAGGCGGCGATGCGCTACCAGACGGAGGACACCCCGCTCGTCGTGCTCGCCGGCGTCGAGTACGGATCGGGCTCGTCACGTGACTGGGCCGCCAAGGGCCCCGCCCTGCTCGGGGTCCGCGCGGTCATCGCCGGCAGCTACGAGCGCATCCACCGCTCGAACCTCATCGGCATGGGCATCCTCCCGCTGCAGTTCGCCGACGGTGACAGCGTCGCGTCGCTCGGCCTGTCGGGGTCCGAGACGTTCGACATCGTCGGCCTCGCCGGGGTCGACGAGCTGCCGCGGCAGGTGACGGTGCGCGCCGACGGCCGCGCGTTCACCGCCACGGTCCGCATCGACACGCCCCGCGAGGTCGACTACTTCCGCCATGGCGGCATCCTCTCCTACGTCCTGCGCCAGCTGCTCGCTGGCTGAGCCAGGCCCTCCATGCCGCTCGACACGATCTTCCAGCAGGTCGCCGCCCTGCTCGCGATCTGCGCGGTCGTGGGGGTTCTGGCCACTCTGCTGCGCCAGCCGCTCATCGTCGGGTTCATCGCAGCGGGGATCATCGTGGGGCCGACGGTGCTCGGCATCGTGGAGGAGAGCCCCGAGATCGACCTGCTGGCGACGATCGGCATCGCGCTGCTGCTGTTCGTCGTAGGACTGAAGCTCGACTTGCGCCTTGTGCGCGTTGTCGGCCCGGTTGCGCTCGCGACCGGGCTGGGACAAGTGCTGTTCACGTCGATCGTGGGCTTCGCCATCGCCCTGGCGCTCGGCATGTCCGCCGTCACGGCCCTCTACGTCGCCGTAGCCCTGACCTTCTCCAGCACGGTCATCATCGTGAAGCTCCTGAGTGACAAGGACGAGATCGACGAGCTCCACGGGAGGATCGCGATCGGGTTCCTCATCGTGCAGGACATCGTCGTCGTGCTCGTGATGATTGGTCTGAGCGGCTTCGCCGGAGACACCGACGTCGGCCTTGCCCGCCAGGCGCTCGACGTCGCCCTGCGCGGTGTCGCGTTCGTCGGCGGCATCCTCGCACTCGCCAAGTGGGTGCTGCCCCGCCTGCTCCGCTACCTCGCCGGGTCCGCCGAACTACTCGTGCTCTTCGCCATCGCCTGGGCGGTGCTGCTCGCCTCCGTGGGTGACCTGCTCGGCTTCAGCGAGGAGGTCGGAGCCTTCCTCGCCGGCGTCTCGCTCGCGTCGACGCCGTACCGGGACGCGCTCGGCGCGCGGCTCATGACACTGCGGGACTTCCTGCTGCTCTTCTTCTTCATCACACTCGGTATCCACCTCGACTTCTCCCAGGCGGGCGACCAGCTGGCGGCCGCAGTGGTCCTGTCGCTGTTCGTGCTCGTCGGCAATCCCATCATCGTGATGGTCATCATGGGCGCGATGGGCTATCGGGCGCGGGTGTCGTTCCGGGCTGGTCTGACGGTGGCCCAGATCAGCGAGTTCTCGCTCATCCTCGTATCGCTGGGTTTCGCGCTCGGGCACATCGGCGGTGAGACCGTGGGTCTCGTCACGGCTGTCGGCATCATCACCATCACCCTTTCGACGTACCTCATCTCGAACTCCGCATGGCTCTACGAGCGCTTCGCGTCCCTGCTGCGCGTCTTCGAACGCCGCCACGCCCATGATGTCCGCCTCGACGCGGACGGGGACGGCCCGCTCCCTGACGTGGTCGTGCTGGGTCTGGGCCGCTACGGCAGCCACCTTGTGGCGGCGCTGAGGCGGGCAGGCTCGCGACCACTCGGCGTGGACTTCGACCCCCGGGCGCTGCGCCACTGGGAGCAGCGCGGCTTGCAGGTCGTGTACGGCGACGCCCAGGATCCCGAGATCGTCTCCGTTCTCCCACTTCACGTCGCCGAATGGGTGATCTCCTCGGTCCGCGACTTCGACACGAACCTCGCGCTCGTCCAGGCACTGGAGCAGCGCGGCTACCGTGGCCGGGTCGCGGTCACCGCCCTGTCCGAGGACGACGCAGGCGCCCTCGAGCGCGCCGGCGCCCATGCGGTGCTCCGGCCGTTCGCAGCTGCCGCGTCGGAGGCGGTCACGGCGCTGCTCCGCGCACGGCGGCCGGAGGACCGCCCGCCGCGGCACCCGGCTACGTGACGGCGAGGGCGACGATGGTGAGGTCGTCGTCCAGCCGGCCGTCGGTAGCTGCCCGCACAGCGTCGACGCAGGCCCGCACGATCTGCTTCGGCCCGCTGGCGCGGTGAGCGGAGACGAGGCTGATGAGCCGCTCGGTTCCGAACTCGCGCCCGCTCGGGTCGCGGGCCTCGACGAGCCCGTCGGTGTAGGCGACGAGGGCGGACCCGAACTCGAGCGCGTGCTCGTGGGTGGCCCACCCGGTCGTGAGCGGGCCGAGCAGCGGCCCTGTCGGCGGGAGCTCCGTGACGCCGTCCGGGGCGGCGACGAGGAGCGGCGGGTGCCCCGCGTTCGCGTAACGGCAGCGCCCGAGCGAGGGGTTGACCTCGACGACCGCCGCGGTGAGGAACATCTCCCCCGTCTCGCCGAGGTTGGCGGCGACCCAGTCGAGGGTCCCCCCGGGGGACCGGCCGTCGCGCAGGGACGCGAGCAGCAGCTGCTTCGCCCGGAGGGCGAGCACGCCGGCCTCCGCACCGTGGCCCGACACGTCGACCACGACGAGGGCGACCTTGCCGCGCTCGAGGGGGATGAGGTCGTACCAGTCGCCGGCGACCTGCCCTTCGGCCGGCAGCAGGCACGCCTCGACCTCGACGGTGGGCGGCAGGTCGACGCGCACGGGCGCGAGCGCCGCGTGCAGGCTCACGACCGCGGGTCCGTGCTGGGCGAGCGCCTCGCCGGCGCGCACGGCCGTGTCGAGCTCGTCGATGATGCGCCGGCGCATGCGTTCCACGTCGCCGCCCAGCGCGGCGACGTCCACGGGGCCCGCCTCGGGGATTGCCGTATCGAGCTCGCCCTCGGCAACCGCCCGGGCGGCCGTGGAGACCGCCCGGAGCGGCACGGTGACCCAGCGCGACAGCAGGAAGGTCGCGGTGACGAGCAGCGCCGCTCCGGTGAAGAAGCTCGAGAAGAGCGCGGTCAGCAGCCGCTGGCGGCTCTGCCCGACGGCGAGGTTCGCCTCGACCACCCGCCGGCGCAGCACGGCCCGCAGCTCCAGCACCTGCTCCTGGAGCGCGCGGGACAGCTCGTCACCCTGCACGACGAGGCGCGCGACCGCCGCACCGTCGCCCGACTCCGCGGCGTCGACCTCGCGGGCGGCATGCTCCTGCCAGTCCAACATCGCCTGGCGGATCCTGCCGACCCGCGCGGCCAGCTCAGGATCGTCGGAGAGGATCTGGCGCAGGCGGTACTCGAGCTGGAAGGCGCCGATGCGCGGGGTGGCCGAGAGGAAGGCGTCCTCGCCGGTGATGAGGTAGCCGCGGTTGCCCGTCTCCTGCTCGACGAGGCGGTTCAGGAGTAGGCTCCCGGCGTCCAGGGCGAGCGTCAGGCGCTCCACCTCTTCCTGGGCACGGTTGCCGTCGGCCACGTTGACGAGCGCGAGGCCGGCGTTCAGGCACAGCAGCGCGAAGAACGCGAGCAGGAGCAGGCGCACCCGCCCCGCCAGGCTCATGGCGCCTCCCAGCCCCGCCGCGTCTCAGCGGCGGCGTACCACCATCGGCAACGGCTTGCGCGCTCGCGCCCGCCGGTCCTCAAGGTACCCGACGAGCTCGGCGTAGACCGCATCGGTGGTCATCGCCCGCAGCTCCTCGCCCATCGACACGTACACCGGCGTGCGGCCGGTGTAGGCGGCCGCCTCGTCGATGCACCACCACGCGAAGTCCGCACCACCCGGTCCCCAGGCGCCGCGGTCGTAGGAGGTGATCGTCGTGAGCCACGCGGGCTCGCCGTCGTCGGCGGTGATGTCGACGACCTCCCGCCGCAGCGGGACGATCCAGCAGACCTCGGGCTTGTGGGTCATGTGGTGCTCGCCGCGGTCACGGGCGTACTGATGGAGCGCGCAGCCCGGGCCGCGGTGCCACTCGGCCCGGTTGAGGAAGATGCAGCCGCCGTCCTTCACCCGGGTGCGGCCGTGCTCCTCGCCGGTCACCCGCGCCGACACCCCCCGGCGCACCGCGTCGGCGTAGTGCTGCATGTACGCGGGTCCGATGAGGTCGACTTTCGACTCGACCGCCGCCCGGTCGTCGGCGTCGACGTAGTGCGCACCGACCGTGCAGCACCCGAACGACGGCCCCTTCGCCGGATCGGTTCCCGGACAGCCCGCGCCGAAGATGCACGCGTAGGTCGACAGCAGGAAGCTCACGTCGAAGACGTAGCGGTCGTGCGTGTCGTCGGGGTTGAGGATCGAGACCCATTCGCGGTCGAGCATCCAGGAAGGGTATGACCTCAACGGCGAGTTGGGCGATACTGTTCGCCCATGAACCGAAACGACGACTTCGACTACGACTACGAACCGGGCGGCCGGGTCCTCTGGGGGCGGGTTGCCTTCTTCGGTGTCGCGCTGCTGTTGTCGTTCCTCTTCGGCCGCGGTTGCGCCGCCGGCGTCCCCGAAGACGAGCTCATCGCCGAGCGGCAGCGGGTCGCCGCGCTGCAGGAGGAGAACCGCCAGCTCGAGAACCAGCTGCAGGCGCTGAGCAGTGGACAGACCGAGCCGCCTGCCGAGGACGGGGCCGACGGCGAGGAGGCCCCGGACTCCGCGGAGGGCGAGGCGGAGACGACCGCCGCCGAGGGCACCCGCATTTACACGGTTCAGCCCCGCGACAACCTCCGCAGCATCGCGCAGCGGTTCTACGGTGACGGGAACAAGCACGGGCTGATCTCCGAGGCCAACGGCATCGACAGCGACAACGTGCTGCAGGTCGGCCAGGAGCTCGAGATCCCGCCCGACCCCGACAGCTAGGGTCGCGGGACTCCCCGCGGGCCGGCGACCCGCTATCCTGCGTTGGCTGCAAACGACCCCTGCGCGGCGCCCGGCACCCCGCAGGACAAGGTCCCGACCGCGGCGCGCCGTGCAGCGCCGCCCAGGAGGACGCCCGATGGCTGCATCCGCACCGACCGTCCGCCCGCAAGACGTCATCCGCCGCGTCGGCGACACGAACGACAAGGCGCTCCGCTACGTCCTCGACCCCGACCCCAAGCTGTCCCGGCTGCCGAGGAAGGTCCGGGAGGCGCTCATCACCGACCTGCCGCCGGTCACCGCCGGGGCTCTCCTCGGACCCGCCGCCCTCGCCCGCCACTTCATCGCCTCGGCGGCCACTGGGCGCTACCGGGACCTCTTCGCCCTCTGGCGCCTCTTTCGTGCCCGCCCCGACGAGTGCAAGCCCGTCCTCGCTGAGCGTCCCGCCGCCCTTGCGAAGGGTCGTGAGGCGCTGGGCAAAGCCGTCCGCCTCGGTCTCACGGGCCGCGCCGACCGGGTCGCGGCCGACATCGCCGAAGCCGAAGGGCTCATCTGGCAGTGGCTGCGGGAGGCGCTCATGGCGGACCCGGCCGCTGTGGGAGCCCGCCCCGCCGTCGCGTCGGCACTGCTGCTCCGCGAACCCGACGCCGAGATTCCCCTGCCCGAGGAGCCGGACCAGGGGTGGCTTGCGGAGGCGGCGGCGACCCGCCAGCACAGCGCGCTCGCGCCTCCCGTGGAGGCGCTCCTCGGTCGCTACGTCGACCGCCTCCCGGCAACCGTCACGACCCTCGCCCTGGCGCAGGACAGCTACCCGGACCGGGTCCCCGGGCTGCTCGAGCGGGTCGACCTCGCGAGCCTCGAGATCGGCTCGATCATGGCGTGGGCCCGCGACCACGGCCATGCCGCCAGCCTGCACGCGCGGGTCGCGCACAGCGTCGAGGAAGCCGCGGGGCGCGACCGCGCGGAAGGGCTCGCTCACTGGTACGTCTGGCAGCAGCGCGGCGTCGACCTCCCGCTGCCCGAGCCGCTGCGGGCGCACACCGTCGAGGGCCTCGACCTCACACGACCGGAAGCCGGTGTGCTCGTCAGGCGGCTCGTCGACGAGGGCGCACCCATCGACCCGCAGGCAGAGCTCGACCAGGTCGCCGCCCGCAACCGCCAGCTCGCCGAGAAGGCGTTCGAGGGCTTCGTGTGCGCGGGGCTCGACGTCACTTTGCCGGCGGCGCTCGAAGGCAACCCCATCGTCCGCGACGGCACCCGCTGCCCGTACTGCCTCGCATGGACGTGGGTGCGCCCCGGACACGAGCGCCGCTGCCCCCGGCAGCCCGCCACCCCGGCCGTGGAGGAAGCCGCGCCGGCCGCTGCGGGCGGGACGTGACCCGCGGGCTGCGAGAGGCCGCGGCATTCCCGCGCCAGCACGCCCGCACCCGCCGGTTCACCCTCGGCCAGCCGCGCTCCCTGACGCCGGCGCCCGACGGGGCGCGGGTCGTGTTCCTGCGCGCCGGGGCCGGTGACGACCCCGTACTGCGGCTGTGGGTCCTCGACACCGCCTCGGGCGAGGAGCGGTGCGTCGCCGACCCGGTCGAGCTCGCCCGCACGGAGGCCGACGTCGTCGGCGACCTGCCGCCCGAGGAGCAGGCCCTGCGCGAGCGGACGCGCGAAGCCGCCGGCGGCATCGTCGCCTACGCGACCGACCGGGCGGTGCGGGTCGCGACGTTCGCCCTGGCGGGTCGCCTGCACGTGTGCCGTCTCGCCGCCGGAAAGGCCTCCGCCCACCCGTCCCGCCACACGGTGGTCGACCCCCGGCCCGACCCGACCGGTCAGCGGGTGGCCTACGTCGCCGGCGCCGCCCTCCACGTCGCCGCGCTCGACGGAGCCGACGGGCGGCTCCTCGCCGGTCCGGGCGACGGTGAGGAGCAGGTCTCCTGGGGGCTCGCCGACTTCATCGCCGCCGAGGAGATGGGCCGCACCCGCGGCTACTGGTGGGCGCCCGACGGGCAGCGCCTGGCGGTCACCCGCGTCGACAACGCGCCGGTGGGCCGCTGGCACATCACCGACCCGGCCCACCCGGCGCGCCCTCCCCGCCCGGTCGCCTACCCGGCGGCAGGAACCGACAACGCCGACGTCGGGCTCTTCGTCGTCGACCTCGACGGCGGGCGGGTGCGCGTGGACTGGGACGCGGTCAGCTACCCCTACGTCGTGTCGGTCGTCTGGGGCACGTCGGGGCCGCTCACCGTCTGCGTGCAGTCCCGCGATCAGAAGGGGATGCGGGTGCTCGCGGTGGACCCCGACGCGGGCACGACCCGGATCGTGCACGAGGCCCACGACGCCGACTGGGTGGAGATCGTGCGGGGCCTGCCCCGCTGGGCCGGCAGCCGTCTCGTCCACGCCCTCGACGACGGGGACACGCGCCGGCTCGCCGTGGACGGACAGCCGCTCACCCCTCCGGGGCTCCAGTTGCGCGCGGCCGTGCACAGCGGGGACGACGCGGTCGTCGTGCTCGCCTCCGACGAGGACCCGACCGCGGTGGGTGTCTGGCGGGTGCCGCTGGACGGCTCAGACCCCGCACCGCTCACACCCTCCGAGGGTGTCCACGACGCCCGCGTGCGCGGACAGACCGTCGTGCTGCAGCTGCGGGGGCTCGCGGAGCCGGGGGTGCGCACCCTCGTCCACTCCCCCGCGGGCGACTCCGAGATCGTCTCCCTGGCCGAGACCCCGGTGCTCCACCCGCGCCCGCGGATGCTCGAGCTCGGCCGGCGCGGGCTGCGCGCCGCCCTCTTCCTGCCGAGCGACTACGCCGACGAGGACGGTCGCCTGCCCGTGCTCCTCGACCCCTACGGGGGGCCACACGCCCAGCGGGTGCTGCAGCACCGTGACGGCTTCGGGGTTGCGCAGTGGTTCGCCGAGTCGGGGTTCGCCGTCCTCGTCGTCGACGGTCGCGGGACGCCGGGGCGCGGTCCCGTGTGGGAGCGCGCGGTCGCCGGAGACCTCGTCTCCGCCCCCCTCGAGGATCAGATCGACGCCCTGCACGCCGCAGCCGGGGACCATCCCCTCGACCTCGACAAGGTCGCCATCCGTGGGTGGTCGTTCGGCGGCTACCTCGCCGCCGCGGCGGTCCTGCGACGCCCCGACGTCTTCCACGCCGCGGTCGCCGGGGCACCCGTGACCGACTGGGCGCTCTACGACACCCACTACACCGAGCGCTACCTCGGCACCCCGCAGGACAACCCCGAGGCGTACCGGGTGAGCTCCCTGCTCGACGACGCGCCGGGCCTCCACCGTCCCCTGCTGCTCATCCACGGTCTGGCCGACGACAACGTCGTCGCCGCCCACACGCTGCGCCTGTCCGAGGCGCTCCTGCGCCACGCCCACCCCCATCACGTCCTGCCCCTCGCCGGCGTGACGCACATGACGCCGCAGGAGACCGTCGCGGAGAACCTCCTGTGGTTGCAGCTCGCGTTCCTCCGGGAGGCCCTCCACCTCGAACACGGCCGCTGGATGTCGCCGGGCGACGACGGCCCGCCGGGCTGACCTGCCGTCGCCGACCGCGTCAGGACCGCAAGCGGGCGACCACGCCCTCGAGGGTCGCCACCGGACGCAGCTCCTCGGCCACCCGCGCGTCGAGGACGACGACGGGGACGAGCAGCGACGCCGCCACCCGCTCGAGCTTGCGCAGGCGCCGGTGCGCCGCCTCGAGGGGCGCGGGTGCGGCCGGGCCCCAAACCCCCGCCTCGCCGGGCGGCACCGAGCGCAGGACGCGCTTGCGCTGCGCCACGGCGGCCACGGAGGACGTGACCGACAGCAGGGCGATCCCCCGCTGCGCGACGACGAACCGCCCGAGCCCCGGTCGCAGGGTCCGGTGCCCCCGCCGGCTGCGGTCCATCGCCACGTCGCCGACGACGGCGGCGACGGCCGCCGCGACCCCGAAGGGACGCCATCGATCGGCGACCGCGTCGAGGGCGCGGAGCCGCTCCAGGGGGTCGGTGACGTCGTCTGCGGCTTCGTGCACGGCCAGCGCGTGCATGACCGCGCTGCCGAACGACGCGGCGAGCCCCAGGTCGCGCAGCGCGTGGGCAAGCGGCAGCGCCGGCCGGTGTCCTCCCCCGCCGCGCCCGCGGGGCCGCAGCCGGGCCTTGCGCACGCTGCGGACCGTGCGCTGCTGCTCGGCGAGGTAGCCCTGGGCGAGGACGGACCCACCGGCGCCGACGAGCACGGCCCAGCGAGCCGCACGCAGGGCGGGGGTCCCCCCGGGGACGCCGGGCGACGCGCCGGACAGGCCCTGGGCCACCCACTGCCCACCGATCCCCACCGCGGTGGAGGCCGTGTCCAGGATCATCGCGGTCGGCATGGCGCGCTGCGCCCACCCCCGGTGCCGGCCGGCCCACCCCAGGGCCGCACTGCCCGCGACGTGGGCGGCGACGGCGGCGGCCCGCACCGCGCTCCATCGCCGGGCGGCCTCCTCGGCCAGCCGGCGGCCACCGTCCCGCGCGGCGCCCTCGCCCGCCAGGTGAAGGGCGGTCCCGCCGAACCACGCGAACAGGCCGATGTAGCGGACCGCGCGCGCGGCGCTGTTGCGCCGTCTGCGGGGCCGGGACACCGCCCGGGCCAGGACGGACGTGGACGGTCGCATGCTCGCCTCCTGTGCCCGCACGCGCGGCGGACGGTTACCGCATTCCCCGGGGGGGCAGGTGCGATACGCGGCCGCTCGTCCCGCAGCGTCGCGCCGCGTCGCCTCCCACCTCAGGAGCCAGCGTGACCTTCTCCCTCGTCGCCCGCGACCCCGCGTCCGGTCAGCTCGGCGTCGGCGCCGTCACCGCGATGGTCGGTGTCGGCAAGCTCGTGACCCACGCCCGGCCCCGCGTCGGGGCGGTGGCGACGCAGGCGATGATCAACCCCTACCTCGCCTTCGACGGGCTCGACCACCTCGCCGCGGGGAGCAGCGCGCAGGAGGCGCTCGACGCGGTCATCGCCGCGGATGCCGGGCGCGACTACCGGCAGTGCGGCATCGTCGACGCACACGGCGGTGTGGCGGCCTGGACCGGCTCCGAGACTCCCGACTGGTCGGGTCACCTGCTCGACACCGACGTGGCCGCCCAGGGCAACCGGCTCGTCGGTCCGGAGACGCTCGACGCGGTCGTCGCGGCGTACCGCGGCCGCAGCGACATCGAGCTCGCATGGCGCATCCTCGCGGCCCTCGAAGCCGGTGAGCGTACCGGCGCGGACCGCAAGGGAGCCGTGTCGGCCAACGTCGTGGTCATGGACACCGAGGCCTATCCCCTGTGGGACGTGCGGGTCGACCGGGCCGACGACCCCGTCGCCGCCCTCCGGGACCTCATGGAGGAGTTCGCCGAGCAGCTGCTGCCCCAGGTGCGCAAGCTTTCAACCCGGCAGGACCAGGAGGGCCAGCTCGTGCGGGAGCAGGGGCGGAGCGTCGGGTGACGCCCACGACGACCGGCGCTCAGTCCGCGCGCAGGCCGCGGCGGGGAAGGACCGGACGCTCGCCAGGACGACGTCGACGACGCCGCGGGCCACGAAGGGCCCGAAAGGCGTACGTCGCCGCGTTGAGCAGGAACGCCGGCGTGACCCCGATGCCTGCGACGAGACCTCCGGCCAGCGGCGCGAGGGCGAGCACGGGCAGGATCTCGGCGACCACCACGCCGGTCACGCCGAGGCCCGACCCGGTGAGCTGGAACACGAGCACGGCGAGCGCGACGGTGTTGAACACGTCGCCGGCGCGGGACACCGTCTGGGCCGTCCACAACCTGCGGTAGGCCGGCAGGGCCAGCACCGACCGCAGGCCGCTCGGCAGCCGCTCAGGGTTCATCGCCCACGCGCGCATCATCGCCGCGGTGGCGTCCACCGGCCGCCCCCGCACCACCGCTAGGCTGGCGACCCCGCGCCACCGCCTGCCAGGAGACGCTCCATGGAGCACCGCACGCTGGGCCGCCGGGCCCAAGGCGACGACACCCCGCCTCAGGTCGCGGCCGCCTGAGCGGCATGGCGCGACCCCGCATCGCCGTTGTCACCGGTGCTGCCGGCTTCCTCGGCCGCGCCTTCCGGGCGGCGCTGCGTGCGCGCGGATGGGACGTCCGCGGCGTCGACGTGCGGCCCGGACCGGACGTCACGGTCGGTGACGTGTCGCGGGCCGGCGCCTGGTCCGGGGTGCTCGACGGGGCGAGCCTCGTCGTGCACGCGGCCGCGGTCGTCACCGAAGGCGGCGACCCGGCGACGTTCTGGCGGGTGAACGTCGACGGCACCCGCACGGTCCTCGACGAGGCTGCCCGCGCCGGCGTGGGGCGGGTCCTGCACCTGTCGGCGACGGTCGTGCACGGCCGGGACTTCCCCGACGGGGTCGACGAGACCGGCGCGGTGCGCATGACGGGGAACCCCTACACCGACACGAAGGTCGCCGCGGAGCACCAGGTGCTGCTCGCCGCCGCGGCCGGCCGCGTGGGCACGACCGTCGTGCGGCTCGGCGAGGTCTACGGGCCGCACGGGGGGACCTGGACCGTGCGACCCGTCGAGCTCATGCGCCGCGGGCTGTTCGTGCTGATCGACGGGGGCCGCGGGGTGCTGTCGCCCACCTACGTCGACGACGCGGTGGACGGCGGCCTCGCGGCCGCGCTGTCCGACGACGGCCTCGGCGAGGTCTTCCACGTCACCGGTGGACAGGGCGTGCCCGCCGTCGACTACTTCGGCCGCTACGCAGCCATGCTCGGCGTCCGCCTGCGCTCGCTGCCCGCGGCCGCGGCCGCCGCGATGAGCGGTCCGCTCGGCATGGTCTCGCGCGCGGTGGGCTGGCACCCGCCGCTGTCCCCGCGCACCGTCGAGTACGTCACCCATCGCGGCACCTACTCGATCGCCAAGGCCGCACACGTCCTCGACTGGACGCCGCGGGTGTCCCTCGACGACGGGATGGTCCGGACGCAGGAGTGGTTGCGCGACGCCGGCCTCGTGCCGGAGCCCGCCGCGGACGCCGGCACGGGCGACGCGGAGGCCCGCTGAACGCGCCGGTAGCATGCGCCTCATGGCGCTGACCGACCGGATCCAGACCGACCTCACCGCGGCGATGAAGGCACGCGACACGACCGCCACCGCGGCCCTGCGGGGGGTGCTGGCGGCGATCCGCAACGCCCGGGTGGCCGAAGGCCAAGCCGGCGACCTCTCCGACGAGCAGACCGTCGAGCTGCTGAACCGGGAGGCGAAGAAGCGCACGGAGGCCGCGGACGCCTTCGCCGGCGCGGGACGCGACGAGCAGGCCGCAAAGGAACGGGCGGAGCTCGAGGTCATCCGCCGCTACCTGCCCGCTCGGCTCGACGAAGCCGAGCTGCGGGCGATCGTCGACGAGGCGGTCGCGACGACCGGCGCGAGCGGTCCGGGCGACCTCGGCCGCGTCATGGGGGCGCTCATGCCCAAGGTGCGCGGGCGCGCGGACGGCAACGCCGTGCGGGCGCTGGTCAGCGAGCGGCTGCGCGCCTGACGCCGGGTCAGCCCTCGTCGCGGTCGCGCAGGTAGCGCTCGAAGTCCGCGGCGAGCTCGTCTCCGCTCACCGAGGGCTGCGGCAGCTCGTCGGGTGCCGCGTCCATCCTCGCCTCGAGCTCGGACACGTACTCGGCGAGGTCGGCGTCCTGGGCGACGAGCTCGCTCAGCTCCTCACGCTGGCTCGCCGCCTCCTTGACGAGCGGCGCCACGGACACGTCGGCGTCGAGCAGCCCCACCACCGCCTCGACGAGCGCGAGGGTGCCGGCGAGGTAGCTCGTCCCGGCGAGGTAGTGGGGAATGCCGGCCCACAGGCTGGCCGACTGCAGCCCCGCGTCCGCGCACGCCTGGTGGAGGATGCCGGTGATGCCTGTGGGCCCCTCGTAGTGCGACGGCCGGAGGCCGAGCCGGGCGCCGAGGACGAGGTCGTTCGTGTTGCCGGTGACGGGGACCTCGCGGGTGTGCGGGGCGTCCACCTGCAGCGCGCCGAGCGTGACGGCGAGCTCCACGCCGATGTCGCGTGCGAGGTGGACCACCGCAGCGGTGAAGGTCCGCCACCGCAGGTTCGGCTCGGTTCCCTGGAGCAGCACCACGTCGCGGTCCGCGCCCGGGACCCGGGCCCAGGAGAAGAGGTTGCCGGGCCAGTCGATGCGCCGCTCGCCGTCCACGTTGCGCACGAGGGGCCGGGTCGCCTGGAAGTCGAAGAACTCCTCCGGGTCGATCTCGGCGAAGCCCCCCGCGTCCATCTCGGCGGCGAGGAACTCGACCGTGCCTGACGCGGACTCCCCCGCGTCGTTCCATCCCTGGAAGGCGGCGATGAGCGCCGGGCGCCGCAACTTCGGGGGGCGTGTGCGGATGGTCACCACGTTGGCCACGTCCTCGTCCCTTCCCTCGTTGGGCAGTTCCCTTACCCGCCAGGAGCCCGTCGCAAGAAGTCACTGAACCCCGGGCCCATCACCCGGTGACGGGTCAGCTGTACGTCGTGGCGGCCTGCGGGGACCACGAACTCGTCGGCCTGGGGCCACACCCTCCGCAGCTCGCCGTAGTGCGCCGGGTCCACCGCGGGGTCGCGGTCCCCGCGCACGAGCAGGACCGGGCAGCGCAGACCGGCCAGCCCCTCGACGTCGACCGCCACGTCGAGGCCGCCCGCGTCCCTGCGGCAGACGTCCCTCCAAGCCTCGTCACTCCCCTGAGGGGCGTGGAGGGCGGCGAGGTGCCTCGCCCACACGGGGTATTCCCGCTCCAGACGCTCGGGGCGGAAGTTGTCCCGCCAGACGCGCAGGCCGTCGTGGTCGCGGACGCTCACCCCGACGAGGGTGAGGGAGGCGAAGAGCTGCGGGCGCGCACCGGCGACCGCCAGCGCCGCGTGTCCCCCCATGCTGAAGGCGCCGACGTGCGCCGGACCGTCGAGGGCGGCGAGGTAGGCCGCGACGGCCCCCGCGAGGACGTCGCGCGAGTAGGTGCCGTCCGCGGGCAGCGGCGTGCGGCCGTGCCCCGGCAGGTCGGGCAGGTGGACCTGCCAGCGCTCCGCAAGGGTCGCGACGAGCTTCGACCAGTGGTAGCGGCCCGTGCCGATGCCGCCGTGCAGGAGCACGAGCGGCGGGGCGGTGTCGCGGCCTTCCGTCTCGGCGTACACGCCGCCGATGCTAGTCGCCCATCCCGGACCGCAGCGGGGCGCGTGGGCGGCAGGCGACGCGCGGCGCTGAGGCCGACTGCGGCGGGGGCGCCCTGGTCGGGCTGTGACGGACTGGCCCGTCCGGATGGCCCCTCAACCAACCCAAGTAACTAGCCGATCACGCTGGGTGACATCGCCCACTCGTTCCCCTTGCGGAGGAATCACCCCATGCGTACAGGCTACTCCCCCTCGCTCCCGCGCCTAACCGCGGTCCTCGTGGCCGTTGCGATCATCGCGGGCATCGTCCCTGCCGGCGCGGCGGAGGCCCGCAGCAGCGGAAACGTCGAGCACATCGCCCGCGACCTGCTCAACCGCCTCAACGAAGAGCGCCACGCCCGCGGCATCCAGCCGGTGGCCTGGGACGGCGACCTCGCGCGGCTCGCCACCCAGTGGTCGGCGCGGATGTCGGACACCAAGGACTACCGCCACAGCGACATGAACGCCGCCATGCAGACCTCGCCCTACCGGGAGCGGTTCAGCTACATCGGCGAGAACATCTTCCTGCTCTACCCCGCCTACGAGTCCGCCGGCTACGCCCACCGCGGCTGGATGCAGTCCGAGGGCCACCGGCGCAACATGCTCAACCGCTACCACGACGCCGTGGGCATCGGCATCATCTGCGACGCCGACGGCACCATGTGGGCCACCATGAACATGGGCCGGTTCACCGGCTCCAGCCGCCCCGCCTACGACAACCACGTCCCGGCCGACCCCATCGTGCACAACAACGACGGCGGGACCACCTGCCGCGACCACAACCGGTCGGCGAAGAGCGCACCGGCCCCCGCGCCGACCCGTGCCCCGACCCCCTCGGCGGCCTGGCCCGGAGAGGCCCGGGTGACGAGCGTGCACGTCGACGGCGAGAGCATCAGCGTGAGCTGGAGCCCTGCGAGCGGCTCGGTCGGCGCCTACGAGGTGCGCCGGGACGGGAAGGCGGTCGCCACGGTTGCATCCGGCACGCGATCGGCGACCCTGGACGGGCTCGCGCCCTCCCACGACTACGACCTGCAGGTCGTGGCGGTCGACGCGGCCGGGGCCCGCCGCGACGGACCGAGCGTGAAGGAGGCGACGACCCGCCCCGCGAGCGCTCCCCCGGCCGGGCTCACCGCGGCGCGGGTCGCCGGTGCGGACCGGGTCGCGACGGCCGTGGCGGTGTCGAAGGCGGCGTTCCCGAAGGGGGCGCCGGCGGCGGTGCTCGCTCGGGCCGACGACTTCGCCGACGCCCTTGCGGGCACCCCGGTCGCGGCGGCGGCGGGCGGGCCCATCCTCCTCACGCCACGCAGTGGGCTGGCCGCGGCCACACGCGACGAGCTCACGCGCCTCGGGGTGCGGACCGTCTACGTCCTCGGGGGGCCCGGCGCCGTGTCCGACGCGGTGGTGAATGCCCTGCCGAGCGCCGCCCAGCGCGTCGCCGGACCCAACCGCTACGCCACGGCGGCTGCCGCGGCTGACGTGCTCGCCCGCCTCGGCGGCCGTCCGAGCGAAGGGGCCTACATCGCCGACGGCCGCCGCGGGTGGCCCGACGCGGTGTCGGTGTCGGCGCTGGCCGGCCACGAGCGGCGTCCCCTCCTCCTGACCGCCGGCGCCGCCCTGCCCGAGGAGACCGCCGCCGCGCTCACCCGCCACGCGGTCGGCCAGGCGACGATCGTCGGTGGCACCGGCGTCGTTCCCCCGGGCGTGCAGGCAGCTCTCGAGCGCGTGGTCCCCCACGTCGACCGCATCGCCGGTGACAGCCGCTACGCCACCGCGGCGGCGGTGCGCTCCCGCGCGCTCGCGGCGGGCATGAACCCCGACCGCACGTGGGTCACGACCCTGCGCAACTGGCCCGACTCGCTCGTCGTCGGGGCGGCTGCCGCCGCAAGCGGTGCGGTGACCGTCGCCGCCGCCGGCGCGCACCCCGCCCGGGAGCCCTCCGACGCCATCGCCTTCCTCGCCGGCCGTGGCGCCTCCCTGGAGAGCCTCCACATCGCCGGGGGCCGCGCGGCCGTGTGGGACGGCTGGGTGTGGGAGACGTTCCACCGCCTGCAGGAGCAACGGCCGAGCCGACCCGGCAAGGGCCTGCTGCCCAGCCTCCTCTGAGCCCCCAGCGCTCACGATCTCCGGCGCCCCCACCCACGGCGCGTGTCGAGTCGGTCGGGGGACGTCATCTTCTGCGACTGAGCGCGCCGCGGGGGGTCGTGGCGGGGCCGGCCGGCATACGGCATGCTGGCCAGCCACCCTCGTCGCGGAGTCGGACCCCCATGAGCCTGCAAGTCGGCATCGTCGGCCTGCCCAACGTCGGCAAGTCGACGTTGTTCAACGCGGTCAGCGCCGCGGGGGCCGAGGCCGCCAACTACCCCTTCGCCACGATCGAGCCCAACGTCGGCGTCGTCCCGGTGCGCGACGAGCGCCTCGCCACGCTCGCGCGGCTCGCGCGCTCCGCGAAGGTGACGCCGACGAGCGTGGAGTTCGTCGACATCGCCGGCCTCGTCGCCGGGGCAAGCCGGGGAGAAGGACTCGGCAACCAGTTCCTGTCCCACATCCGCGAGGTCGACGCCGTCGCGCACGTCGTGCGCTGCTTCGACGACCCCGACGTCGTGCACGTCGAGGGGACGGTCGACCCCGGCCGCGACATGGACGTGATCAACACCGAGCTGCTGCTGCGCGACCTCGAGACGGTCGAGCGGCGGGCCGAGCGGGCCGCGCGCACGGCGCGCGCGGGCGACAAGGTGGCGGTCGCGGAGGCTGACCTGCTGACCCGCCTCCACGCGCACCTCGGGGCCGGGGAGCCGGCGCGCGCGTTCCCGGGTGCCGAGCAGGCCCGGGGGCTGTTCCGCGAGCTCGGGCTCCTGACCGCCAAGCCGGTGCTCTACGTCGCGAACGTGGGTGAGGCGGAGGTGGGCGGCAACCCCCACAGCGACCTCGTGGGGGCGGTCGCCGACAAGGAGGGCGCCGAGGCCGTCGTCGTGAGCGCCGAGGCGGAGGCCCAGATCGCCGAGCTCGACCCTGCCGAGCGGGCCGAGTTCCTCGCCGACCTCGGACTCGACCGCTCGGGGCTCGACCAGCTCGTCGCCGCGGCCTACCGGCTCCTCGGCCTCGTCACCTTCTTCACGGCCGGGCCCACCGACGCGCGGGCCTGGACCATCCCCGAGGGCACGAGGGCCCCGCAGGCCGCCGGCAAGATCCACAGCGACATGGAGCGGGGCTTCATCCGGGCGGAGGCGATCGACTACGCCGTCTACGCCGAGCTCGGCAGCGAGCAGGCGGTGCGGGAGGCCGGCAAGCTTCGCGTGGAGGGCAGGGACTACGTCGTCCGCGACGGCGACGTGCTGCTGTTCCGCTTCAACGTGTGACCCTTCCGCGTGCCGGGCTCGGGGTGGACGGGCGGGCGGGCGGCCGCCCAGTTGATCCTGCGCGGGGTAGCGGCCCCGCCTGCTGGGTAGAGGGCAACGATGACGTCGGAAGACATCGGGCGGCGCGTCGGGGGACGCTACGTCCTCCGCTCGCGCCTGGGTTCCGGCGGAGCCGGCACCGTGTGGGCGGCGGACGACGTCGTCCTCGAGCGAGCCGTTGCCGTGAAGTCGATCCGTGTGCCGGCAGCGGTGCCCGACGGTAAGCGCACCGCCAGCCACGAGCGGGTGCTGCGGGAGGCGCGGGCCGCGGCGCGGCTCAACCATCCGGGCGCCGTGACGGTGTTCGACGTGTTCGACGAGGACGGCTGCGCCTACCTCGTGATGGAGCTCGTGCGGGCGCCCAGCCTCGAAGAGCTCGTGAGCCGCAAGGGGCCGCTCACTCCTGCCGATGCGGCGCGCATGGGCATGCAGCTGCTCGACGCGCTGGAAGCGGCGCACGCCCGGGGGATCGTTCACCGCGACGTGAAGCCGAGCAACGTGCTCGTGAGCGCCGACGGCCTGGTGAAGCTCACCGACTTCGGGATCGCAACGGTGACCGGGGACAGCCGGCTGACCGCCACCGGCCTCGTCCTCGGCTCGCCGTCGTACATGGCCCCCGAGCAGGCGCGCGAGGGGGCCGGCCGCGTGCCGGCAGACCTCTGGGGGCTGGGGGCCACGCTCTACTTCGCCGTCGAGGGGTTCGCGCCGTTCGACCGGGCCCAGCCGCTTGCCACCGTGCACGCGGTGCTCCACGACGAGCCGCGCCGTGCGCAGCGGGCCGGCGCCCTCGGTCCACTGCTCATCGACCTGCTCGCCAAGGACCCTGCGCAGCGTCCGGCGCCCGACGAGGTGCGCCGCCGCCTGCGGGAGGTCGTCACCGGCGCACAGGGCAACGGCACGGCGTCATCGGTCACCCAGCCCCTCCTGGCTATGGCGGCACCGCCCGCTGTCGAGAAGCCGGCTCCAGCGCCCGAGCCCCCGGTGGACCACACGCAGGCCGCCCCGCCGCCCGAGCCCCCGGTGGACGACACGCAGGC
>Ga0247713_1000668_pt1 | contig 19484 bp, 17 predicted proteins | sample 21E_NmetaG_FD_189936 | JGI IMG/M metagenome (GOLD analysis project Ga0247713, IMG submission 189936) | Soil microbial communities from hillslope of Landscape Evolution Observatory, University of Arizona, Oracle, AZ, United States - 2-1-E_N | ecosystem: Engineered > Artificial ecosystem >... | reverse complement strand
AAGGTCATGCGCCTCAACGTCGACTCGATCGTGCACCTGACCCAGGCGGTCGGCCGGCACATGCTGGAGCGCGGCAGCGGCAGCGTCGTCAACGTCGCCTCCGTGGCCGGGTTGACCGGCACCCCGACGCTCGCCCCCTACGGCGCCAGCAAGGCGGCGGTCATCTCCCTCACCAAGTCGCTCGCGCTCGAGTGGGGGCCGCAGGGGGTCCGGGTGAACGCGCTGTGCCCCGGCTGGACCCGGACCGATCTGAACCGCGACCTGTGGGGCGACGAGGGGCTGGCCCGCATGATGGTCGAGCCGACCGCGCTGAAGCGCTGGGCGGAGGCGCACGAGATGGTCGGGCCGACCGTGTTCCTCGCCAGCGACGCGTCGTCCTACCTCACCGGGCAGGCGCTGGTCGTCGACGGCGGCCAGACCGCCGGCTGACGGCCGGGGGCGCGCCGCTCAGCCCGGCGGCCGGATGCCGGTCTGGTCCGTCGGCTGCCCCGCTGCGGCAGGGGGCGACCCGGGGAGCGGCTCGAGCTGGGCGAGGTGCTGCCGGACGTAGCGCACGACCACTGCCACGACGGCCACGACCGGCACCGCCAGGAACGCCCCGGTGATGCCTGCGAGGGTGCCGCCGGCCGTGACCGCGAGGATGACGACGGCCGGGTGGAGGTCGAGGGTCCGGCCGACGAGGACTGGCTGCAGGACGTTCCCCTCGAGCTGCTGCACGATCAGCACCAACGCCACCACGACCAGCGCGCTGGTGACGCCGTTGGTCACCAGGGCCACCAGCGCCGCGAGCGCTCCGGTGACCACGGCGCCGATGATCGGGATGAACGCGCCGAAGAAGATGAGCACCGCCAGCGGCAGCGCCAGCGGCACGCCGAGGACCGCCAGCCCGATGCCGATGGCGACGGCGTCGACGAACCCGACGGCGGCCTGGGCCCGGATGAAGCCGGACAGCGTCACCCACGCCCGCTGGCCGACGGCGGACACGTGCGGCGCGGCCCGCGGTCCGACCAGTCCGCCGAGCCACGGCAGGAACTTCGGTCCGTCCTTGAGGAAGAAGAAGCACAGCACGACCGCCAGCAACCCGGTCAGCAGGAGCGAGCCGGCCGCGACGGCACCGGTGAGGACGCGGCCGGCGATGTTCTGGGCGTTGGCCTGCAGCGAGCTGATGACGTTGTCGACCGCGTTGCCGATCACGTCCTGGCCCAGGTTCAGCGGCGGCCCGGTGACGAGCTCCTGCAGGTTGTCGAGGCCCGCCACCACCTGGTCGGCGATCTCCTGCGCCTGGCCGGTCACCTGAGGCGCGAGCACGGCGACCGTCGCGGTCAGCAGGAGGACGCCGGCCAGCAGGACGGCAGCTGCCGACAGCGCGGGCGGTGCACCGCGGCGGCGCAGGAAGCGCACCGGCGGCCAGAACACCGTCGCGAGCAGCAGGCCGAGCAGCACCGGCAGGACGATGACCCACAGCCGGCTGAGGACGACGCCCACGAGCAGGACGGCTGCGGAGATGAGCAGCAGGCGCAGCGAGAAGGTGGCCAGCCGGGCGGTCGCCGTGCCGACGAGCGCCTCACGCGGGTGCGCTGAGGGGGGGAGCCGGCGGTGGGGCTCCGGTGTCGGCGTCACCTGGTCGGCCTCGACGCGCGTCGGGTCCGCGACAGGCGCGCCGTCGGAGGGGGGAGTGGTCACCGGGAAATCCTGCACCAGGCCGGCGCCGTGAGGCGCGCTGGTCCGGTCCCGCGCGGACCCGAACGGGTCAGCCCTGCGGCTCGCCCCGACCCGAGCCGCGCTCGAACCGGCGGGTCTGGTCGGCGTCGCCCGGGGGTGCGGCGGACGGCGCGGGGGGCGGCATCGCGGCACCCATCGTGCCGACGGCGGCGGCGATGGCGTCGCGCAGCTGGCCGAGCTGCTGCACGAGCGTGTCGCGCTGGCGGGTCAGCTGCTGCACCTCGCGCGAGACCTCGACGCGGGCCTGGGAGGCCTCCTTCTGCGTCTGCTCGTGCAGCAGGCGCACGTCGGCGCGGGCGGTCTCGAGCTGCTTGGCGGCGTCGCGCTCGGCGTCGGCGCGCAGGGCCTCGGCGCGGGCCTTGGCCTGCTCCAGCTCGCGCTCGGCTTCGCGGGCGGCGCGCGAGCGCACCGACTCGGCGTCCTTCTGGGCCTCGAGCCGGGCGGTCTCGGCCTCGCGCTGCGCCGTCTCGACCTCGCGCTCGCGCTTCTCGAGCACCTTGGTGCGCTCGGCGTTCTCGGCCGCGGCCTGCTCCTTCGCGGCGCCGAGCAGCGCGTCGGCCTCGGCTCGGGCGCTGCCCCGGATGGCCGCGGCCTCCTCCTCGGCCAGCTCGAGCATCTTGCGCAGCCGCTCGCCGACGAGCGCGGCCGGCTCCGGGCGGCCGGAGGCGCGCCGCTCGGTCTCGGACAGGCGGGCGGTCAGCTCGCCCACCTGGCGCTCGAGCGCGGCGATGCGACGGCCGTCCTCGGCGTGCCGCTCGTCGGCGTCGTTGAGGGCGACCTCGACCCGGTCGAGGTACTCCTCGACCTGGCGCGGGTCGTAGCCGCGCAGCACGTGGCGGAAGCCGCTGGGTTGCGCGTCGTCGTCCGTCAGAGGTACGAGGTCGTCCATCGTCTCGCTCGTCATGCTGCTTGTAGTACCACCGCGCGGGCCGTCGGACGCGGAGGCACGACGGTACGTGATGCGACCGACTCCGGCGCCGGAGGGCAGGTGCCGGTCAGACGTTCCGGAAGCGGTTGATGGCCGTCTCGTGCTTCGCCCGGAACTCCGCCGCCTCCGGCTCGATGCCGAGGCCCTCCTCGGGCGCCAGGCACAGGACGCCGACCTTGCCCTGGTGCAGGTTCTTGTGCACGTCGTAGGCCGCCTGCCCGGTGTCGGCGAGCGAGTAGGTCTTCGACAGGGTCGGGTGGATCTTGCCCTTGGCGATGAGCCGGTTGGCCTCCCACGACTCGCGGTAGTTCGCGAAGTGCGAGGAGACGATGCGCTTGAGGTTCATCCACAGGTAGCGGTTGTCGTAGGAGTGCATGTAGCCGCTGGTCGAGGCGCAGGTGGTGATGACGCCGCCCTTGCGCGTGACGTAGACCGACGCGCCGAAGGTCTCGCGGCCCGGGTGCTCGAAGACGATGTCGATGTCCTCGCCACCGGTCAGGGAGCGGATCTTCTTGCCGAAGCGCTGCCACTCCTTCGGGTCCTGGGTGTGCTCGTCCTTCCAGAACCGGTAGCCCTCCTCGCTGCGGTCGATGACCAGCTCGGCGCCCATGCTCCGCACGATGTCGGCCTTCTCGGGGGAGCTGACGACGCAGACCGGCGTGCCGCCGCCGTTGAGCACGTACTGGGTGGCGTAGGAGCCCAGGCCGCCGGAGGCGCCCCAGACGAGCACGTTGTCGCCCTGCTTCATGTTGCCGGCGTTCTTGCTGACCAGCTGCCGGTAGGCGGTGGAGTTGACCAGGCCGGGGACGGCGGCCTCCTCCCAGGTGAGGTGGGCCGGCTTGGGCATGAGCTGGTTGCTCTTGACCAGGGCCAGCTCGGCCAGCCCGCCGAAGTTCGTCTCGAAGCCCCAGATCCGCTGCTGCGGGTCCATCATCGTGTCGTCGTGGCCCTCGGGGTCCTCGAGCTCGACCGACAGGCAGTGCGCGACGACCTTGTCGCCGGCCTTCCACTTCGAGACCCCCGGGCCGACGGCGAGCACGACGCCGGACAGGTCGGAGCCCACGACGTGGTAGGGCAGGTCGTGCCGTTTGGACAGGTCGTTGAGGCGGCCGTAGCGCTCGAGGAAGCCGAAGGTCGACACCGGCTCGAAGATCGAGGTCCAGACGGTGTTGAAGTTCACCGACGAGGCCATGACGGCGACGATGGCCTCACCCGGACCGAGCTGCGGGGTGGCCACCTCGTCGAGGTGCAGGCTCTGCCGCGGGTCCTTGTCGCGGGTGGTGAGCCCCTCGAACATGCCCACCTCGTCCTTGCGGACGACCATGCCCCGGTAGCTCTCGGGAACCTTGGTGCCCGCCAGGGCATCAGTGTTGCCGGAGACGATGGCGTCGCGGATGTCGTGCACGGCAGGGCCTTCCGTCCGAGGGCGCGGTCGAGCGGAGACTACCGACGAGTAGCGGACCGGGCGGCAGCCGGGTCCGGCAAATCCGCGCGGGCTCAGTGCCCCATGCCCTCCGGGCCGGGCTGCACGAGCTCGACCAGCACGCCGCCGGCGCTCTTGGGGTGGACGAAGTTGACCTTGGAGCCGGCGGTGCCGGTCCTCGGGGCGTCGTAGAGCAGGCGCATGCCCTGACCGCGCAGGTGCTCCCCGAGCGCCTCGACGTCGTCGGTGCGGTAGGCCATCTGCTGGATCCCCGGCCCGCTCCGGTCGAGGAACTTCCCGATCGGGCTGTCCGCCGACAGCGGCGCGAGCAGCTGCACGTAGGAGCCGCTGTCGCCCACCGCCATCATCGCCTCGCGCACGCCCTGCTCCTCGTTGACCTCCGTGTGCACGCAGGTCATCCCGTAGGCGCTCGTGTAGAGCTCGATCGCGACGTCGAGGTCGGCGACGGCGATGCCGACGTGGTCGATGGCGGTGATGCGTCCGGTGCTGGGGGCGTCGGTGCTGGTCACGGCGAGGGCTCCTGTTCAGGCCGGGAAGGTCCGGCGCCTATCCTCGCAGCACCTGTTCGCCCGTCATGGAGGCCTCCGCATGCCCGCAGACCGCACCGTCATCGTCGGAGGGGCCCGCACGCCCATCGGCAAGCTCGCCGGCGGCCTCAAGGACTTCTCCGCCATGGACCTCGGCGGCATCGCCATCGAGGCGGCGCTGGACCGGGCCGGGATCTCGGGCAGCGACGTCGATTACGTGATCATGGGACAGGTGCTGCAGGCCGGCCAGGGCCAGATCACCGCGCGCCAGGCCGCCGTCAAGGGCGGCATCCCGATGGACGTGCCCGCCCTGACCATCAACAAGGTCTGCCTGTCCGGGCTGTCCGCCATTGCCATGGCCGACCAGCTCATCCGCGCCGGCGAGTTCGAGGTCGTCGTCGCCGGCGGCATGGAGTCGATGACGCAGGCGCCCTACCTGCTGCCGAAGGCCCGCCAGGGCTACCGCTACGGCAACGCCGAGATCCTCGACGCCACGTTCCACGACGGCCTGTTCGACGCCTTCGACAAGGAGGCCATGGGCGAGTCGACGGAGAAGCACAACGACGCCCACGGCTTCAGCCGCGAGGAGCAGGACGAGTACGCCGCTCGCTCGCACGAGCTGGCCGCGGCCGCCATCAAGGAGGGCCGCTTCGCCGACGAGATCGTCCCGGTGCAGGTTCCCCAGCGCAAGGGCGACCCGCTCGTCGTCAGCGAGGACGAGGGGGTGCGTCCCGGCACCACCAGCGAGTCGCTCGGCAGGCTGCGCCCGGCCTTCCGCAAGGACGGCACCATCACCGCCGGCAACGCCTCGCAGATCTCCGACGGCGCCGCGGCCGTCGTCGTCATGAGCCGCAGGAAGGCCGAGGAGCTCGGCGTCACCGACCGGATCCTCTCCGAGATCGGCGCGCACGGCGTCGTCGCCGGCCCGGACAACTCGCTGCAGCTGCAGCCGGCGCGGGCCGTCCAGGCCGCGGTGGCCAAGAGCGACGTCTCGCTCGAGGACCTGAAGGTCATCGAGGTGAACGAGGCGTTCGCGGCCGTCGGCCTCGCCTCGCAGAAGGCGCTCGGCCTGGGCAACGACGTCTTCAACCCCAACGGCGGCGCCATCGCCCTCGGCCACCCGATCGGCGCCTCCGGTGCGCGCCTCGCGCTCACCGTCGTGCACGAGCTCAAGCGCCGCGGTGGCGGCGCCGGTGCGGCAGCGCTCTGCGGCGGCGGCGGGCAGGGCGACGCGCTGATCCTCCACGTCCCGACCCCCTGAACCGGGCAGTGACGACCGCGCGGTCGCGCCGCGCGCTCGACGTCCCCTCCCTCGTCGACCAGGCCAGGGAGGGCAGCCCGCGCGCCGTCGCCCGGCTGATCAGCCTGGTCGAGGACGCGAGCCCCGCGCTGCGCGAGGTCATGGCGCTGCTCGCCCCGCACGCCGGGCACGCGCGCGTCGTCGGGCTGACCGGCTCGCCCGGGGTCGGCAAGTCGACGTCGACGAGCGCGCTCGTGGCCGCCTACCGGCGGCGCGGGATGAAGGTCGGCGTGCTCGCCGTCGACCCGTCCTCACCCTTCTCCGGCGGGGCGCTGCTCGGCGACCGGGTGCGCATGCAGGACCACGCCACCGATCACGGTGTGTTCATCCGGTCGATGGCCTCGCGCGGGCACCTGGGCGGCCTGTCGTGGGCGACGCCGCAGGCGCTCCGCGTGCTGTCGGCGGCCGGCTGCGACGTGGTGCTCGTCGAGACCGTCGGGGTCGGCCAGGCGGAGGTCGAGGTGGCCCGCCTGGCGGACACGACCCTCGTCCTGCTCGCCCCTGGCATGGGCGACGGCATCCAGGCCGCCAAGGCCGGCATCCTCGAGGTCGCCGACGTCTTCGTCGTGAACAAGGCCGACCGCGACGGCGCCGACTCCGTGGTGCGCGACCTGCGCTACATGCTCAGCCTGGGCGACCGGCGCACCGACTCCGGCTGGCGACCGCCGATCGTCAAGACGGTGGCCTCCAAGGGCGAGGGCGCCGACGAGGTGGTCGAGGAGATCGAGCGGCACGGCGCCTGGCTGACCGACAGCGGCTCCCTCGACGCCCGCCGCCGGGCGAGGGCCGCCGACGAGGTGGAGGCCATCGCCGTCACCTCCTTGCGCGAGCGCATCGGCGACCTGCGCGGCGGCGACACCCTCGACCTGCTCGCCGCGCGGGTCGTCGCCGGCGACACCGACGCCTATTGCGCCGCCGACGAGCTCGTCGCCGAGGTCACCCGGTGAAGGGCTTGTCCTTCCGGGTGCTGCGCGTGGTGGCGCTGCTCGAGTCGCTGTCGTTCGCCGTGCTGCTCGTCGGCTCGGTGCTCAAGCGCACCACCGAGACCGACATCGTCCCGGTGCTGGGGCCGCTGCACGGCGCGCTCTACGTCGCGCTCGTCCTGTTCGTGCTGGACAACCTCGGGCGGTTGCGCTGGGCGCCGTGGTTCACGCTGGTCATGCTGACGGTCGGCTCGCCCGGCGCGCACTTCGCCGTCGACGCCACCGCGCGCCGCCGCGCCGCCGCTGGGGTCTGACGACCGGCTGGTAGGCATCCGGCATGAACTCACGCCGCTCCCGCCTGCTCGCCGTCGCTCTCGCCGGTGCCGCCGCCGCTGCCGCCCGCCGCCGCGCGACCGCCGGCCTCGACACCTCCGACCTGACCGGGCGCACCGCCGTGGTCACCGGCGGCGGGTCGGGCATCGGCCGGTCGCTGGTCGTGCTGCTGGCCCGTCGCGGCGCGCACGTGCACGTCGTCGACCGCGACCTCGCCAGGGCGCAGGGCGTCGTGGTGGAGGTGCGGGCGGCGGGCGGCTCGGCCGTCGCGCACGCCGTCGACGTCAGCGACGCCGCCGCGGTCGGGGCGCTCGCCGACACCGTCTTCGCCGAGGGCCGGGTGGACCTGCTGTTCAACAACGCCGGCATCGGGCACGCCGGCGCCGTCGTCGACACCACGCTCGCCGACTGGAAGGCGCTGGTGGACGTCAACCTCATGGGCGTCGTGCACGGCCTGCACGCGTTCCTGCCCCGCCTCGTCGCCCAGGACGGGCAGGCGCACGTCGTCAACACCGCCTCGATGGCGGGGCTGTTCCCGAGCCCGGGCCTGGTGCCGTACTCGACGACCAAGGCCGCCGTGGTCGGCCTGAGCGAGGCGGTCGACCGTGAGGTCGTCCGCGACGGCGTGCGTGTGCACGCGCTCTGTCCCGGCATCATCGCCACCGACATCATCCGCACCTCGACGATGCGGGGGCCGTGGGCGGACAAGCAGGCCGTCGTCGAGCAGATGTACGCGACCCGCGGCACCTCTCCCGACGTCGTCGCGCGGCAGGCGCTCGACGCGGTCGCGCGCGGACGAACCGTCATCCCGACGCCGCGGCACCAGGTCGTGCCGCCGTGGCTGGTGAAGCGCGCGTCGCCGAGCGCGGGTGCGGCGCTGGCCGGTGCCATGGCGCGGGTGGTCAGCAGGTAGCGGCGCCCGAAGGCCCGGACTCGATCACACGGGGTCGGGTCGTGCCTCGACCGCGGGACGCCTCACGGTCCCGCCCGTCCGAAGCGCCACACCTCGTGTGCCACCGCCGCTCGGGCGGGCTGCCGACGCAGCTGGCGGACGCTTCGGCTCGCCAGCGCGGCCGGTGTGGCGGCGCAGATGGCTGCGGCGCAGCCGAGGAGAGTGACGTCCGTGCCGACCAGCGTCGAGACCGGACCGACGGCCGCCTGTCCGAGCGGTATGGCCACGAAGGAACCGACGGCGTCGTAGGAGTAGACCCGCGCCAGGCGGTCGGGCGGGACGTGCTGCTGCAGCGCGACATCCCACGCCACGCCGAACTGCTCGATGGCGAAACCTGCCAGCAGCGCCGCGACCAGCAGGGCGGTGAGGGTGGGGGTCAGGGCGAGGGCGACGGCAGGCAGCGCGCTCAGGGCGGTGAGGGCGACGCCGGCGCGCAGGGGTCGCTCGGGGCGCCAGCGCAGCGCCACGAGGCCACCCACGACCAAGCCGGCGGCCTGGGCCGCCAGCACGAATCCGTAGGCCGCCCGGCCGATGGTGCGGTCGGCGACCACCGGACCGAGCACCGCGGCCGTCCCGACGAACGCTGCATTCACGACGGCGAACTGCGCCACGACGACCCACGTCCAGCGACGGCTGGTGAACTCCGCCCAGCCGTCTCGCAGATCGGCGAGCACGCCTGCGCCGGCCGCCCTCGGCACCGCCTGACGGGCCGGCCGGATCCGCGAGAACAGCAGGGCCGCCAGCGCGTACGCGCCGGCGTCCACGACGAGCCCGAAGCCGGGTCCGAGGACGGCGACGAGCACGCCACCGGTGGTCGCTCCCAGGATCGCTGAGGTGTTCATGCTCAGCCGCAGCAGCGCGTTCGCCTGCTGCAGCACCGGGGCTGGGACTGTCTGCGGCGTGATCGCGGAGGAGGCGGGAAAGGCGATGGCGGCGACCGCGCCGTTGAGGGCGCTGAGGGCCACGAGCGTCGCGATGCCGGCGCTCCCGGAAAGGACCAGGCCGGCCACGACGCCCTGCGTGGCCGCTGCGGCGAGTGAGGACCGGCCAGCACCAGATGCCGCGGAAGGCGGTCGGCGACCACCCCGCCGAAGAGCAGGAGCAGCAGCTTGGCCAGCGAACGGGCGGCGACGACGAGGCCGACGTCAGTGGCGGATCCGGTGAGGTCCAGCACGGCGAAGGCGAGCGCGATCGGCGCGATCGCGTTGCCCAGCAACGAGGTCGTCCGTGCGGCCAGGAGCCAGCGGAAGGGGATGTGGCGGAGGGGACCCAGGCTCACCGTGCGGCGGTGCGGAACAGCGAGGCCGTCATCGAGACCCGGACTGCGTCCGGTGAACGTGCCGGCAGAGCGGCCGCGTGCAGGGTGGCCGAGGCCGCCTCGACCGTGTCGACGACGTCCTGCCAGACCTGCGCGTCGACCCACAGGTCGGCGTCGACGTTCAGCCCCGGGCCGGCGACGCGGTGGGAGTACCGCCGTCGGAGCTCTGCCGCCACGAGCGCCACGAACTGCTTCTCGGCCTCCCGGGTCCACCACGCCGAGTCGGGCGCCTCGGGCCCGGTGGCAGGCGCTTCGGGCGGTCCCGCCTGGCGGTAGCGCCGAGCCCGGCCGCCACGGATCTCGACCTCCTCGGTGACCTGCACGAGCCCGGCGCGCTCGAGCGTCCGGAGGTGGTAGCTGGTGCCGGCCTGCGACAGCCCGAGCTCCCGCGCTGCCTCGGCCGCGCTGAGCGCCGAACCGGTCAGCAGCGACAGCAGCTGAAGGCGCACCGGATGCGCCAGCGCGCGGAACGTCCGCACTCGACTGTCCATGGCGGGCAGCCTCGCCGGGCCGCGGGACGACGGCAAACTGTCTTTGGGGGTAGGGGAGCGTGCCGGCTGGTTGGTGGCTGGTGGCAGCGTGCCTACCGTCCCGACGTCGTCCTGACCTCGGCACGCAGCTGCCGCTCGCGCTCCGAGGTCAGTCCGGCCAGGCGTGGCCGGTCGAGGCCCTGGCCGCGCTCCCAGCGCAGCAGCTCGCCGAGCATCGTCGTCCTCGCGCGGTGGCGGAGCCCAGCGGCGAGTGCTGCGGCGCCGCTCCGTGCCGACCAGCCTGCGCGGTCGTCCCCGTGCAGCCACATCGGCAGCGACTGCTCGCCCATGTACTCCGCCACGCCCTGCTCGACCAGCCATCCCGGGTCGACCTCGACCAGCGCCGCCTCGTGCCCGCCCACCAGACGGGAGAGCGCTACCCAGTCGGCGAAGGGCATCATCGGGCCGACGGCGTCGTAGGTGCCGGTCAGTCCTTGCGTCGTGCCGTGCACGAGCCACCGCGCGAGGTCGCGCACGTCGACGACCTGGGTCGGGAGGTCGGGCGCGTCGGGGACCAGCATGGGCTCGGCCGGAGCGCGCGCCGCGCGCGCCACCCAGTAGCCCGACCGTCCGGTGTGGTCGCCCGGTCCGCCGATGAGGCCGGCCCGCGCCACTAGCAGCCGATCGCCGATCCGCTCCTGCGCGGCCTGCTCGCACGCGACCTTCGCCGCCGGGTACAGCTGCCGGTCCACCTGCTGCTCGGAGGTGGGCGCCACCACCTCGGCCGTCTCCGTCGCGCCCGGCACGGCATGCGAGGCGTAGACGCTGACCGAGGAGACGTACGTCCAGTGCCCCGCTCTGTGCGCGAGCGCGTCGAGGGCCGCGCGCGCCATCCCCGGCTGCCAGGACACCTCGACGACGGCGTCCCAGTCCTGCCGCGCGACCTGGGAGTAGGCGGCCGGCGAGCCGCGGTCGGCGCGCATGAGTCGGGCGCCGTCGGCCACCGGTCCCGAGGCTCCGCGGGCGAGGCAGGTGACGCCGTGCCCCGCGGCAAGCGCCTGGGCCGCGACCTCGCGACCGAGCCAGCCGGTGCCGCCGAGCACGAGCACGTCCATCGCCGCAGTCTGTCCCAAACCGCTGGCGGCCCGCCGTCGTGCCCGGACGGTCGAGCCGAGTGGCTACGTGCTGAGGCGGCGGTGGCGGCGTCGAGGCATCGAGCGGCGGGTCGGTGCTTGCTCGGCGATCGCCCGGAGCAGGTCGGTGTCCCAGGAGTCGGTGTCGCGCAGCTCCCAGTGCCAGTGCTCGCCGTCGGCGAGCAGCCCGGCCCGCACCCGGTCGACGGGTGGGAGGGTCTGCGGGTCCACCGGCATCGGCCGTGAGACGGCATAGGCCGCGAGCTCGTCCCACCAGGGGTGCGCGGGGTCGGCCATCCACGCGCCGGGGTCGAGGTCGTCGGTCGACGTCGTGACGGCGGGTGGGGCCGGGGTCGCGGGCGGCTCGTGCTGCGCGGGGCTCACCGCGTGCTGCCCCGTCGGGCCGGTCCAGGCCACGCTGCCGTCGGCACGGCGGGTCTTGGTCCAGCCGCGCTGCTTGACCCGGTGGTGCCGCCGGCAGAGCGGCCCGAGGTTGCAGCCGCAGGTCGGGCCGTCGGGCCAGTGCAGGTCGTGGTCGAGGTCGCAGCGGGACGCGCGCGCGCCGCAGCCGGGCCACTCGCAGCGCGGTGCGCGGACCTGCAGCAGCCGGCGCAGCCGGGGCGGCACGCGGTAGGCGCCCGGCTGCCCAGCCGGGTGCGGGTGACCGAGGTCGGCGCCATCCGACGGCGAGCTCCGCGTAGGGGCGCCGAGAACGGAAGGCTCCTGGGTGTCAGCGCCCTGACGGCCGGTTGGGAGCGGCGTTGACACCCCGAGCGTGGCGAGGCCGAGCAGCACCTGGTGCTCGTACGGCAGGGGCGTGCGCCGCAGCACCGGCCGGGGCGGCGGCCGACCCGGCGCGACGACGTCCGCCTGGTGCGTGGCGGGTCGCGGACGACCGGTGTCCGGTGGACGCAGGCCTTCTCCGTCGGGCGGCTCGTCTTTCGGCGGCGGGTGGTCGTCCGGGTGCCGCGGGACGAGGCGATCGGCGGCCGGGCCTTTTCGCGCGAGGGACTGCAGGCGCTGTCGAAGGCCGGCGACATCACCGCGAGCGACGGGGAACGGCTGGCCGACGGCGACGGGCACGCCGTCGGCACCGACGAACACCGGCGTGACGCGCGGCGCCGACGCGAGCAGCCGTTCGAGCAGCTCGGGGTCGAGCGGGCCGCCCCCGGCCGCGTTGCCGGTCGCCTCCGCCACCTCGTCGGTGGTGCCGAGGGCGGCGCCGAACGGGACCAGCACCTGGACGTCGGCACCGCACGGCACCCCTGCGCCGATGCCGCAGCCGCAGCCGCAGCCGGTCCGGCTGCCGCCCGGGCATGTCGGAACCGGCCGCCCGTCGGTGTCGGCCCGGGTGCCGTCGGGCAGCAGCTGCGTCCCGTCGGACAGGGTGCCGTCGCAGCCGAGCAGCGGCGCAGCCAGGGGCCGGCCGAGGAGCAGGTCGACGAAGGCGTCCGCGCGCCGCTGGTGGAGCGTGCGGTGGTCCGCGGGCCCCCACGGCACGGCGACGGCGTTGAGCCGGGCGAGGACCGCCTGCGCCGCGAGCCCGGGGATGCCGAAGGCGGTGATGTCGGTGACCGCGTCCTCGCGCTTGCTGAAGGTGACGCCGCGGCCGGCCTCGGCCTGCTCGCGCTCCTGCGTGGTGTGACCCGGCGCGAGCGCGGCGATCCGGTTCTTCAACCACTCCCGGGCCCGCGGCCGTGGCCGGACGATGCCCTGTTCGAGGTCGGCCTCGAGCCGGCGCCGGAGCTGCGCCCACACCCGCGCGCGGACCTCGACCGGCAGCGGCTCGAGCAGCTCGCGCGCCATGCGCGCCACCGAGATGGTCAGCACGCCGGACTGCATGCTGGCGAAGGCGAACGGCAGACCGGCCCAGAAGCGGGCCTCCTCGAGCCAGCCCTCGGCCGCCGCCTCCGAGCAACGCAGCTGCAGCGCCAGCGCCGCCGGCAGGCACAGCTCCTCGCCGGCGTCGCGGTACGCCTGCTCGAGCAGCAGCACGTCCTGCAGCTGCAGCGCGTGCAGGGCGTGGCGGTCGGTCTCGCGGGCGGCGATGCGGTCTTCGACGGCTCGGAGGGCAGGGTCGTCCGCCACCCCGCTGAGCACCCCGGTCGCCACCGCCATGGACCTGAGGTTAGGGGCGACTACCGACAGAACCGGTACGCCAAAAGCGCTGCGGCGCAAGAACTCCTGGTGCCCGGGCTATCCGCCCAGGTACGACATCTCGGCCCGCGGCAGGTCGACCGCACCGCTGCTGCGCAGCTCGCTGTACCGGTCGTCGCGCCCCGCCCAGCGACCGGCGACGGCGGCCCGCAGCGCGTCGTCGTCGACGCCCGAGCGCAGCACCGCGCGCAGGTCGGTGCCGGTCGCGGCGAACAGGCACGTGAACAGCTCGCCCACCGCCGTCACGCGGGCCCTCGTGCAGGTGCCGCAGAACGGCGACGTCACCGACGAGATGACGCCGACCTCGCCCGTGCCGTCGAGGTAGCGCCACCGCTCCGCCGTCGCGCCGCTGACGTCGTCGATCGGCTCGACCGGGTGCACTGCGGTGATGCGCTCGACCACCTCGGCCGACGGCACGGTGTCCTGCGACCGCCAGCCGTTGGTGGTGCCGACGTCCATGTACTCGATGAAGCGCAGCACGTGACCGCCGGCGCGGGCGAACTCGACGAGGTCGAGCAGCCCGTCGTCGTTCACGCCGCGCTTGAGCACCGCGTTCAGCTTCACCGGCCCCAGCCCGACGTCGTGCGCCGCCGCGATCCCGTCGAGGACGCGGGCGAGCGGCACCTTGCTGTCCGCCAACCGGGCGAACACCTGCGGGTCGAGGCTGTCCAATGACACCGTGACGCGCGAGAGCCCGGCGTCCTTGAGCGCCCGGGCGCGGGCGGCGAGCAGCGAGCCGTTGGTCGTCAGCGCGACGTCGGTGACGCCCGGGGTGCCGGCGACCATCTCTACGAGCACCTCGAGGTCGCGGCGCAGCAGCGGCTCGCCGCCGGTGAGCCGGACCTTCGTCACGCCCAGCTCGGCGAACACCCGCACCAGCCGCGCGATCTCCTCGAACGACAGGATCTCGTCCCGCGGCAGGAAGGCGTGGTCGGCGCCGAAGACCTCGCGCGGCATGCAGTACGGGCAGCGGAAGTTGCAGCGGTCGGTCACCGAGATCCGCAGGTCGCGCAGGGCTCGGCCACGGACGTCGAGGGCCGGCGCGGTCATGGACGAAGGGTAGGGCGACCTCGCCGCGGCGTCGCATTGCGCATCGGGCGCCCGGGTGATTGTCTCCCGCTGTGGCTCAGGTCACACCGGCATCCCAGCCCTGCAACTCGTGGAGGAGCGCCCATGGCCAAGGTCTCGATGAAGGTCGACGGAGTCGTCTACGAGGACGAGGTGCCACCCCGGCGCCTGCTCGTCCACCACCTGCGCGACGGGCTCGGGCGGGTCGGGACGCCGGTCGGCTGCGACACGTCCAACTGCGGCTCGTGCACGCTGCTCGTCGACGGCGACAGCGTGAAGAGCTGCTCCGTGCTCGCCGTGCAGGCCGACGGCGCCGAGATCACGACCATCCAGGGCCTGGCCGACGACGGGAAGTGGCACCCGGTGCAGAAGGCCTTCCAGCAGCATCACGGCCTGCAGTGCGGCTACTGCACACCCGGCATGATCATGGCGACGGTCGACCTGCTGAAGCACAACCCGAGCCCCACCGAGGAGGAGGTGCGGCACGGCCTCGAGGGCAATCTCTGCCGCTGCACCGGCTACCAGAACATCGTCAAGGCGGTGCTGTCGGCGGCGTCGGAGATGCGCGGCGACGGGCCGCTGCCGGGCTCGTTCGCCGACGCCCCGGAGACCGCAGGAGCGTCGGCATGAGCGACGCGACGGACATCGGCGTCAACCCCGGGGCATTCGCCGAGCGCATCGCCGAGGATCCAGACGCGATGTCCTCGCCGTACGCCGGTGGTGAGCTCGGCCGCGGGCGCCGTCGCAAGGAGGACGCCAAGCTCCTCACCGGCCAGACCAACTGGACCGACAACATCACGCTGCCCGGCCTGCTGCACATGGCCGTGCTGCGCAGCCCGATGGCGCACGCGAAGGTGCTGTCGGTCGACGTCTCCGGTGCCCTGGAGATGCCCGGCGTTCTCGCCGCCTACAGCGGCGCCGACCTCGCCGAGGTGCAGGGCTCCCTGCCGTGCGCCTGGCCGGTGACGCCCGACATGGTCCATCCCGACCACCCGCCGCTGGCCGTCGACGAGGTCCGGCACGTCGGTGACGGCGTGGCCGTCGTGGTCGCGCGCGACCGCTACGCCGCGGTCGACGCCCTCGAGGCGATCGCGGTCGAGTACGAGCAGCTGCCCGCCGTCGTCGACATGGAGGAGGCGCTGGCCGACGGAGCGCCCCTGGTGCACGAGTCGGCCGGCACGAACCGGTGCTTCCTGTTCGACTTCCCCGGTGCGGGGGCCGACTACGACGAGACGGTGCAGGCAGCCGGCGACGACGCCGTCGTGGTCAAGCGGCGGTTCGTCCAGCAGCGGCTGCTGCCCTCGGCGATGGAGCCGCGGGGCGTCGTCGTCGCGCCCATCGCGGCAGCCGACGAGTACACGGTGTACTCCTCCACGCAGGTGCCGCACATCCTGCGGGTCATGCTGGCGCTGACCACGAACATCCCCGAGCAGAAGATCCGCGTGATCGCGCCGGACGTGGGCGGCGGCTTCGGCAGCAAGCTCAACGTCTACGCCGAGGAGGTCCTCTGCCTGATCGTGGCCAAGAAGCTGGGCCGGCCCGTCAAGTGGACCGAGTCGCGCAGCGAGAACTACCAGGGAACCATCCACGGCCGCGACCAGATCCAGGACATCGAGATCGCGGCCCGACGGGACGGCACGCTGCTCGGGCTGAAGGTGCAGCTGCTGGCCGACATGGGCGCCTACCTGCAGCTGGTCACCCCGGGCATCCCGATCCTGGGCGCCTTCATGTTCCCGGCGATCTACAAGATGCAGGCCTACCGGTTCATCTGCACAGGGGTGTTCACCACCAAGACCCCCACGGACGCCTACCGCGGGGCGGGACGGCCCGAGGCCACCTACGCCATCGAGCGGATCATGGACGAGCTCGCCGTCGAGCTCGGCCGCGACCCGATGGAGCTGCGCAAGCAGAACTGGATTCAGCACGAGGAGTTCCCCTACGACATGGTCGCCGGGCTGACGTACGACTCCGGCAACTACGAGGCGGCCACGGCGAAGGCCGAGCAGATGTTCGACCTGGCGGGCATGCGCGCAGAGCAGCAGCGACGTCGCGAGAGCAAGGACCCGGTCCAGCTGGGCATCGGCATCTCGACCTTCACCGAGATGTGCGGGCTCGCGCCCTCCCGGGTGCTCGGCTCGCTGTCCTACGGCGCCGGCGGGTGGGAGTCCGCCTCGGTCCGGATGCTGCCCACCGGGAAGGTGGAGGTCGTCTCCGGGGCGACGCCGCACGGGCAGGGCCACCACACGGCCTGGAGCCAGATCGCCGCCGACGCCCTGGGCGTTCCCTTCGACGACGTCGAGGTGATCACCGGTGACACCGACTCCAGTCCGAAGGGCATGGACACCTACGGCTCGCGCTCGCTGGTCGTCGGCGGCGTCGCGATCCACAAGGCGACCGGCAAGGTGCTCGAGAAGGCCAAGCGCATCGCCGCGCACCTGCTCGAGGCGGCCGAGGACGACGTCGAGTTCGACAAGGGCACGTTCACGGTCAAGGGCTCACCGGAGGCGAAGCTGACGATCCAGGAGGTGGCGCTCGCGACGTTCGCGGCGCACAACCTCCCGGACGGCATGGAGCCGACGCTCGACAGCGACTACGTGTACGACCCGGAGAACTTCAGCTACCCGCACGGCACGCACCTGTGCGCCGTCGAGGTCGACACCGAGACCGGCTTCACCAAGATCCGCAAGTACGTCTGCGTGGACGACGTCGGCAAGATCGTCAACCCGGTCATCGTCGAGGGACAGGTGCACGGCGGCCTCGCGCAGGGCATCGGACAGGCCCTGTACGAGGAGGCCGTGTACGACGCCGAGGGCAACCTCACCACCGGCTCGCTGGTCGACTACCTCGTGCCGGCCGCGTCCGACCTGCCGCACTTCGAGACCGGGCGCACCGAGACCCCGGCCACCAGCAACCCGCTCGGCGTGAAGGGAGTCGGCGAGGCCGGCACCATCGCCTCGACCCCGGCGGTCATGAACGCGGTCGTCGACGCGCTGCGGCCGTTCGGGGTGAACGACATCCGGATGCCCGCGACGCCGGAACGGGTGTGGCGGGCCATCCACGGCGACGGCACGGGCAGGGCCGCCGCCGGCACCGTCGCCTACGGCGGCGCGCAGACCGCCGCCACGTCCGGCTCCGCCGAAGGGAGCTCGCTGTGATCCCCGCCGAGTTCGACTACGTCGCCCCGACGTCCCTGGCCGACGCCGTCACGGCGCTGCGCGAGGCGGGCGAGGACGCGAAGGTCCTCGCCGGCGGGCAGAGCCTCATCCCGGTGCTGCGGCTGCGGCTGTCCTTCCCGACCGTGCTCGTCGACCTCGGCAGGGTCGACGAGCTGCGCGGCGTGCGGGACGACGGCGACTCGCTGGTCATCGGCGCGATGACGCGGCACAGCGACGTCCTCGACGACCCGCTCGTGAAGCAGCACGCCGGCCTGCTGGTGGAGGCCACGGCCACGGTCGCCGACCCGGCGGTCCGTCACCGCGGCACCTTCGGCGGGGCCCTCGCCCACGCCGACCCGGCCGGCGACCTCGCCGCCGTCGCCCTGGCTCTGGATGCCGAGCTGGTGGCCGAGGGGCCGGGCGGTCGGCGCACCATCGCCGCGCGCGACTTCTTCGTCGACTACCTCGAGACGGCGCTGTCGCCCGACGAGATCCTCGCCGAGGTGCGCCTGCCCAAGCTCGACGGCGAGTGGGGCTACCGCTACGAGAAGTTCAACCGGGTGGCGCAGGCGTGGGCCATCGTGGGTGTCGCGGCCGCGGTCCGCAAGGACGGCGGCTCCATCGCCGAGGCACGGATCGGGCTGACCAACATGGGCTCGACGCCGGTGCGCGCCGCGTCGGTCGAGCAGGCGCTCGCCGGAGCGTCCGACCGGGCGGCGGTCCAGCAGGCGGCGCAGTCCGCGGCCGACGGCACCAGCCCGCCGTCGGACCTCGGGGCGCAGGCCGACTACCGGCAGCACCTCGCCCGGGTGCTCACGGGCCGGGCCGTCACCGCGGCCGCGGGGCTGTCCTGACCGGACCGACCGGAGCCCGGCGGGGGCTGCTCCCCGAGGGGGTGCACGACCCCGCCGGGCTCGCCCGTCTGCTCGCTGACGCCGGGTACTTCGCCGACACCGGCGTGGCCACCGCGGCGTACCTCGCGCTCGCCCTGCCGCGGCCCTTGTTCCTCGAGGGGGAGGCGGGTGTCGGCAAGACGTCACTGGCGCACGCCCTCGCGCAGGTCGTCGGCGCCGAGCTGCTGCGGCTGCAGTGCTACGAGGGCATCGACGCCTCCCAGGCGCTCTACGACTGGGACTTCCCGCGCCAGCTGCTGCACCTGCGGGCGGCCGAGTCGGCCGGTGCCGCCGACGACCCGGACCGGCTCGAGGCGGAGGTCTACAGCCGCCGGTTCCTGCTGGCCCGCCCGCTGCTCGCCGCCCTCGAGACCACGCCGTCGGTGCTGCTCGTCGACGAGGTCGACCGCGCCGACGACGAGTTCGAGGCGTTCCTGCTCGAGGTGCTCAGCGACTACACCGTCACCGTCCCCGAGCTCGGCACGGTGCACGCCGACGTGCCGCCGGTCGTCGTCGTCACCAGCAACCGCACCCGCGAGGTGCACGACGCCCTCAAGCGCCGCTGCCTCTACCACTGGGTCGAGCACCCCGAGCTCGACCGCGAGGCGGCGATCGTGCGGGCGCGCGTGCCCGAGGCATCGGCCGAGCTGGCCGCGCAGGTCGCGCGCACCGTCGCGGTGCTGCGCGGGCAGGACCTGCTCAAGCCTCCCGGGGTGGCCGAGACCATCGACTGGACCCAGGCGCTGGTGGCGCTCGGCGCCGAGCGGCTCGACGCCGACGTCGCGACGGCGACCCTCGGCGCGGTGCTGAAGTACCGCGAGGATCAGCTGCACGCCACCCGCCTCGACGTGCAGCAGCAGCTGTCCGCCGCGATGTTCGGCGGGAGACTCGGCGGTGCCTGACCTCCGGCCGTACGACGCCGTCGACAGCCTGGTGGGGCTGGCCGCGACGCTGCGCGCCGCCGGGGTGCGCGCCTCGACCGACCGGGTGCACGCCGCCGTGCAGGCGCTCACCGCGCTCGACCCGACCCGGCGCGAGGACGTCTACTGGGCCGGTCGGCTGACGCTGTGCGGCACCGCCGACGAGCTCGCCCGGTACGACACGGTGTTCGCCGCCTACTTCGGCGACCGGCCCAGTAGACGTCCTCGCGCCGGGTCGGGT
>Ga0247713_1000667_pt1 | contig 19489 bp, 19 predicted proteins | sample 21E_NmetaG_FD_189936 | JGI IMG/M metagenome (GOLD analysis project Ga0247713, IMG submission 189936) | Soil microbial communities from hillslope of Landscape Evolution Observatory, University of Arizona, Oracle, AZ, United States - 2-1-E_N | ecosystem: Engineered > Artificial ecosystem >... | reverse complement strand
GAGTTCGTGTTCCTGCTCGCCGTCCTCAACTTCTTCGTCGGTGTGTTCAACCTGCTTCCGTTGCTGCCGCTCGACGGCGGGCACATCGTGGTGAACCTCTACGAGCGGGTCCGGGACTGGACCCGCAGCCGACTCGGCAAGCCGCAGATGCCGCCGGTCGACTACACGAAGCTGCTGCCGATCACGTTCGGGCTGATCATCGTCGGCGGTGCGTTCAGCCTCCTGGTGCTGACCGCGGACATCATCAACCCGATCCGGCTCCCGGACTGAGGAGCGCGGAGGTCGCCGGATCCCGCGGTGCCGGCGCGCGCCCCGGTCCTCCGTGGTCGAGAGCTGCGACGAGCGTCGCAGATGCCGGCGGGGTGGGACCGGCCACGGCGGGCGGCGCCCGCCCGCAGCGATCGGGATACTGGGGACCGTGACCGTCTCCCTGGGCATGCCGTCCACCCCCGCGCCGACGCTGGCGCCGCGCCGGCGGACCCGCCAGCTCCGGGTGGGCCCGGTCGGCGTCGGCAGTGATCACCCGATCTCGGTGCAGTCGATGACCACGACCCTGACCGCCGACGTCGACGCCACGCTGCAGCAGATCGCCGAGCTCACCGCCGCCGGCTGCGACATCGTCCGGGTCGCCTGTCCCAGCCAGGACGACGCCGAGGCGCTGCCGGCCATCGCGCGCAAGTCGCAGATCCCGGTCATCGCCGACATCCACTTCCAGCCGAAGTACGTCTTCGCCGCGATCGAGGCCGGCTGCGCCGCCGTCCGGGTCAATCCGGGCAACATCCGCAAGTTCGACGACCAGGTGCGCGAGATCGCGGCGGCGGCCAAGGCCCACGGCACCCCGATCCGGATCGGGGTCAACGCGGGCTCGCTGGACAAGCGGCTGCTCGAGAAGCACGGCAAGGCGACGCCGGAGGCGTTGGTGGAGTCGGCGCTGTGGGAGGCCGGGCTGTTCGCCGAGCACGACTTCCACGACATCAAGATCTCGGTCAAGCACCACGACCCCGTGGTGATGATCCGGGCGTACGAGCTGCTGGCGGACGGCTGCGACTACCCGCTGCACCTCGGCGTCACCGAGGCCGGTCCCGCGTTCCAGGGGACGATCAAGTCCGCCGTCGCGTTCGGGGCGCTGCTGAGCAGGGGCATCGGGGACACGATCCGGGTGTCGCTGTCCGCGCCGCCGGTGGAGGAGGTCAAGGTCGGCCAGCAGATCCTGCAGTCGCTGAACCTGCGCCCGCGCAAGCTGGAGATCGTCTCCTGCCCGTCCTGCGGACGCGCGCAGGTGGACGTCTACAAGCTCGCCGACGAGGTCACCGCGGGCCTGGCCGGCATGGAGGTGCCGCTGCGGGTGGCCGTCATGGGCTGCGTCGTCAACGGGCCGGGGGAGGCCCGTGAGGCCGATCTCGGCGTCGCCTCGGGCAACGGCAAGGGCCAGATCTTCGTCAAGGGCGAGGTCATCAAGACCGTTCCCGAGCACGCGATCGTCGAGACCCTCATCGAGGAGGCCCTCAAGCTCGCCGAGGAGATGGACGCCGACGGCGTCCCGCAGGTCAGGGTGGGCTGAGCGACCTGCTCCGAAGGCGTGCCCGAGATGGGCAACCCCGGGTCGGTATGGCACCGTGAGAGGGTGCTCAGGGTCGCCGGAGCGCGGCTGCTCGACGATCGGGACCGCGCCGCAGTGCGCGAGATCCTCGCGACCGATCCGGTCGCGACCTGCATGGTCGCCGCGCGCGTCGAGGTGGCGGGGCTGGACTCGTGGCGGCTCGGGGGCGAGCTCTGGGCGGCCGGCAGCCGGCTCGAAGGCCTGTGCTTCTCGGGAGCGAACCTGGTGCCGCTGTCCGGCTCGCGGCCGGCCATCCGCACCTTCGCCGACCGGGCCCGCCGGCTCGGGCGGGGGTGCTCGTCGCTGGTCGGCCGCGCCGAGCTGGTGCTCCCGCTCTGGGACGAGCTCGCCGCGACCTGGGCGCCGGCGCGGGAGGTGCGCGCCGACCAGCCACTGCTGGCGCTGGCCGGCCCACCCGCGATCGATCCCGATCCCGACGTGCGGCCGGTGCGGCCCGCCGAGCTGGACCGTTACCTGCCCGCCGCCGTGGCGATGTTCACCGAGGAGGTCGGCATCGACCCCCGTGCCGGTGACGGCGGCGCGGGCTACCGCTCCCGGGTCGGCGAGCTGATCTCGGCCGGGCGCGCGTTCGCCCGGTTCGAGGACGGCGAGGTCGTGTTCAAGGCCGAGGTCGGGGCGCTGTCGGCGCAGGTCGGGCAGATCCAGGGGGTGTGGGTGCACCCGGCGCTGCGCGGGCGCGGGCTGGGCACGGCGGGCACCGCCGCCGTCGTCGACCGGCTCGCCGCGATCGGGCGGATCTCGAGCCTGTACGTCAACGGGTTCAACCACGTGGCCCGCGCCGCGTACCAGCGGATCGGGTTCCGCCAGATCGGCAGCTTCGCCACCGTCCTGTTCTGAGCCGCCGTCAAGCCCCGGCGGTCGTGGCGGGCGGGGCCACAGCCCGGTGGGCATACTCGCCGCCGTGCCGCCCGCCCGCCGGATCGTCGCCCTGCTCGCCGCCCTCGTCCTGCTGGCCGCACCGGCCGGCTGCGGGTTCCTCGACGGCGACGGCCCGGAGGAGGCGGCCGAGGCGTACGTCGCGGCGTGGTCGGCCGGTGACGACGCCGCTGCCGCGGCCCTGACCGACGACCCCGCCGTGGCGCACGAGGCGCTGACCGGCGCTCGGGCGGACCTGGATGCGCGCGGCGTGACCGCTCGGGTCGAGCAGGTGCGCGAGTCCGGGGAGCGGGCCGAGGCCTCGCTCGCGGTCGACTGGGACCTCGGCGACGGCCGGCGCTGGAGCCACCTCGGCGAGCTGGAGCTGGGGACCGACCAGGACGGGGCGTGGCTCGTCCGCTGGAGCCCCGCGGCCGTGCACCCGCAGCTCGCGGCCGGGCAGCGGCTGGCGCTGCGCACCGAACCCGCACGGCCCGGGCCGGTCGTGGACCGGACCGGGGCCACGTTGCTCGAACCGACCCCCGTGGTGAGCATCGTCCTGGACCGGCTCGCCACCGGCGACCTGCCCGCCGTCGCCGGTGCGCTGGCGCGGGCCCTCGGCCCGCTCGACCCGGCGATCACGCCGCAGACCATCACCGACGGCGCCGCCGCGACCCCGGACGGCCAGGGCTACCGGGTCGCGGTCCTGCGCGAGGCCGACTACCGGACCGTCCGGGACGCGATCCACGACCTGCCCGGGGTGCGCTTCAGCCGGGACCAGCGGCTCCTCGCGCCGGATGCCGGCTTCGGCCGGCAGGTCCTCGCGGCCGTGCGGGCCGGTTCGGCCGCGCGGCTCGACGGGGTGGCCGGCTGGTCGGTGCACGTCGTGGACGCGGGGACGACGGTGACCACGCTGACCGAGGAGCCGCCGCGGCCCGGATCGGCGGTGACGGTGTCCCTCGACCGCGCGGTGCAGACCGCCGCCGAGGACGCAGTCGAGCCGCTGGGGGAGCAGGCGATGCTGGTGGCCGTCGAGCCGTCGACGGGGGCCGTCCTGGCGGTCGCCCAGAACGACGCGGCCGACGCCGAGGGCCCGCTGGCGCTGACCGGCCGCTACCCGCCCGGCTCCACGTTCAAGATCGCCACGGCGACGGCCGCGATCACCGAGGACGGGCTGCGTGCGGCCACGCCGGTGGCCTGCCCGGCGGAGACCTCGGTGGGCGGGCGCCCCATCCCCAACGCCGACCGTTTCGAGCTCGGGACGGTTCCGCTGCGCACCGCGTTCGCGCGCTCCTGCAACACGACGTTCGCGCAGCTCGCCGTGGACCTCGACCCGGGTGCCCTGCCCGCGGCCGCGCTGAGCCTGGGGCTGGGCGCCGACTACGCCGTGCCGGGCCTGCCCACGATCACGGGGTCGGTGCCGGCGGCCACCGAGGAGGTGCAGCGCGCCGAGAACGGGATCGGGCAAGGGCAGGTGCTGGCCGGACCGTTCAGCATGGCGCTGGTGGCCGCGACCGTCGCCCGCGGTGCACCCGTCGTACCGCAGCTCTACCCGGACCGGCCGACCGAGGTGCTGCGCGCCCCCACGGAACCGGACGTCACCGCGATCACCGAACTGCGGCCGATGATGCGCGCGGTGGTCACCGAGGGCACCGCCGAGCAGCTGGGCGGGCGGGGCGAGCTGTTCGGCAAGACGGGCACCGCGGAGTTCACCGCCGACGGTCGCGCGCACGGCTGGTTCGTCGGGTACCGCGACGACGTCGCGTTCGCGGTACTGGTCGTCGACGGCGGGTCGTCGGCACCCGCGCTGGAGGTCGCCGACCGTCTTCTCGCCGCGACGGCGGGCTGAGCACGCGACCGGCTCGCGGGCCCGGCGGGAAACGGCCCGGCCCGCCCGGCACGGCGCCCGGCAAGCGTGCACCCGGCCGGCCACGCGGCACGGCGCACTCGCCGGCGCGGATCGGCGCACTCGCCGGCACGCATCGGCGCACTCGCCGGCGCGGATCGGCGCACTCGCCGGCGCGGAGGGGCGCACTCGCGCCCTGCGTCGAGCGGCCGGCGCGCGACCTACACTGCAGCCATGTCCGCCCGCACGTTGCTCGCGCCCGGTACGCCGACCCCGATCCGCCGGGTGCCCGCCGAGATCCCGCGCCCGGAGTACGTCGGCAAGAACGGCCCGGAGCGCAGCACGGACCCGTGGGTGCAGCCGCCCGAGGTGATCGAGGCGATGCGGGTGGCCGGGCGGGTGGCCGCGCAGGCGCTCGAGGCGGGCGGCCGGGCGGTGGCGCCGGGGGTCTGCACCGACGAGGTGGACCGCGTGGTGCACGAGTTCCTCCTCGACCACCACGCCTACCCGTCGACGCTGGGCTACAAGGGCTTCCCGAAGTCCTGCTGCACCAGCCTCAACGAGGTGATCTGCCACGGCATACCGGACAGCACCGTCATCGAGGACGGTGACATCGTCAACATCGACGTCACCGCCTACCTCGGCGGGGTGCACGGCGACACCAACGCCACCTTCCTCGCCGGCGACGTCGCCGAGGAGGACCGCCTGCTGGTCGAGCGCACCCGGGAGGCCCTCCTGCGCTCCATTCGCGCCGTGCGGCCCGGCCGCGAGCTCAACGTCGTCGGGCGGGTGATCGAGTCCTACGCCAAGCGCTTCGGCTACGGCGTGGTGCGCGACTTCACCGGGCACGGCATCGGCCGGGCCTTCCACAGCGGGCTGGTGGTCCTGCACTACGATGCCCCCGAGGTGGACACCGTGCTGGCGGAGGGCATGACCTTCACCATCGAGCCGATGATCACCCTGGGCACCACCGACTACGACATCTGGGACGACGGCTGGACCGTCGTCACCAAGGACCGGGCCCGCACGGCGCAGTTCGAGCACACCGTCCTGGTGACCGCCGACGGCGCGGAGATCCTCACCGTGCCGTGACCCCGCGGGGTCAGGCCGGGGGAGCGCCGAGGATCTCCCTGAGTCGGCGCAGGGTGCCGCGGATCGACTTCGCGTTCCCCTGCGGGAACCTCGCCAGCTCGATCGCCCGCGGGTACCGCGACCCGCCGTAGTCGAAGGTCTCGGTGATCCGGGTACCGCCGTCCACCGGCTCCAGGTCGTAGCGCCAGCGGGCCCGCGCGAAGTGGCACCACGCGATCCGCCGGTCCTGCTCGAACTCGACGACCTCGTTGGTGATCCGGTACGGCAGCCCGATCCGCATGTGCACGCCGAACCGGTCGCCGAGGGCGAGGCGCCGCGGCCCGGAGACCGCGGCCCGGACGGTGCCCGAGCCGTCGAACTCGTGGTGGCGGTGCGGGTCGGCCAGCAGGGCGAAGACCTCCGCCGGCGGTGCGGCGACGACCGTGGACGCGGTGACCCTGCGGTCCGCGATCGTCGCCCGCTCGTCCGAGAGCATCAGGCGGCCGCCCGGTGTCGCCGGAGCGCCTCGAGCGCGTCGTCGGCATGGCGGTCGAACTGCTTCTCGTCCGCGACGGTGTGCAGGATGCGGCGGTCCTGACCGATCACGTAGGTCCGCCGCTTCGTGTGCAGCCCGCCCGGCAGCCACCAGCGCCACGCGCCCATCTCCTTGGCGACCCTGCCCCCCTCGTCGGACAGCAGCGGGTAGCCCAGGGAATGCGCGGTGGCGAAGGAGTGCTGCTTCCCGGTGCCGTCGCTGCTGATGCCCACCGGCCGGGCGCCGACGGCGGCGAACTCCGCCGCCAGGTCGCGGAAGTGGCAGGCCTCCTGGGTGCAGCCGCCGCTGGACGCGATCGGGTAGAAGAACAGCACGATCGGCCCGTCCGCGAGCAGCTCGCTCAACCGGCGGGGCGTGCCCGTCTCGTCCTTCAGCTCGAAGTCGCTGACCTGGTCGCCGACGTCCATGCGGGTCCCTTCTCCTCGTTCGATCTCAGATCATCCTTCGCGCGCCGACGGCGCCCGGTTCGCGGGGGCGCGCGGGGGCATCGGGAGGAAGCCGCTGGTGCGCTCCAGGTACTCGGCGTAGCCGGGCCGCCGCTCGCCGATCGAGGACTCCAGCAGCTTCGCGCCGGTGCCCCGCACCAGCAGCCAGGTCATGATCGCCACCCCGACCAGCCCGATCAGGCCGGCCGGGTGGTGCAGCGCGAGCAGGCCCAGCCCCCACCAGACGGCGGCGTCGCCGAAGTAGTTCGGGTGGCGGGTGTAGCGCCACAGTCCGCGGTCCATCACCTGCCCGGCGCTGGCCGGATCCGCGCGGAAGGCGGCGAGCTGGGCGTCCCCGACGGTCTCGAAGGTGAACCCGACGGCCCACGACAGCACTCCGAGCACCGTCACCGCGACGACGACCGGACCATCGGCGAACCCGTACTGCCCCAGCTGCACCGGTAGCGAGACGATCCAGAGGATCACCGCCTGCGGCAGGTAGACCGCGCGCACCATGTGCAGCGTCCGGTTCCCGCGCGCCCGCTCGAGGATCGCGACGTAGCGCGGGTCCTCCGGCTTCCCGTGGTTGCGCCGTCCGATGTGCCATGCCAACCGCAGCCCCCACACCACCGTGAGCGCGGTGATCAGCCAGCGCCGCCACGTGTCGGCGTCGCCCGCGGAGAGCAGCAACGTCGTCACCGCGACGACCGCGAAGCCGCCGCCCCACACCACGTCGATGCCGTCGTGACGCCCGCCGCGCACCGCCACGGCGACGACCAGCGCGACGGTGAACAGGGCGAGCACCACGAGTGCGGTGATCCCGAGGTTGGTCAGCAGCGCCGACCAGGGGTAGCCGTTCACGCGCTCGTCGTGCCGGGCGCGGCACCCAGCGCGGGGTCGGGACCCAGCGTGGCCGGGCGGCCGCGCGGCATGCCGGAGCGGCCCTCGGCGTCGGGGCGCACGAGCAGCATCTGGTGGACGCCCATCCGGTTCTCCTCGAACGCCAGCGATGCCCCCGCGAGGTACAGCAGCCAGACCCGCCACTGCTCCTCGCCGACCAGCCGGACGGCCTCGTCGCGGCGCTGCTGGAGCGTGTCGAGCCAGGGGCGGACGGTCCAGACGTAGTGCTCGCGCAGCGAGTGCACGTCGACGACCTCGAGCCCGGCACGCTCGAGGAAGTTCAGCGTCTCGCCGAGCGGGCGCATGTACATGTCGGGCGCGACGTAGCTCTCCATGAACGCGCCGCCGCCCGGCGCGGTGTTGCCACCGGACGCGCCCCGCGACATCTGCTGCACCAGCACCCGGCCCCGCGGGCGCACCAGCTCGCGCAGCCGCGCGGCGTAGACGGGGTAGTTGTCCTGCCCGACGTGCTCGCCCATCTCGATCGACGCGACGGCGTCGAAGGGCTGGTCCGGGCTCGCGTCGGTGCCGATGGCGCGGTAGTCCTGCAGCCGGATCTCGACCCGGTCCGCAAGGCCCGCCGCGCGCACCCGGGCCAGGCCGTAGTCCCGCTGCTGCGCCGACAGCGTCACCCCGACGGCCGTCACGCCGTAGTGCTGCGCGGCGTGCACGAGCAGGGACGCCCAGCCGCAGCCGACGTCGAGCAGCCGCATCCCCGGCTCCAGCGCCAGCTTGCGGCAGATCAGGTCGAGCTTGTCGCGCTGCGCGTCGACCAGGCCGTAGCCCGGCCCCTCCGCCCGCGTCCAGTAGCCGCAGGAGTAGGCCATCTGCGGATCGAGCAGGAACGCGTAGAAGTCGTTGGACAGGTCGTAGTGGTGGGCGATCGCCGCCCGGTCGCGGCGGCGGGTGTGCAGTCCACCGGAGAGCCGGGCCTCCGAGGCGGGCGGCGCGGGACGGGGCCCGACGACGCCGAGCCGCAGCGCCAGCGCCGCGGCGTCGAGCTTGTCGCGCGCCGAGAGCCGGACCGCGCCGAGGTCCTGCTCCCGGGCCAGCCGCCAGAACCGCGACAGCCCGCGCGCGACGTCGCCCTCCACGTCGAGCTCGCCGGCGACGAACGCGCGGGCGAGCCCCAGCTCGCCCGGGTTCCACAGCAGGCGGCGCAGCGCGCGCCGGTGCCGCAGGATCGCGACGGGCGCGTCCGGATCCGGCGAGCCGGCCTCGCTGCCGTCCCAGGCCCGGATCCGGATGGGAAGCGGCGCGCCGAGCAGGCGCTCGACCAGCGCGGCGAGCTGCGGGGCGACGGGTGCGGGCACGGGCGGATCTCCTGGGCTGGTGGGAAGGGGGCGCCGCGGGCTCTCGGCAGCCGCGGCGCCCCCCGATCGGGCGGCCGTCACGGCCGGTGCTGCAGGCTGAGCTGGTACACGTCCAGGTAGCCGACCCGGAAGCCGGCCTCGCAGTAGGCCAGGTAGAACTCCCACATCCGCCGGAACGTCTCGTCGAAGCCGAGGGCGGCCACGGCCTGCCAGTGCTCCAGGAAGTTCTCCCGCCACTGGGCGAGTGTGCGCGCGTAGTCCGGGCCGAGGCTGCGCCGCTCGACGATGCGCAGGTCGGTGTGGTCGGCCAGGTTGCGCTCGATCGCCTCGACCGACGGGATGATCCCGCCCGGGAAGACGTACTTGTGGATCCAGGTGTAGTCGCCCCGGGCCGCCATCATCCGGTCGTGCGGCATCGTGATCGACTGCAGCCCGACCCGGCCGCCGGGGCGCAGCAGCCGCTCGAGGGTGGAGAAGTAGGTCGGCCAGTAGGCCTCGCCGACGGCCTCGATCATCTCGACGCTGACCACGGCGTCGTAGCTGCCCTGGGCCTCGCGGTAGTCGCGCAGCAGCACCTGCACACGGTCCGCGACGCCGGCCGCGGCGATGCGCTCCTCGGCCAGCCGCGCCTGCTCCGCGGAGATCGTCAGCGTCGTCACCCGGGCGCCGCGCTGCGCGGCCCGGACCGCGAGCCCGCCCCATCCCGTCCCGATCTCCAGGATGTGCATGTCGGGTCCGACGCGGGCGTGGTCGAGGACCCCGTCGATCTTGCGTCGCTGCGCGTCGGCGAGGCTCTCGGTGCCGTCGGCGAACCAGGCCGACGAGTACGACAGCGTCTCGTCGAGGAACGTCGCGAACAGCTCGTTGGACAGGTCGTAGTGCCGGTGGATGTTCTCCCGCGAGCCCTCGACGGTGTTGGTCTCCTCCCTGGGCTGGCGCGCCTCGACGTAGCGGCGGAACACCCGCTGCAACGTCGGCGGGATGAGCGTCGACAGGCGCGCGGCGAACGGGGTGAGCAGGTCGGCGAGCTGGGTGCTCGTCCAGTCGCCCACCATGTACGCCTCGCCGAACCCGATCTTCGAGTCGGCACCGAGCCGGTGGTAGAAGGCCTCCGGCCGCACGATGCGCATGACGGGGGAGTCCGGGCCGCCCGCGCCGATCCGCTCCCCGCCGGGGAACACGACCCGCACGTCGAGGTCGCGAACCGCCCGCCGGAACAGGACCTCGGCCACCCGCGCGCGGCCCGGGGAGCGCGGCGCGGTGGCGAGGCCCGGCCACACCCCCTCGTTCGGGCGCGGCACCCGGTGGCTGTTGGAACGGACGACGACCTGTCGGGCCGGGCCCGTGACCGGTGTGCTCATCGCGAGACCTCGATGCCTTCCTGGGGGGTGTGGCGGGGGCGCGGCACCACCGGCAGCCGCCGCAGCCACAGCCCGATGCCGTGGCGGCGGATGAGCGCCGAGGTGCGGTAGGTGACGAGCGGGTGGCGGGCGAGCATCCGCACGAGCCGGGCCGGGGTCGCCGGGCGGTGGGTACCGACCACGGTGGCCGTCAGGGCGGTGCGGCCCTGCTGCTGCAGCGTCACCGCCACCGCGAGGCGCTCGCCGGGCAGCCGCAGGCTCATCCGGTAGCGGCCGTCGACGGTGAGGAACGGCGAGACGTAGAAGTCCTTGTCCGCCTCCGCGCGCCCGCTCTCGTCGGGGTGCAGCAGGTAGCAGTGACGCTCGCCGTAGGTGTTGTGGACCTCGGCGATCACGCAGGCCAGCCCGCCGTCGCGGCGGTGGCACCAGTAGACACTGATCGGGTTGAACACGTGACCCAGCAGGCGGGCGTTGGCGAGCATCAGCACGCGCCCGCCGTCGAGGTCGATCCCGTGCGCGGCGAGGTAGACCTCGACGTTGTCCCGGATGCTGCGCTGCGGGTCGCCGAGGTGGTCGCGCGCCTCGAACCGGGCGAGCGGGCGCAGCCAGCGGGGCAGCCGGGGCAGCTCGTCGAGGTCGACCAGCCACAGGTAGACGCCGTGGCTGAACGCGCGGCCCGCGGCGGGGACGTCGCGCCCGCGCGCGTGCCGCACGACGGCGTCGTAGAGCGCGGGCGTGGCGACGGCGGGCCGAACGGCCGCGCCGTGCGTCGCGGCGGTGCTCACCAGCTCACCCCGAGCGACGCCGCGGCCCGGACACCGGCCGCGCAGCCGTCCTCGTGGAAGCCCCAGCCGTGGTACGCCCCGGCGAAGGCGAGCGTGCCGTCGTTCAGTTCCGGCAGCCGGCGCTGGGCCGCGACGGACTCCGGGGTGTAGACGGGGTGGTCGTAGACCATCCGCGCGATCACCGTCGACGGGTCCACGCGAGCCGACCCGTTGAGCGTCACGACGTAGTCGTCCGGCTCGGCGAGGCGCTGCAGCCGGTTCATGTCGTAGGAGACGAGGACCGGCGCGTCGTCGAGCGAGCAGGCGGTCTTCAGGTAGTTCCAGGACGCCCGGGCGGCCGCGGACCGCGGCAGGATCGAGGTGTCGCCGTGCAGCCAGGTCTCGTTGCGCGAGTAGCGGAACGCGCCCAGGACCTCCCGCTCGGCGGTCGTCGGCTCGGCGAGCAGCGCGAGGGCCTGGTCGGGGTGGGTGGCGACAACGACGCGGTCGGCGCGGTGGACGGTGTCGGCGTCGTCGCGGATCTCCACACCGGTCGCGGTGCGGGTGAGCGCCCGCACCGGGGTCCCGACGTGCACCGCCGTCAGCTCCTTCGCCACCCGCTCGACGTAGCTGCGCGATCCACCCACGACCGTGCGCCACCGCGGCGAGCCGCCGATCCCGAGCATCCCGTGGTGGTGCAGGAAGGTGAACAGGTAGCGCGCCGGGTACCGGAGCGAGAGCGTGGCACCGGCGGACCAGACGCACGACACGACCGGCACCATGAAGTGCTCGACGAAGTAGCGGGAGTAGCCGCCGACGGCGAGGAACGCGCCGAGGGTGACCTCCCCGGCGCGCTCGTCGTCGAGGACGCGGCGGGCGTGCCGGTGGAACCGGACGACCTCGCCGAGCATCCGCAGGTAGGCGGGTCGAGCCGCGTTGGACGCCTGCGGGAACAGCCCCGCGAGCTTGCGCGCTCCGGCGTACTCCAGCCCGCAGCCCTCGCAGCGCACGCTCATCGACATCTCGGAGTCCTGCGTGGCCACGCCGAGCTCCCCGAACAGCCGAAGCAGGTTCGGGTAGGTGCGCTCGTTGTGCACGATGAAGCCGGTGTCGACGTGCGCGGTGTCGCCGTCGGAGCTCGCCAGCTCGTGGGTGTGGGCGTGCCCGCCGAGCCGGCCGTCGGCCTCGAACAGCACGACGTCGTCGCGGCGCTGCAGCAGGTGGGCGGCGGTGAGGCCGGCGACCCCGGCCCCGACGACCGCGACGGTGCCCCGGCTCACGCGCGCTTCCTCGTCGCCGACGGGCTCAGTGCGCACAGCGCCGACCGGCCACCGGCGAGCATGCCGACCTGCCGCGCGAAGATCTGCGGCCGGACCGGCGCGACCACGGCGCAGCCGGCGGTGGCCGCCCCGAGAACTCGGGGGAACAACGTCATCAGGGAGCTCCATGCAGTGTGGCGCGCAGGCCGTCGGGGGCGGGCAGACGCATGGCGTTCGCAATCTCGGGGTCGAGGGGTTCGATCCCGAGCACGCCCAGCACGAACCGCCGGGTGAGCGAGTGCCAGTCGCGGGCGCGGCGCAGCATGCCGTGCCCGTCGCCGTGCACCTCGAACCGGCAGACCCGGTCGGTGACGCGGCGGGCGCGCAGCGCGTACGCGAAGGACTCGCCGGGGCTGGTCCAGCGCTCGCGGTCACCGTGGGCGATGAGGACGGTGCGCCCGGCGAGCTGGCGGACCGGGTCGGTGCCGTCCAGCCAGGGCGCGAGCGCGCAGACCGCGACGACGTTCGCGGCCCCGCCCGCGTGCAGTGCCGCCCGGCCGCCCATCGAGTGCCCGACGAGCACCACGGGGACGCCGGGATGGCGCCGGTGCAGCTCCGCGAGCGCCCACTCGGCGTCGCGCAGCGCGTCCATCCGCGGGTGGTTCCAGCCGCGGTAGCGGTAGCGCAGCAGGAACACGGCGAGCTCGCCGGGAGCGCGGGCGAGGTCGCGGGCGAACGGCAGCATCCGCAGGTAGGTCATGCGCACGCGGTTGCCGCGGTCGCGGCTGTGCGCCCGCCCGCCGTGCAGCACCAGCACGACGCCCCGGGGGTCGGCGCGCCGGGATCCGACGGGCTCCAGGGTCGGGTGGGCACCGGACTCGTCGGACAACCGCGCCGCCTCTCTGCTCGGGAGGACGGGGATCGTCCCGGAGGGGTTGTTCCGCCGCGACCACCGCGGCGGATTCCCTGCTGGGAGCCACATCACACCGTCGTGGCTCGCTGCGGGCCGCGCCGGGAGGATCCTGCCCGGTCGGGGAGGATCGACCATCAGGGGACGAGGAGGCTGTCAGTGACCAGGTCCGGCGACCGTCCGTTGACGACGTGGCAGAAGATCGTGCTGACCTTCCGTCGGCGCTACCGCGGCTCGGGGTTCTGGTACGGCCTGGCGATCGCCGTCATCTGGCCGTTCGCGATGTTCGGCACCCGCATCTCGTTCCGCGGCGCCGAGCACCTGCCGCGCACCGGCGGCGTGCTGCTCGCCATCAACCACGTCTCCTTCGCCGACCCGATCTTCGGCGTCGCGTTCGGGATCTGTCACGGGCGGATGCCGCGCTTCCTCGCCAAGGCCGAGCTGTGGAGCACCCCGGTCGTGCGGTGGGTGCTCGCGGGCGGGCGCCACATCCCCGTGTACCGGGAGTCCGCCCGCGCCGGGGACGCCTACCGGGGGGCGATCGCGGCCGTGCAGCGCGGCGAGGTCGTCGCGTTCTACCCGGAGGCCACCTACACCGCCGACCCCGACGGCTGGCCGATGAAGGCCAAGAACGGCGTCGCGCGCATCGCGCTGGTGTCCGGCGTCCCGGTGATCCCGGTGGCGAACTGGGGCACCCAGCACGTTCTCCCGCCGTCGTCCGGCCGGCCGCGGCTGTTCCCCCGTCGGCGCGTGACGATCGTCGCCGGGCCGCCGGTGGACCTGAGCGCCTGGCGCGACGGTCCGCGCACCCGCTCGGCCCTCGACGCCGCCACCGCGGCGATCATGGCCGACATCACCGCGCTGGTCGCCGAGGTCCGCGGGGAGGAACCGCCCGCGGTGCCGTTCGACCCCGCCCGTGTGGCGGCGGCCGGCGTCGACCCGCCCGCGTCCCGCGCGCCCGGGGCGGCGCCGGTGGGCGAGCCCGAGCGGGACCGCCCGGCCAGCTGACCACCGGCCCTCGGGTCGCCGAGGCGCCGCTCAGGCGGGGCGGGCCAGCTTGGCGAGCCGCCGCTCGGTCGGCCAGCGCACCGCGTGCGCCCAGCCGAGCTTCTCGAACACCCAGATCACGCGGGCGGAGATGTCGACCTGCCCGCGCTGCACCCCGTGCCGGGCGCACGTGGGATCCGCGTGGTGCAGGTTGTGCCACGACTCACCGAACGAGGCGATCGCGAGCGGCCACACGTTGCGCGAGTGGTCGCGGGAGGCGAAGGGCTGGTCGCCCATCATGTGGCAGATCGAGTTGATCGACCACGTGACGTGGTGCAGCAGCGCCACCCGCACCAGGCCGGCCCAGAACAGCGCGGTGAGCGCACCCCACCAGGACCAGGTGAGCAGCCCGCCCAGGACCGCGGGCAGCACGAGGGTCAGGGCGGACCAGAGGATGAAGAGCCGGTCGACCCCGCGGATCCCGTCGTCGGCCAGCAGGTCCGGCGTGAACCGCTGCTCGTTCGTCGTCTCGCGGTCGAACAGCCAGCCCATGTGGGAGTGCCAGAAACCCTTCACCAGCGCGAGCGGGCCGGTGCCGAACAGCCACGGCGAGTGGGGATCGCCCTCCTTGTCGGAGAAGGCGTGGTGACGCCGGTGGTCGGCCACCCACTTGATCACAGGGCCCTGCATGGCGAGGCTGCCGGCCACCGCCAGCGCGATCCGCAGCGGTCGCTTCGCCTTGAACGACCCGTGCGTGAAGTAGCGGTGGAAGCCGACCGTGATCCCCAGGCCGCTCACCACGTAGAACACCGCGGCGATCGCGACGTCGGCCCAGCCGAGGCCCCAACCCCAGGCGAACGGCACGGCCGCGACGAGCGCCAGCAGCGGCAGGATGACGAAGACGTAGACGCCGATCTGGCGGCCGAGGCTGCGGCGGCCCTCCAGGATCGGCTTGCCGGCGGGTGCCGCGGGTGCCGCGGGCGACGTGGGCCGCGCCGCGCTCGGTGTCGACCGGTCCTGGGTGAGGGTCATGTGCTCAGCACCTCGGGGGCTCGTGGGAAAGGGTGGCCTCACTACTCCCGTACCCTACGGTGACCACCGGGCGCCGTGGTGCATCGACCGGTTCGACCGCGTCACATGTCCGGTCAGAGGTCGAGGCCGAGCAGCGCGTTCTCGACGACCTCGGGCAGTGCCGGGTGGATCCAGTACTGACCCTCGGCCATGCTCCGGGCGTCCAGGCCGAAGCTCATCGCCTGCACGAGCGGCTGGATGATCGAGGACGCCTGCGGACCGATCAGGTGCGCTCCGAGCAGCCGCCCGGTGCCGCGCTCGGCGAGCACCTTGCACAGCCCCGTCGTGTCCTCCAGCGCCCACCCGTAGGCGACGTCGCCGTAGGCCTGGACCTTCACCGCGTAGTCCAGCCCGTCGGCGCGGCACTGGGCCTCGGTGCGCCCGACGGCGGCGATCTGCGGGTGGGTGAACACCGCGGACGGCACGACGCGGTGGTCGCTGCGCCGGGGCTCGTCGGGGTGCAGGAGGTTGTGCGCCACGACCCGCGCCTCGTGGTTCGCGACATGCTTGAGCTGCCACGGCGAGCTCACGTCGCCGAAGGCGTACACGCCCTCGGCGGGGGTCCGCTGCCACTCGTCGACGACGATCCGGCCGTCGGCGTGGGTGGGGATGCCGGCGGCCGCGAGGTCGAGGCGGTCGCCGTTCGGGATCCGGCCGGCAGCGACCAGCAGGCAGTCGCCGTGCACGGCCGTGCCGTCGGTGAGTGTCACGGTGACCTCGCCCTCGTCGCCGTCGACGCGGAAGACCTCGTGGCCCAGGTGCACCTCCCAGCGCTCGCGCGCCACCTCGGTGAACCGGGCCGCGATCGTCTCGTCCTGCCCCCGCAGCAGCACGCCGCTGCGGCCGAGCATCGACACGCGGGTGTCGAAGGCGCCGAAGACGTGGGCGAACTCCGCGGCGATGTAGCCGCCGCCGACGATCACCAGGTGCTCGGGGAGGGCGTCCAGGCGCATGATCGTGTCGGACGTGTGGAACGGCACGCCCGAGCCGGCGATCGCCTCGGGGACGAACGGCCGCCCGCCGGCCGCGATCACGACCCGGTCGGCGGCGATCGCCGCGTGGCCGCCACCGGCGAGCTCGACGTCGATCTGGCGCGGACCGGTGAAGCGGGCGTGTCCGGAGTACACGGTGACGTTCGGGCACCGCCGCTCGCGGTAGTCGCGGCCGGCGGCGGCGATCGGGTCGATCCGGCCGAAGACCCGGTCGCGGATGTCGGTCCAGCGGACCTTGTCCACGGTGGCGTCGAGGCCGAGCCGGGCGGCGTGGCGGATCTGCTCGGCGAGGTCGGCGGGGTGCACGTACATCTTCGTCGGGATGCAGCCGACGTTGAGGCAGGTGCCGCCGAAGACTCCGTGCTCGACGATGGCGACGTCGAGGTCGTCGAACCGCTCGTCGACGACCGAGTTGCCCGAGCCGGTGCCGATGACGACGAGATCGTGGTGGCGCACGGACCGAGGCTAGCCCGGAGCCGCCCGGCAGGTGGGCCCAGCGCTCGCGCGGCGGTCGCCGTGGTAGGCAGGAGGGGACGTCACCGGCGAGGAGGCCACGTGTCGGAGCAGTTCCTGGCGGCCACGGTCCACCGGGCTTGGGCCGCCGACCTCGACCCCGCGATGCTCTACGAGCTGCTGCGGCTGCGGGTCGAGGTGTTCGTCGTCGAGCAGGCGAGCCCCTACGCGGAGCTCGACGGCCGCGATCTGGAGCCCGAGGCGCGCCACTTCTGGCTCGGCGGGGGGGACGAGCCCCTGCTGGGTGTGGTGCGGCTGCTCGCCGACGGCCGCCACGCGCTGCGCATCGGCCGGTTGTGCACCGCGCGGTCCGCCCGCGGACTCGGACTGGGCCGCCGCCTGATGGAGGCCGCGCTCGCCGAGGTCGGCGACCGGGCGTGCGTGCTCGACGCGCAGGAGCACCTCGCCGGTTTCTACCGCGCGTACGGCTTCGAGCCGACCGGCCCGGGCTACGACTGGGACGGGGTCGCCCACGTCCCGATGCGCCGGCCCGCCCGCTGACCGGCTCTCGTGCATCCGCACGGCCGCCGTGCCGGTGTCCGGTGTCCGCGTGGCCGCCCTGCAGACACCAGGACCGGCGCTCAGCCCGCCGCGCGCTTGCGGACGTCCGGCGGGAACGTGCCTGCCTGCACGCACAGGTTCGACCAGACGTCGAGCTGCTTGGCGACGGTGTCCAGCTCATCGCCGAGCGCCTCGACGAGGTCCTGCTGGGCGGCGTCGGTGGCCGCCTCGATGCCGTCGCGGAACCGGCGGCCCTCCTCCGTGATCGTCCCGCCGGCGATGAGCCCGTCGGCCTCGAGGCGGGCGACGCCGGCGTCCTGTGCCTCCTGCGGCCACGCCCGCGTGGCGCTGTACTCCCCGACCGGGTAGCCGAGCCAGGCCTCCATGAGGATGCCCATGCGCACCGGGTCGAGCCCGGCGGCGATGCACGCGGCGACGTGGGAGTCGCCGCGGTGCTCGCGGACCAGGTCCGTGGCGCGCCAGAGCCTGCCGTACGGGTCCGCGAGGCGCCGCTGGGCGCGCAGGGCGGAGAACAGCACCCGGCCGGTGCCGTCGATGCGGGCGACCGCGGCCTCCAGCGTCTCCGCGACCCGCCGGACCTCGCCGTCGTCGGCGGCGGGGGCGAGGACCGCACGCAGGCTGTCCGCGGTGGCGCGGTCACGCAGCTCGATCAGCTCGGGCAGCGGCAGGCGGGCCCGCCCGTCGCTCCACAGGGCGTCGACCACGTTCGGCTCGAACACCGCGAACGTGGCCGCGACGACCGACGACGGCACCTCCCCCAGCGGCGCCGCGCGCCCGGTGAGGTAGCCGGTGAGGAAGTTGAGGCCGTGCTCCGCCAGGGCGTCGTAGGTCCGCGGCGACCACACCGCGTGCATCGCCAGCGGTTCCAGCGCGTCGCGAAGCCGGCGGGCCGGGCCCGCGGCCACGACGGGCGCGGGTGCGGTCACGCCCTCCGGGGTCGGTCGGAAGAAGGTGTCGAGGGCGGCCTGGTAGTCCATGGCGCGCAACGTAACCGACCGTCCCGGCGCTCATCCAGGGCGCTGCGGGATACTCCGCCCGGACGGGGACGTGCCTGCCGCGGCCCCACAGGACCGGGGCGAGAGGACGGGCGATGACCACCGAGGACGCGGGACGACGGCCGGGCGACGCGGACGGGACCCGACCGGGGTCGGTCGGACCGGCGGACCCGCACGCCGATCCCGCGACGCATCCCGCGCTGCGGCCCGCCGACCCACCCGCTCCGCGGGACGAGCCGCCCACGGAGCCGGTGGCGACCGACCGCACCGGGGGGAAGGCCCCGGTCGGTCACACCCGTGCCGGCGGGCTGTGGGTGGGGCTCATCCTGTCCGCGATCGTGCTGGTCTTCCTGCTGGTGTTCATCCTGCAGAACGGGCAGCTCGTCCAGATCAACTTCCTGGGGTGGTCGGGCAACCTGCCCACCGGCGTGGCGTTGCTGCTCGCCGCGGTGGCCGGCCTGCTGCTCGTCGCGATCCCGGGCACCGCGCGGATCCTGCAGCTGCGGCGCGCGGCCCGGCGCGGCGGCGGAGCGCGCTGACGTGCTCCGCCTCGCCGGTCGCGCGCTGCCCGTGGTGGGCCGGGCGCGCATGTACGTCTGCGGCATCACCCCCTACGACACCACCCACCTCGGGCACGCGGCCACCTTCGTCTGGGCCGACGTCGCGGCCCGCGTCCTGCGCCACCTCGGTCTCGAGGTCGAGGTCTGTCGCAACGTCACCGACGTCGACGACGTCCTCGACGCCGCGGCGGCCCGGGCGGGTGCACGCTTCGACACGTTCGCCGCCGTGCAGCAGTTCCGCTTCGACCGGGACATGGCCGCCCTCGGCGTGCGCAGGCCGGCCCACGAGCCGCGGGCGCACAACCACGTCGCCCAGGTGGTGACGCTCGCCGCGGCGCTGCTCGCCGCAGGCGCCGCGTACGAGCGCGGCGGCACCGTGTGGTTCCGGGGTGCGGGGGTCGCCGAGCGGGCGGGGCTGGAGCCGGCCGAGGCGGCGGCGCTGTCACGCGAGTTCGGCGACGCCACCGCCGACCGGGACGGAGGCGGGCGGGGCGACGCCGCCGACGTCGCCGTCTGGCGGGCCGCGGCGCCGGGGGAGGCGGCGTGGCCGAGCCCGTGGGGCGAGGGCAGGCCCGGCTGGCACGCGGAGTGCACGGCGATGGCGCTGACGACCCTCGGCCCGGCGCTGGACCTGCACGCCGGTGGTGCCGACCTCCGCTTCCCGCACCACGCCTACGAGGCCGCCCTCGCCGAGGCGGTCACCGGGGTCAGGCCCTTCGCCCGCAGCTGGATGCACGTCGGCACCGTGCGGGTGGGCGGGGAGAAGATGGCGAAGTCGGCGGGCAACCTCGTGCTGGTCTCCGACCTCCTGGCCGATCACCCGGCCGCCGCGCTGCGGCTGATGCTGGTCGACCGGCCGTGGGCGGCGCAGTGGGACTACCACCCCGCTGCCCTGCCCGCCGCGGCGGCGCGGCTGGAGCGGCTGTACACGGCGGCGTCGCGGCGGGCAGGGCAGCGGGGTGGTAGTC
>Ga0247713_1000666_pt1 | contig 19516 bp, 14 predicted proteins | sample 21E_NmetaG_FD_189936 | JGI IMG/M metagenome (GOLD analysis project Ga0247713, IMG submission 189936) | Soil microbial communities from hillslope of Landscape Evolution Observatory, University of Arizona, Oracle, AZ, United States - 2-1-E_N | ecosystem: Engineered > Artificial ecosystem >... | reverse complement strand
GGGCCTCGGCGGCCTGGCGCAGTGACTCGGCCATGCCGGTGGCCGCGCCGGCGGCCTGGAGCAAGGCAGCGCCGGCCCGCCGCACCTCCTCGGCGGCGACGGCATCGCCCGGTTCGTCGGGCTCGGGAGCGGCGGCTGGCTCGGGCGCCGGCGGCGGTGCGTTGCGCAGCTCCTCCAGGGCCTCGGCGAGCTCGGCCACCCGCCGGCGGGCCCGGCTGCCCTCCTCCCGGGCCCGGTCCCGCTCGTTGCGGGCCTGGTCGCGCTCGGCGGTGACCTGCTCCAGGCGCCGGGCCAGGTCCTGGGCTTCGTCGGTGGCCGCCCGGCGGGCTCGCCGCTCCTCGGTGAGGGCCGACGTGGCCCGGGCAGATTCGGCCAGGGCCGACGCCGCCGCCTCCTCCGCCCGCTTCCTCCCCGCCTCGGCGCCGGCCAACCGCCGTCGGGCGTCGTTCTCGGCCCGGCGTTCGGCCGCCGCCTCGCCAGCCTCGGCGGCGCCCGATGCCAGGCCGTCGAGCTCTTCCTGCCACCCGTCGGGCCGGGTCAGCCACAGCCACCCCGCTCGTCCGACCTCGTCCTCGGAGACCGCCTCGGCCACCCGGGCCCGGAAGCCGTCGTCGCCGTCGACGGCCCGCCGGGAGGCGGCGACGGCCGACGATGACAGCTTGGCGAAGTGGAGGAACGGGCGCAGGGCGACGGGGGCGGGCTCGACGGGTGTGTCCTCCTCCCCGGACCGGGCCACCCTGACCGCGGCTTCGAGCGCCGGCCGCAGGAGCTTGTCGAGCGCCGGCGTCAGGTCTCCGAATCCTGGGTCGCGGCTCGCGTCTCGATGGCCTTGGCCGAGCCGCACCAGCGGCAGGTGACCTCTTCGACCGTCTCGCTCAAAACCTCCTCGTCCTCGACGACCAGGTCACCTCCGAGGGAGTAGTGGTGGAACGCCCTCGTCCGGCGGGTCATGGTGACGTCGAAGCGGGTCAGGTTGCCGCAGGTGGCGCAGCGGTAGCGGTCGGGAGCCACGGCATGCCACTCTAGGGCGGATCCGGCTCTCGGGTCCTTGCGTGTCGAACGTATGTTCGCCTAGCCTGCGCCGCGGTGCAGCGCAGCTTCGACGACCTGGGCGTCCCTCTCCACCAGGTGACCTTCTGTGTCCTCGACCTGGAGACCACCGGCGCGGCGCCGCCGGCGTGCGCCATCACCGAGGTCGGAGCGGTGAAGCTCCGGGGTGGCGAGTGCCTGGGCACCTACCAGACGCTGGTCAACCCCGGCGTCGGCATCCCGCCCGAGATCACCTTCCTCACCGGGATCACCGAAGCCATGGTGCGGCCGGCGCCGTGGATCGAGGAGGTGCTGCCGTCGTTCCTGGAGTTCCTGGGCTCGGCGGTGATCGTGGGCCACAACGTCCGGTTCGACCTGCGGTTCCTCCAGTCGGCGCTGGTGCAGTCGGGGCGTCAGCCCCTGACCAACCGCTGGGTCGACACCTGCGCACTGGCCCGCCGGCTCGTGCGCGACGAGGTGCCGAACTGCACGCTCGGCATGCTGGCCGAGCGGCTGCGCCTCCCGCACAAGCCCAGCCACCGCGCCCTCGCCGACGCCCTGGCCACCGGTGACCTGCTCCACACCCTGCTGGAGCGGGCCGGCAACCTGGGGGTGCTCGGCCTCGACGACCTGTTCGAGCTGCCTACCGTCCGGGCCCATCCCCAGATGGGCAAGCTGCGGTTGACCAAGAACCTGCCCCGCCGGCCCGGCGTCTACCTCTTCAAGGGCCGCACCGGCCGGGTGCTCTACGTCGGCAAGGCCACCAACCTCCGGGCCCGCGTGCGCTCCTATTTCGGCGGCGACGACCGGCGCAAGATCTCCCAGCTGCTGCGGGAGACCGAGGCCATCGACCACGTGGTCTGCGCCGGCACCCTGGAGGCCTCCGTGCTCGAGGTGCGGCTCATCCACCAGCACCAGCCGCCGTTCAACTCCCGGTCGAAGCTGTGGAGCCGGTACGCCTATGTGAAGCTCACGCTCGACGAGGCCTTCCCCCGGCTGTCGGTGGTGCGCTCGCCCAGGGCCGGCGACGGGTGCCTGTATCTCGGGCCTCTGGGGTCGACTCGCGCCGCCCGGCTGGTGGCCGACGCCATCGAGTCGGCGGCGCCCATCCGGCGCTGCACGGCCAAGGTCCCGAAGTGCCCGGTGGCGGGGCCGTGCGCGCCGGCGCAGTTGGGCGTGGCCGTCTGCCCTTGCGCCGGCGGCGTGTCCAAGGGCGAGTACGCCCAGATCGTGGACCGGCTGGTCCGGGGGCTCACCGGTGATCCGTCGATCCTGCTCGACCCCCTGCGGGCGCGGATGGCGGCGCTGGCTGGGACCGAGCGCTACGAGGAGGCGGCCGACATGCGTGACCGGGCGGCCGCGCTGTCCCGGGCCCTCACCCGCCAGCGGCAGTTCGACGCCCTGCGACGGGCGGGCCGGGTGGTCATCGAGGTGGCGGACGACGTGCCGCGGCGGGTGGTGCTCCGGAGCGGCCGCCTCGTGACCGAGACGGACCAGCTCAGCCTGGAGCCGGACGGCGACCCGGGGCCCGATCTGCCTCTCCCCCGCCACCTGGTCGACGAGCTGACGTGCGTGGTGTCCTGGCTCGACGCCGAGGCCCGCTCGGTCCGGCTGCTGCACTGCGAGGAGCCGTGGAGCGTGCCGGTCGCCCGCCTGCCCCGGTTCGAACCGGTGAAGGTCCGGGCCAGCCGCTAAGCCGTCTGGTTGGACACGGCCACGAGCCGTTCCAGGGCCGCGCCGGCGTGGCCTTCGTCGACCGATGCGGTGGCTGCCTCGAGGCCGGCGGCCAGGTCGTCGGCCACGCCGGCGGCCACCAGGCCGGCGGCGGCGTTCAGCAGGACGAACTCCCGGTGGGCGCCGGGCTCCCCGTCGAGGATGCGGCGGGCCAGGCCGGCGTTGGTGGCGGGGTCGCCGCCTTGGATCTCGTCCAGGGTCGCCAGCTTGAGGCCGAGGGCCCCGGGGTCGACGTCGTAGGTGCGGACCTCGCCGTCGCGCAGCTCGAGGACCGTGGAGGTGGTGATGGTCGACAGCTCGTCGAGGCCGTCGTGGCCATAGACCACCAGCGACCTCGCCGCCCCTCGGGCCTGGAGGACGCCGACCAGCTTGGCGGCCATCGCCGGGTCGCTGACGCCCAGCACCTGGTGGCGGACGCCGGCGGGGTTGGCCACCGGGCCGAGGAAGTTGAAGACCGTCGGCACGCCCAGCTCCTTGCGGGTGGGGCCGACGTGGCGGAAGGCCGGGTGGTACCGGGGGGCGAAGCAGAAGCCCATGCCCGCCTGCTCGACGCACGCCGCAACCTCGGCCGGCCCCAGGGAGATCTGCACCCCCAGGGCCTCGAGGAGGTCGGCGGACCCGCACTGCGACGACTGGGACCGGTTGCCGTGCTTGCACACCTTGGCGCCGGCGCCCGCCGCCACCAGGGCGGCGACGGTGGAGGCGTTGATGGTGCAGGCCCGGTCGCCACCGGTGCCGCAGGTGTCAAGGGCGTCGATGCCGTCGCCAAGGTGGACCTGCTCACCGAATGCCCGCATGACGTCGAGCAGGGTGGCCATCTCCTCGACGGTCTCGCCCTTCATGCGCAGCCCGACGGCGAACGCGGCGATCTGGGCGGAGGTCGCCGCCCCCTGGAGGATCTCGGTGACCGCGGCCGTCACCTGCTCCGGGCTGAGGTCACGGCTCGCGGTCAGGGGGCCGAGCACCGCCGGCCACCCGCCTAGATCGTCGAGGGTCACGACCGGGAACGGTAGCGGCCCCCGCCGGGCGTCGGCTCTGCCAGCCGGAAAATCTATGCGGCGGCCGTCTTGCGGCGCTGCCGGAGGATGCGGCGGCGTTCCTTCTCGGTAGCCCCGCCCCAGATCCCCTCGGACTCCCGGTTCGCGAGGGCGAACTCCAGGCACTGCTGTTGCACTACGCACGTGTTGCAGACCGACTTCGCCCGGTCCACGCCTTCATCCTCGCCGGCGGCGTAGAAGATCTCGGGGTCCAGCCCGCGGCACGCGCCTCGAAGACGCCAGGACAGATCCATTGGGGTTCACCTTCCTCTCTCGGCTCGGTTCCAAACCTGGGTGCCTCTTCGCACCTCATGGGGGAAGCGACCAGAGGTAGAATTATCCAACCAATTCGTTGCAAAACCAAATCCTTCTGCGCTCGGGCCCCCGGGTGCTGGTGTTTCCTGCGCTCGGGCACCCGGGTCCTTCGGACCACGCCCGGCGCTGCCGGCGGGGGCCCCTGCCCCGCCGGCTGTGCTTCTGCGCTCGGGCACCCGGGTCCTTCGGACCACGCCCGGCGCTGCCGGCGGGGGCCCCTGCCCCGCCGGCTGTGCTTCTGCGCTCGGGCACCCGGGTCCTTCGGACCACGCCCGGCGCTGCCGGCGGGGGCCCCTGCCCCGCCGGCCCGGCACACGTCGGTTCCGACGGTCAACCTCGGCGCTCGTAGGATGCTCGGATGATCGAGGCGCCGGGTTGACGAGCATCTGACTGCCTTTCGCCGGGACGCCGCTCTGGAGCGTCTGGCCGCCGACCGGTTCGACGTGCTGGTCATCGGCGGGGGGATCACCGGCGCCGGCGTCGCCCTCGATGCGGCCTCTCGGGGACTGCGCACCGCCCTGGTGGAGCGTGACGATTTCGGCGCCGGCACGTCGTCGAAGTCCTCCAAGCTGGTCCACGGCGGGCTGCGGTACCTGAGCCAGGGCGACTACGGCCTGGTCGCCCAGGCCCTCGCCGAGCGCCAGCGGCTCCTGCAGAACGCCCCCCACCTGGTCCGCCCGCTCCCGTTCCTCGTCCCCACCTACGGCAACCGGGCCAAGACGCGGGCCATCTCGGCCGCACTGTGGACCTACGACCTCATCGGCGGGTTCCGCATCGGCTCGCTGCACCGCCGGCTCTCGGTGGCCGACACCCTTGCCCGCTCGCCGGCCCTCCGGGGCGACCGCCTCGCCGGCGGCCTCCTGTACCTCGACGCCTACGCCGACGACGCCCGCCTCACGCTGGCGATCATCCGCACCGCCGTGCTCGACCACCGTGCCGTCGCCGCCAACCACACTCCGGTGCGGGAGCTGCTCCCCGGCGCCGGCGCGGTGGTCGACGCCGGCGGGCGGGCCATCGAGGTGCGGGCGTCGGTCGTCGTCAACGCCACCGGCGTCTGGGCGGGCACCATCGCCGGCGGGGGGCCGGCCACCATCCGCCCCGCCAAGGGCGTCCACGTCACCGTGCCCGCCGCCCTGGTGCCCACCGAGGTCGCCCTCGTCCTACCCGTGCCGGCCGACGGGCGTTCGATCTTCGTGGTCCCCTGGCCCGGGACCGACCGGGTCTACATCGGCACCACCGACACCGACTACGACGGCCCGCTGGACTCTCCCACCTGCACCCCCGAAGACACGGCCTACCTCCTCGACGCCGTGAACGCGTCGCTGCGCACCACCCTCAGCGCCGGTGACGTCGTGGGCGACTGGGCCGGCCTGCGGCCGCTGGTGGCCGGCGCCGGCAGCGAGCGCAGCGCCGACCTCTCCCGCCGCCACCGGGTGTCGCGCGCCGATGGCGTGGTCACCATCGCCGGCGGCAAGCTGACCACCTACCGGGCCATGGCCGCCGACACCGTCGACGAGGTGCAGGCCGTGCTCGGCCGGCCCCGCACTCGGTCGCGGACGTCCACGCTGGCCCTGCGGGGTGCCGGCGCCGGCGCCGGCGACGACCACCTGACCAGCCGCTACGGCAGCGAAGCCCGGGTGGTGCGGGCATTGATCGCCGGCGACCCCTCGCTCGCCGAGCCGCTCGTCCCCACCCTCCCCTACCAGCGGGCCGAGGCCCTGTACGCGGCCCGCTACGAGATGGCCCGCACGGTCGACGACGTGCTCGCCCGCCGGACCCGCTCGCTCATCCTGGCCCGAGACGCCTCGGTGGACGCCGCCGCCGGCGTCGCCGAGCTCATCGGACCGGAGCTGGGCTGGACCGACGCCGACGCCGCCGCCCAGGTGCAGGCGTACCGGGCCGGCGCCGAGGCAGGCTGAGCGGTGGTGGACATCGTCGAACGCCTGCGATCCGCCTGCGCCCAGGTCTCCACCGACGAGGGGGATCTGGGCGACGCCGCCCGGGACCGGTGGACCATGGCGGCCGCCGTGGCCCGCCGGCCCGACGCCGTGGCCCGGCCGGCCACCGCCGCCGAGGTGGCCGACGTCCTGGCCGCGTGCTCTGAGGCCGGGGTGCCGGTCACTCCGGCCGGCGCCCGCAGCGGGGTCTGCGGCGGAGCGATGCCCGTCCACGGCGGCGTCGTGCTCGACCTGCGGAGCCTCGACGGGATCGTCTCCGTCGACGACGCCTCCCTGCTCGTCGACGCCGGCGCCGGCACCATGGGCGACGCCCTCGAGGCCGAGCTGCGCTCGGCCCACGGGCTCACGCTCGGCCACCGGCCGCAGTCCGTCGCCATCTCCACCGTCGGCGGCTGGCTGGCCTGCCGCTCCGCCGGGCAGTACTCGACCCGCTACGGCAAGATCGAGGACATGGTCGCCGGCCTGGACGTCGCCTTGGCCGACGGCCGGCTCATCCACACCGGCGGGGCGCCCCGGGCCGCAACCGGCCCCGACCTGACCCAGCTGTTCGTCGGCAGCGAGGGCACGTTGGGCGTCGTCACGTCCGCCCGCCTGCGACTGCACCCCGCCCCTCCGGCCGAGGTGCGCGCCGCCTACGGGTTCAAGTCCTTCGCCGCCGGCCTCGACGCCTGCCGGCGCATCCTCCGGCGGGGCGCCACTCCTGCCGTCCTGCGCCTCTACGACGTGGCCGAGTCCGAGCGCAGCTTCGACCTGGCGACCAACCTCCTGGTCGTCCTCGACGAGGGCGACGAGACGCTCGTCCGGGCCACCATGGACATCGTCGCCGACCAGGGCGGCGAGCCGTTGGGTGACGGGCCCGTGGCGCGGTGGCTCGCCCATCGGGACGACACCTACGACACCGACGCCCTCGCCCGCCAAGGCATCTTCGGCGACACCATCGAGGTGGCCGCCGGCTGGTCGTCCCTGCCTGCGCTCTACCAGGCCGTTCTGGCGGCCGTCGCCGGCGTGGAGGGGACGGTGTGGACCTCGGGCCACCTGTCCCACTCCTATGGCGACGGCGCCTGCCTGTACGTCACCATCGCCGGCTTGGGCGCGGAGTGGTACGTGCCGGCGTGGGACGCCGCCGCCGGCGCCATCCTGGCGACGGGCGGCGCTCTCAGCCACCACCACGGGATCGGCCTGGCCAAGGCCCGCTTCCTTCCCGCCGCCCTCGGGCCGGCGCACGCCGTGCTCGTCGATCTGAAGCGCGCCCTCGACCCTGCCGGCGTCCTCAACCCGGGCAAGCTCGGCCTCCCCCATGGCTTCGGTGGTCCGGCATGGCCCTGACCGTCGACCGTGGTGCGGTGCTCGCCGGCGCCCGGCTGGCCGTGATCGTCGGCGGCGCCGCCATCGCCCTCGCCCAGGCGGTCACGTCGCTCACCGACAGCGACGCCAACCTCCCCCTCTACCTCGTCCTCCTCGGCGGTCTCGGTGCGGGGGGCCGGCTCGCCGCCCTCCGCCAGCCCCTGTCACCGTTGACCCACGGAGCGCTGGCCGCCATGGCTGCGTACCTGGTGCTCATCGTCGCCATCACCGTGATCCGCCTCGCACTGGGCAAGGAGGTGGCGGACCCGGTGTCACTGGTCTTCAACGGGCTCATGGCCGCCTCCGCCGGCATGTTCGGCGGCTACCTGGCTCTGCGTCGGGCAGGGCGGACGACATGAGCGTGCTCGTCATCGACGTCGGCACCAGCAGCGTCCGCGGCTCGATCGTCGGCGCCGACGCCAGCGTGGGCCACATCCACCGCCGCACCGTCCTCCCCCACACGCCGGCGCCCGGCTTCGTCGAGCTGGATGCAGCCGAGATGGCGGGCGCGGTGCTGGAGGTGGCGCAGGCCGCCCTGGCCGATGGCGGGCCCGTCGACGGTGTCGGCATCACCAACCAGCGCTCGACCACCATCGTCTGGGACCGCCAGACCGGTGTCCCGGTGGGACCTGGGATCGGCTGGCAGGACCAGCGCACGGTGATGATGTGCCTGGCCCTCCAGGCCCAGGGGTTGCGGTTCTCGCCGAGCAGCTCGGCCACCAAGCTGGCCTACCTCCTCGACACCTACGACCCCGACCGCAGCCGGGATCTGTGCTTCGGCACGGTCGACACCTGGGTGGCGTGGACGTTGTCCGGTGGCGCCCTTCACGTCACCGACCTCTCCAACGCCGGCGTCACCGGCCTGATGCGCATGGACGGCGCCGGCTGGGACCACCACATCCTCGACCGCCTGCGGATCCCGCCGGCCGTCATGCCCCAGATCGTCGACTCCTCCGAGGCGGTCGGCGAAGCCGTCGTCCTTCCCGGCGCCCCGCCGGTGGCCGGGATGGCCGGCGACCAGCAGGCGTCGCTCATGGGCCAGGGCTGCACCCGTGCCGGCCTGGCCAAGATGACCTTCGGCACGGGAGGGATGCTCGACCTGTGCCTCGGCTCCGACCGCCCGTCGTTCGATCAGAGGGGCCCTCAGGGCACATTCCCCATCGTCGCCTGGCGCCGCCAGGGACGGGTGACCTGGGGCATCGAGGCCTTCATGCTGACCGCCGGCCAGGCCGTCGAGTGGCTGCGGGACGACCTGGGGGTCATCGGCGAGGCGGGCGAATCGGAGGCCATCGCCTCGGCGTGCGAGACCACCGACGGCGTGTGGTTCGTGCCCGCGCTGCTGGGCATGGCCACGCCGGCGTGGGACTTCGGCGCCCGCGGGACCCTCCTCGGCCTCACCGGCGGCACCGGCCGGGCCGAGGTGGTCCGAGCCGTCCTGGAGGGCGTGGCCCATCGTGGTGCCGACCTGCTGGAGGCCGCCGAGGCCGACGGCGACTGCCACATCCCGACGTTGCGCGTCGACGGCGGCATGAGCGCCAATCGGGTGTTCGTCCAAGCGCTGGCGGACGCTTGCCAGCGCCCGGTGGAGGTCTCACCGGTGCTCGAGGCCACCACGCTGGGCGCCGCCTTCCTGGCCGGCATGGCCGTCGGCATCTGGGCCGGCGAGGACGAGGTGGCGGCCACCTGGTCGCCCCGGACGACCCTTGAGCCGGCGGCGACCACCGACCGCCAGCGGTGGAAGGACGCCTGCGACCGGGCTCGGGGCTGGATCCCCGAGCTCTCCGCCCTCGACTTCTGACCTGACGAGTACCCTGCCCCGATGCGCCGGTTCAAAATGCTTGCGATGGCGTGGGTGATGCTGGCCGTAGCCGCCGGCTGCGGAGGCAACAGCACCGACGAGACGGCAGAGGACGTCGAGCCCGCGCCCGAGCGTCCGCCGCTGACGACCGCTCCTGTCCCCACCACCGTGGGCGGCACGACGGTGCCCCCGACGAACCTCACCCTCCGCCTGACCGGCGTGCGCGTCGTCAACTCGGAGGAATCCGACAGCGGCATGCGCATCCTGCTGCCCGCCGGCGTGGCCACCGCGTCGGTCACCGTCAACGGGCTCCCCTCCCCCAATCGGGTGATCTCGGTCTGCCAGGCCAGGGAGCTCGACCGCCGGCTAAGCGGTGCCGCCTGCCGCACGCCGGCGAACGGCGAAGCGATCACGGTGACGCTGGGCTCGGCGGCGACCGGCGTGGAGATCGCCCAGGTCGGTGTGTCGGGAAGCGGGCCGGAAGGCAACATCACCACCTTGAGCGACGTCACGGTCCGCTACGCGGCGTCGTCGCGGGAGGTCAGTCTCCGCCTCCAGGAGATCGCCGGCAGCGACGCCGGCGGCCGCCCCACGGTCTCCATGACGCCGGCTGGGGGCGGTAGCTACCGCGCCCAGCTGAACTGGAGGATCATCCCGGTGTTCGGCGGCACCGACAGCCGAGGCCAGCTCGAGTTGCTGCAGGGCGGGAACGTGGCGAACCAAGCCGAGGGCGCCAACACCCAGGTACAGCTCAACGGGACGGCGCCGGCCGGCGCCACCGACGTCGCCATCCGCATCCGCAACATCGGCACCGCAGCCATGGTGACCCCTGAGCTCACGGCAACCTTCCCGTAGGTGAGGGGCGCCCCGTGGGCGTCGACTGTGCGCGACAATTGACCGTGACGGTGAGTCGGCCGGGTGGCCGCGGCTCGGCATTGACCGGGTCGAGGAAGGTCGGGGCTCCACAGGGCAGGGTGCTGGCTAGCGGCCAGTCGGGGTGACCCGCAGGAAAGTGCCACAGAAAACAGACCGCCGATGGCCCGCAAGGGCACAGGTAAGGGTGAAACGGTGCGGTAAGAGCGCACCAGCGCCCGGGGCGACCCGGGCGGCTCGGCAAACCCCACCCGGAGCAAGGCCGAACAGGGGAGGGCGGCCCGCCCAATCCCCAGGTAGGCCGCATAGATGGATGGCCACCGCGCCGCCTCCGGGCGACGCACAGAACCCCGCCTACAGGCCGACTCACCGTCACCACCCCCTCTGACCTGGGCTTTTACGCATCGGCTCCGTCTTCGCGCGACACCCGTGGCACACGGAGCGCCGAGTCGATCGCACTTCGGGTGCGATCCTCTTCGTCCTCGAACAGGTGGGCGTAAGTGTCGAGCGTCACCACCGCGGACTTGTGGCCGAGACGTGCCTGGACGACCTTTACAGAGGCCCCGGAGCGGATGAGCACCGAAGCATAGAAGTGTCGCAGGTCGTGCATGCCGGACCCGACTGGAAGTCCTGCGAGCCTTGCGGCTGGACGCCACACGTCACCGAAGCGAGTGCGGCTGATCGGTTCACCCTTGCTGTTGGTGAAGATGAGACCGTCCGGCCCTGGCGGGAACTGACGTTCGGGAGCGTATGTGGCAACGGGGACACATCGAGCCGTGGGAACTGCTTCGCGTAACGGCGTGGAAGGCTGCAATCGCTGCTGCCGCGCTCTCGGTCGAGGAACCAGAGCGAATTAGGTCCGTGACGAGGGACGTGCTCGGTGTTCTCCAACCGTACCGAGAGGCGCAGGCGGCCGAGATGCTCTGGGGGCCGCCGCACCAGAGGGCGTCCTTCCTCGAAGCAACCCGAGTGGCCATCGGCTCGGGGCTGAAAGGCGAGGCTGCCGGCGGGCCGACCAGCCTGCACGGAATTCGTCTGCCGGTCGCGACGGCGGTCCTCACGACCCTAAACCCGGCAGCATGGCCAGTGATCGACCGGTGGGCCATCCAGTCGCTGTTCTCGCCGCCCTCGCCGCCGGTGGACCGCCTGGCCGTCTACTGGCAGTACCTAGAGCGCCTCGCGGAGTTGCAGCGTCGCTGGTACCCGGACGCGACGATCCATGACGTGGACGTGCTGGCCATGCGCATGGCGATGAGCGGGGTCGACCCCCCGTTTGAGAGGCTTCGCTTCGTCGTCGGACCGTGAGGCCTACGCAGGCCCGCTAGTTCGGAGGGTCGGACACCGACCAACCCCTTTCACCGCTCCGATCGAACAGGCGGTCAGGCGGCGGCGCGAACGGCCACCTAGCCAGCCTCAGTCCATTGCCGGCCTCTGATGTACCGCCCCACGTCGGCCGACGTGATGCCCCGAAGGTACCGGTCGGTGACGGCGAGGTTGGCGTGACCTAGCTGTTGCTGGATGACGGGCGTTGGGACTCCCTCTAGGGCCAACTCTGCGGCATGGGAATGCCGGAGGCCGTGGGGGTGCACGCGCTTCTCTAGGCCGGCCTTACGCGCAGCGCGGTAGAGCGCCTCGCGAGCGGCCTGGGGTGTCCACGCTTGGCCTTTGAGGCCGCACAAGAGTCGACCGTTCCGGAGACCGAGCTTGCGCCGGGCATCGACCCAACGGGCGACATGGGCGACCGCATCTGGGTCTAACCATGCCGTACGGGCTTTGTCGCCCTTGCCGTGCAGCACCCGAGCGGTTCCGGACGCCAAGTCAACGTCGGCGGGTCGAAGAGCGAGAGCTTCACCTATCCGAAGGCCGCCCCGGTACAAAAGAGCAACCAGTGCCGCGTTTCGTATTCCGGTAGGGCCGCGGTTGAACGCGGCCAGCAGTGTCGCAACCTCAGAACGGCTCAGCGGCTCTGCGGGGTACGTACGGCCGGCGTTGTGCCCCGGCCGACCACTCAGGCGACCGTCTCCACCGAGTCGGTCAACCTCGTCCTCTGCCTCGCCGACCTGAGGGACTGCGTGCGCTGGCACACCCTGATCGTACCAGGAACATGGCGCTTTTGGTCAGAAGCACCACGGATTTCCCTCGCCGCCAAGACGAGCGATCGCTCTGCCGCGAGAGCGCCACGTTTTTTGGCCCTCGAACTACGTGCGCTGAGTGGGTGTACGAAGGTGTCCAGACTTGGACGCCCTCCTACGACGCCTAGGTCAGGCCAGGCGAGCAGCGGAACCGGAAGAGTGCACGCGCCAATCGTCAGTGCCATCGGAACGCCGCCGAAGCCGCACGACGCCGGCGTTCTGTGGTTCGGAGGCGCGTATCCACCGGGTCACTTCCTTGGCCATCCGGTCGACTCGCGAGTCACGCCTCACGCTAGGCGTACCTGGTCGTCTGGTTATCCATATGTTGGGGCTTAAAGAGACAAGCCGATCCATGTCCGTGGGTCGTGGGATCGGTGTTGCGCCAGAAAGGTACGGTGTCAACACGCAGTATGGGTCCGCCTCCAACATGTCGGTCCATACTCTCGGGTCGTGACCGTTGACAGACCCGTGATGTGCCACCTTGAAGACGCTGGCACGCTCGGTCGGGCGACTTATGGCGTCGAGGACAGCCGTCCAACCCTTGGCTGGATTGGAATCAACCTCCAAGTCCGACCCAAGAAGGACGTGCACAATCCCGACACTAATCCACAGCACAACCGCGGCTGGGTTGCGTCTCGGCCTCGGGACGACGGTCCGTTGAGTCGCATCTTGCTGTTCCAGTAGTTTCCGCAACCCTTGGAGCGCGTCATGCGAGGACGCATCAGAGGGCGACAGCGATATGACTTCGCAGTGCGACGATCCGATACTGATCGGACGCCGATAGAGAACCCGATCAGCGGAGGCATAGACAGGGTAGACTTCCCGCTCAGATAAGCAGTCGAGCACCCGTCGGAATTCGTGTACCCCTGAGGTGGCCTTCACCATCGGGCGAAGGTCAGCCGCGGAAACGAGATGTAGAAACTCGTCCGGTTCGAGTGCTGCCGAGCATACGAGTCGCGCCGCTGTTGCTGAATCGACAAGCCCCGCAAGTCCGCCGACGTGATCGTCATGCCAATGAGACGCAACTATCAATCGGATCTGTTCGACGCCGACCCCCAACGAACCGAGATAATTCAACGGCGCTGAGCGACCTGTGTCATCTATACAGGAGTCAACGACGATCCACTCCGCCTCGCCGACATGGATCAGAACGCACTCACCCTTGCCAGGACCGAAAAGCGTGACCTCGACCTCATCCGGTTCCGGTGGTTCCAGCCAGTCGCTCACGGCCGCGTCAGGCGCTCCTTCCACCTCGCTACCCTGCGGTCGGCCTCCTGACGGTCTGCCTTCGACCAATGAGGCAGGCGACGGAACCTAACGACGGATTCCCTCGTTCGCTGGCCCGACGCTGAATCACGATAACCAACGCTCCAATAGAACACAGCACCCTCTTGAACCAGCGGACGGTCCATCGGCGAGATTTCGTCGAGAGGAAACTCTGCATCCTCGTCTGCTCCCGTACCGGTCAAGTCCATGAGTCTCGCTACAAAGCCCCCATCGGTTAGGTAATCGACCCTGCCCTCCCATCGTTGGAGGACGATACTGCGATCGATTTTAGGCATCGGTGGCTGGACGATAGGACCAATTACCCGCCGCACCTGCGCGGCCGACCGCTCCGTGCGCCACGCATCCAGTGATACATCTATCGGTCGCAACTCATGCGCAGTGGGAGTGGCATCACTACTGTGTGATAGGGCGTCGTCAACATAATGCCAATAATAACCGTGACTCCCTGGCCTCTCTGGAAATGCCAAGGGGTGCCGGTCGCCACCTAGTATCTGTTCCCTGTTCAGATACCACACAGTGTTAGCGTGTCCAAAATCGACCGTTTCTGCCGAGGTAACACTCATTCCGAGGCTAGCCTTGCGAGGTCGTCAATCAAAGCCTGCGAATCGGCGATCGAGTCGAACCACCGGGCGTTGATGATCTCCACGATCATTGGTGTGCACCGCGCGGCAGGGGTGGAGTCAACCTGATAATGATCATTCACGCCGACATTCACCCGGTACCCTCCGTCCAGTTGAGGATCGATCAGGACTCTCACGTACCCTTCGCGTTCGTCTGTCCGCTTACCTTGAACAGTAAGCTGCGCCATCCCTGGACGGTCCATAAGTGGCCAGTTTGAGGGCGCTACCAACGTCCATCCAAACGCATCGAAGGAGTCTCTATCGGTAAAATCGAACCAATAGTCGTGATTGATTCCCAGGGACATAGTTGGAGTATGCGTCAACAAATCCAGCGTCCCAGCAACAAGGTCACGCAACGGCTCAATGTGACCGACTCTTGTCGTGCTGGCGGCTAGGCGGTCCTTTGTTACTCTGATCGAAACCCAATCGAGTGCGAACTGAGCGATCTCCTCATGGATGATCTCATTCTTCACGTCGCCGACTTCCTCAGACGCGAGAAGTCCCACATCAGCGAACCATTGGGGCACGAACAGTCTCGGATTGAAATGTCCGAGCACCTGAATGTTCTTGCCCAGCGTCGATACCTTCGGCTTGGGCATGGCGTGACCCTAGTTCCAGCGCGGGCCGTGGCGTGGTCTAGAGCGGCGTGGATGCGCTCTGCCACCGAGGCCCCGCCCCGCTCGCCGGGCGTTCGAGGCGATGTGACCCCGCTGATGGCCGTCTGAGGATCAGGAGTGGGATGACCCGCAGCGAGCGGGTTCTGTGCCATCCGGCTGGACGGCCGTTGCCTCGCCGGGGTCCTGACCCGTACGGGCCGCTGCCGGCGCTTGATGCAGGAACCGCCCGTCGGCACACATCCGCCGTACTGCCCGTCGTCGGATCGGGCCGGCATCGACCTCCCAGCCGTGGCGCAAGAGCCGCCGTCACCCCCTGCAGCGTTTGAAGGGCCTCCGCTTCGTTGTCCGAGTATGCAGCGTCCGGGTCGCGAGGGCGCTACGTATGACACACAGATGACACACCGGGTCCGTTAGATTCGTGATCTTCCGACCAGCACCTTCCGAGCACTCTCCAAGGATTCTTGGAGACAAACTCGCAGGTGAAAGGGGTTGAGGGGCGATGGGCAGGAGCCTCTCCTGTCAAGCATCCTTGGAGACCGAACACTTCCCCGCCTACAGGCCGACTCACCGTCTCCACGCTGCGTGACCCGCCAAAATATCTCCTGACCTGCGGTTTTGGGTGTCCAGACCTGACCGCTAGTCACCCTCCTCGACCATCCGAGACGACATCGCCCACGGCCGGGTCCACCGGTCCCGGACGGTGGAGCAGGTGGAGTCGTACCTGCGCCTGGACGCCAACCCCTACCTCGGTGCGCATCCGCTCGGTTCCATCCGTCGCAGCCACGTCTAGGCCTGGGGAAGGAGCTGACGCTCGTGCTGGCGCCCGGCTCAGTAGAAGCCAAGCCCGCGTCGACCGCCAGACGGTGTCGTCGCTGAGCGGAGTTCGGGAGTTCGGCCCGCCGAAGCCAAGGCCGGCTTCCGCACGGTCCCCATGCCCGAGGTCGTGTCCTCTGCCTTGGGGGCGACGTTCCGCGACCTGCGCCATTTCTACGAATCCCTCCTGATCGCCAACTGCTCGGTGAGGTCGTCCAGCCGGCTCGGCCCGCAAGGCAGTAGACACTCGAGGATCACCGACGGACTGCGGTGACATGCCCCGTTCTCCGCCCGTAAAGTCCCGGTGTGCCGGCGATCCGCGTCGCAGGAATGGCGTTCGGTGGAGGCCTCCTGGAGCGCGCCGACGAGCTCGAAATGATGCAGCGCGCCCTGGCGCTGGCTCGCAGCGGGCAGGGTTCCTTCGTCGTCCTGCGCGGCGCTGCCGGGCTCGGCTCGTCGGCACTGCTCTCGGTCGGCGCCGCGGCGGCGCGTGCCAGTGGAATGGCGGTCCTGTCGGTGCGGGCCAGCAGCCTCGGTGGCGACATCCCGTTCGGACTGGCCCGCCGGTTGGTCGCGCCCTTGTTCCGGGATCCCGCCGGCCGTGAGCGGCTGCTGTCCGGCGACGGGGCGTTGGCAGAACCGCTGCTCTCGGGCGGCTGGTCCCGATCGGCGGGTGACGAGACCGAGGTCACGGAGGGGTTGTGCTCGATCGTGACGCACGCCTCACTGAGCGAGGTTCCCGATGAGGGCCGGTCGCACGCGCTGGTGCTGGACGACCTGCAGTGGGCCGACCGGCCGTCGCTGATGTTCCTGCTGGCGCTCGTGCAGCGGCTCGACGACCTCCCGGTGGCCGTGCTGAGCGCACACCGACCGGAACCCGATGGCTTGTGCGCCGATCTCCTCGACCTCCTCGAGGCCGATCCGGCCTCCGTGGTCCGCACGCTCCATCCACTCAGCCCAGCCGGTGTGGCGACGGTGGTGCGCCGTAGGCTCGGCGATCAGGTCGGTGACGACGTGATCTCCGAATGCGTGCGAGTCACCGGCGGCAACCCGTCCTACCTGGGAGAGGTGCTGCGCGAGCTCGGCGAGGCAGACCCGGCCCACCTGACGGCCCCGGAGGTGATCGGCACGGTGCCGGACTCGGTCGTGCGATCGGTCGCCGTCCGGCTCGCCCGGCTACCCGAGCAGGCCACTGCGATCGCGCACGCCCTGGCCGTCCTGGGCGACGGCTGCGACCTAACCCTGGCTGCCCGGCTGGCAGACCTCGACGACCACGACGCCGACGCCGGCTCCGATGCCCTGGCCGGTGCGGCGATGATCGAGACGGCGGACCCCCTGCGGTTCGTGCCGCCATTGGTCGGCTCTGCGATCTACCACGGCATGAGCCCCTTCGCCCGTAGCAGGATGCACCGCCGGGCAGCCGACCTGCTGAGGGAGGGCGGCGCCGAGCCCGACCGGGTGGCAGCCCAGCTGCTCAGGGCCCGTCCCCAGGGCGACGCCGTGGCGGCCGCCGTCCTGCGCGAGGCGGCGGCCTCGGCCCAGGCCCGGGCCGAGCCGCTCACGGCGGTCGCCTTGCTGGAGCGGGCCCTCGCCGAGCACCCGCCGAACGATTTGCGGGCGGCGATCCTCGTCGACTTGGCCGGTGCCGACGTCCGGGCGGGTTCTTCCGGGGCCGCAGCCCGGCTGGAGGAGGCGCTTGCCCTGCTCGAGGACCCGGTCGAGCAGGCTCGGACCCTGCACGCCCACGCCGGAGTGCTCCACCACGCAGGCGACTTCGACGGGGCCGCCCGAGCGTGCGAGCGGGGACTGGCCCTCGTCTCCCACGACCATCCCGTCGCCGACCGGCTGCGCGCCGGGTTCATCAGCGCCGGACTCATCCACCCGCCCCTGCTGGAGCGGGCGCGCCAGGAGCTGCAGCGACGGCTCGACGACGCCACACCGGTCCACGCCCCCGCGCTGTGCGCGCAGCTGGCGATCCACTGCGCCGAGCGCGGCGAGCCTGACGGTCGGGTCCGCACGCTCGCCGAGGAGGCCTTCGCCCGGGACCCGCTGGTCGACGGCGACCCGATGGGGATGTCGTTGGGCTATGCCGCCCAGGCCCTCATCTGGGTCGACGCGCTCGACGCGGCTTCGCCGCTGCTGGACGCCGCCGCCGCCGCTGCCCGCCAGCGGGGCGCGTTCATGGCATTGGCCATCGCCCGGCTGAACCAGGCCACCGTCGCGTACCACCGGGGTCGGCTGGCCGACGCCGTCCGCCACGCCGAGCATGCATTGGAGGTTCACCAGCACGGCTGGACCGACTCCACCTGGAGCACCCCGGTGCTCGCCATGGCACAGATCGAGCGCGGTGATCTTCACGCCGCGAGCGCAGCCGTCGCGCTCGGGGAGCGGGCCAACGCAGCCCGGTCGGACCGGGGGATGCTGTTGGAGGCCCGCGCCCGGCTGGCGCTGGCCAAGGGCGACCCCGAGGCCGCCCTCGCCGACGCGCTCGCCGTCGGTGAGCTCATCGAGGACGGCTTCCAGTCACGCTGCTCCCGGTTGTTCCGGTGGCGGGTCATCGCGGCGACGGCCGCCCACCGCCTGGCACGTCACGCCGAGGCACGAGCGCTGGCCGACGCTGCCCTCGACGAGGCACGCCAGCTGGCCACCCCCCGGCACCTGGGGGAGGCCTTGACGGTCGCCGGGCTGGTCGTCGGTGACTCGAACGGGCTGGCCCTCCACGAAGAGGCCGTAGCGGTGCTGGAGGGCTCGCCGTCGCGGCTGCAGCTGGCCCACTCATTGCTCGAGCTCGGTGCGGCTCGACGGCGCCGTTGTCAGCGGGCCGCCGCCGGCGACCCGCTGACCCACGCCCTCGAGCTCGCCGACGCGCTCGGAGCGGCCCCGCTGGTCAACCGGGCGAGGCACGAGCTGGGGCTGCTCGGCACCCGGCCACGACGGTCGGCGCGTACGGGGCCTGCCTCCCTCACCCCCGGGCAGCTGGCCGTGGCCGAGCTTGCCGCTGACGGCCACAGCAACGTCGAAATCGCACAGCAGCTGTTCATCGCCCGCAAGACGGTCGAGAGCCACCTGGCCAGCGTGTACCGCAAGCTGGGCATCCGGACGCGCGACGAGCTGGCAGCCGCGCTGCGCGTCGAGCACGGACCCGATGGGCGTCCGGAAATCTCAGGGTGGGCTCCCTGATGCGAGTGGCCGCAGGACCGCCGAAGATTGATCCGCATGATCCCGACGACGGTCCGCACTCGCGCTGCAGGCACAGCGCCGCTCGTGATAGCTCTGCTCGTAGGGGCACTCATGGCGGTCGCGCCGCCCGGCGCCATGGCCGACGACGCCACCGGCCCGCCGCTCGGCCCGGCGGACCCCCCGAGGGCGACGGTCACGTTCACCACGCCGGGTGAGCACGCCTACACGGTGCCAAACGGGATCACCCGCGTCGACGTGCTGGCCGTGGGTGGGGAGGGCGGCCACTCGGCCGATCGCTCCGGTGGGCGGGCTGGGAAGGTCAGCGGGACCCTCGACGTGACGCCGGGCCAGGTCCTATACGCAGTGGTGGGACCGAGCGCGTCGGGGTCCGCGCCCGGCGCCAACGGCGGCGGCGCCGCAGGAGGGCCGGCGTGCCCGGCCCCGCCGGGAGCGGGCGGCGGAGCGTCCGACGTGCGGACGATCGCTGTGGGCCAGCCCGGCAGCGAGAACTCACGCGTGCTCGTGGCCGGCGGCGGCGGTGGCGCGGGCACCCTCGGCACCGGCGGCGGTGCGACCGAACTGAACTACCTCTTCGGCGGGCACCGAGGCCTGGGCGGCGGGAACCCGACCCTGGGCGGCTTCGGTGGCGGCGGTGGTACCGGAGGCCCGGGTGGTTCCGGCGGCGAGACCGACGGCACCGGCACCACAGGTGGCCGCGGCGCGATGGGTTCCGCCGGGGACGGCTGTGGTGGCGGCGGTGGCGGCGGCTTCGGTGGGGG
>Ga0247713_1000665_pt1 | contig 19538 bp, 22 predicted proteins | sample 21E_NmetaG_FD_189936 | JGI IMG/M metagenome (GOLD analysis project Ga0247713, IMG submission 189936) | Soil microbial communities from hillslope of Landscape Evolution Observatory, University of Arizona, Oracle, AZ, United States - 2-1-E_N | ecosystem: Engineered > Artificial ecosystem >... | reverse complement strand
ACAGCACGTTCGCCCTCATCGCGCGAGCGCCCATGGAACGAGCGATACGTTCAGCCGCCTCGACCAAGAGCGCTCCGATCCCACGATCCCGGACCGGTTCTGCCACCACGAGCGCGTCCATCTCGCAACTCCATCCCCAGGGTTTCTCCACCATCGTGACCCGAACGAACCCGCACACCTCGTGCTTGAATTTCGCCACGAGAAACTGGGAGCTGCGGTCCCTCAGCGACGCCTCGATCTGCGCTCGCCAGTCCTTCTCCGCGATGAGATACCTGGGATTCTCAACGTCTAAGGTGTGGTGATGCCTCCCCAGTTCGAGCTGGAGGCGGACTATGTGGTCGAGGTGCGATTCGTCGGCAGGACCGATCTCGACGTCCGTCAAAGATCACACGTCCGCTTCTAGCACCGTGCTTAGGTAGGCCTCGAGGTCGGGACCTGCATCCTTCGCGAGGACGCAATCCACCCAGGCCTTCCGCTCGTGTTCGATGAGGGCCAGGTCCCAAACGCAGGCGCTCGAGCCTCCCGTTTCACTAACGGGACGCAGATCGCTCACCGCGTCAGCCGAGGCCTCGTACTGGTGGTGAAAGAGCTCATTCTCGTTCTCCCACCAATTGACCGATGCGTATCCCCCTCCATCTCGCCCCTGGTGCGCATACAGGAACGCGACACCGTACCGGTCGTGGTCTACAGGCGGCGCAGGGAGTATCTCGACCGCCACGCGCTTGATCGCGTCGACCAGTCCCTGTGGCGGCCGGTCGGCAGTCGCGGCGATACCGTACACCTTGACGCGCCACCCGTCGTGCTGCCAAAGCTCGAGGAATTTGATCGGACGTGCTGTATATGGCGCGGAGAGCTGGATCGTCATGAGCCGACCTCGGTGGATTCGAGTTCTCGACCCGCGAGTTCGAGGTAGTACAGAGTCGAGGCAAAGATCGCCCACCACGCATGCCGGGTACGCACCGCGCGCGCGTACTTGAGCCAGCCGAAGAGGGCATTGGCCGCGTTCACGTAGAGCCGCGCTCTCCAGTGCTCGCCAAGGATTTTCGAGGGAACCGTCGCCTCCATCCAGTCGGTGAACCAAGCAACCGTCTCCGACCCCGTGATCCTCAGCACACCGGGCCACGTGACGAGGCCGCGCGTCCCATCGACATCGACTTCCTCTAGCGATAGCAGTGCATCGCTCTCCTGAGCGTCGATCGCCGTCAGGATCGCCGACATGACGTGGAGACTATGTAGGAGGGTCCCGAAGTCATATAGCGGGTCGCCGAAACCGGGATCGCCCACGTCGTTGCCGTCCCACACGATGCGTGGATCGACGAAAACGACGTTGCGGCCATCTTCGCCGACCAACATGTTCTTCAGGTGGACATCGCCGTGCAGGTAGGCGCCGAGGGGCTGCACGAGACGGCCTACGTTCGCGGCCAACATCTCCAGCTGATCCCGCATCGAGCGACAGATGAAGTCACCGTCGACGACGAATGGCACCCGGAGGACCTCGTCGAGCGTCGGAGCGCCCGCGAACATAAAAGCGTGCGTCTCTCGGAAGTCCGCACGCTCGATGATCGCGGAGAATCGCTCAAGGTAGTGGTAGCGGGCAACGGCAGGTTCCTCCGGGCGGAACGACAGCTCGTAGAGGGTCGAAAGCTTGGCGAGCGCGCCCGACAACATGTGCAATCGCTCGCGCCGGAGCCGTGTCATGGCTTGATCCTCGAAGACGGAGTGGTCAAGAGGCGCCGGGTTTGCGGCTTCCATAAGGTAGTACGCGGGGCGCTCATCGGTTCGAATGGCAAGAACGGCAGGGAACAACGCCGGCCTGTTGTTCTCTTCCAGAAGCTCGTTGATCCGCTGCATATAGCCACCTTCTTGAGCAACAATGTCGCCGGAGGCCATCTTCGAAACCAGTCGAGCACTGAAGTCGACGGTCGAGATCGAGACTGAATCCGCGCCGTTGGCCAGGAATCCCGTGTGGTTCATCTGCGACGTCACGCTGGATCCGGTTCGCTGGAAGTATGAGATCGCCACCTTTCGATACTCGTCCAGGCGCCGTTTGATGGCGGTGTCAAAGCATTTCCTTACGTGTCCCACGGGATCCTTGATGTCGGTGATTTGCATGCCGGTGCGATCGGGGAAGACAACGAAGCTCCTTCTGGTGGCGTAGGTGTCTTCGCCTTTCGTAACAAGTTCGATGAGTGGCTCGACCGTGTCGTTGGGCAGGTGACCTATCGGGAAGGGAAAGCCCCCGAAGAAGTCGCCGGGCGGCTTCGTTAATTGGGTCGATAACCCTGCGAGTTGGATGCCGTGTTTAATGAACTCCGTCGTTTCGTCGGCAAACGTGCAGAGCTCGGCAGTGCAGCCCGCTAGTTCCGGATATCGGTCTCCTGCTCCGATCCCCGGATAGATGAACACCACCGAATACCGGGCCGCGAGCGACACGTCGGACAGTCCACTAGCGGCAAGGAGCTTCTCGAGAGCTTCAACCTCGCGGGGGCCGATCTTCTCCACCTCTGCACCTGCGGGGTCACGCTCCAGATCTGGTCTCTGGATCAGCATCACGACGCCTCCTCTCGTCCTCTACGAGAAGCGGCGTTACATCCGAGCGAACGATGTTCGCTCGGATGTAGCTCCCAGCGGATCAATAAACGGGGATCGGGGTTGTAAGAGCAGTAGGTGCCGGTCCGGATCGTGGTCGCGAAGTGATGCTTCAGCTCCAAGGATTGATCGCCTATCCGAGAAAGAGCCGCCTTGATTACCCTCGTGGCGCTGATCCGAGCACGCTCCGAATCAGACGCGAACGACCGGGACCGCCCACGGAGTCCTACGGCGCGCGCCAGCTCCTCAGCGACGGCGCTCAGCTCGTCTCGGGCGATCGCTGCTCGAGCCTCGTCGTTCCACGCTTCGGCTTCGGCGACCGCCTCTTCCAGGTCACGAATCCTGGCTCGATACCTACGCGCCCCTTCGACGTCGAGAATAGGTTCGTCACGCGACACGGACGACCCCGAGAGGGCGCCCCAACCCACGAGATCGAGAACGTGGAACTCATGATGGGGTTCAGCGAGGAGGCGCGCGAGATAGCCCAGCCCTTTTGAGTCCTTCAGCCGGAAGGTTCTCCGAGACGAACCGATCGTCCAGTAGTCGCCCTCTCGTCGGAACAGGTTTGTTCGGTGGGCGACGGGTCGGGCTAAGGGCGCGGCGACCGTCGGCGTCGCCTGCTGGCGGTGCCGCTCACGGTAAGCGCGGGTCTTCATGCGATTGCCGCAAGACGCCGTAGAACACCACCTGCCTCGCCCGTTCTTGGAACCGTCGTAGAACACACGCCGGCAATCGTCGGCGGCGCAAATCCGAAGCCTCGACACGTGCGGCGAAAGAAAGGCGTCGAGAAGATGCGCTTCCGCCCACGCGGTCGCGGATCCCGACGCCGGGCGAACCAGGGGGCGAGCGCCTCCCGAGATCGAGACTTGAACCGACCAGGTGGTCCGGAACGGGTTCGTGCCCGCCAGGCCCTCCCGCACCGAGTCTCGAAGCCCCCGCAAAGCTATTAGTTCACCGAACAAGCCCTCGCTCGAGCCGTCGAACCCGCGGTCCCGCAGCCATGCATCACCATCGCCGTCGTCTCCGAGGCGGTCACGGACGAGAACCGATCGGGCGGCTCCGTGGGTGCGCAGATCGACGCTGTTCAAGAAGTCCACGACCCACTGGATGGCCTTCGGCACGATCTCGGTCGACACCACTACTTGAACTGTAGGCGTAACGTCGACACCAGTAAAGAGGGATAGAGAAAGAGTTCCCCACCCTGCAACAATCGAGTCAGCACCGCTTACGCGATGTCCCCCTGCATGCCGCGGACCGTGGGCAGTCCACTGCAAAGGGTGGAGAAGAGCGTCACGTAGGTTTCGGGGGTGAAGTTCATCCGGGTGAATGGGCTCGACATCGCCTATGAGCGTGCCGGCCACGGCCCGCCACTGCTGTTCGTACACGGTGCGGCCGAGGACGGCCGCGTATGGCAACCGCAGCTGGCGGCCTTGAGTGACGAATTCACGGTCGTAGCTTGGGACGAACCCGGGGCGGGTCGGTCCTCGGATGTGCTTACGGACTTCAAGCTCGCCGACTACGCGCACTGTCTCGCCGCGCTGATCGAGTCGTTGGCAGTGGGCCCGGCCCACGTCGCCGGTCTCTCCTGGGGCGGAACCCTGGTGCTGGAGCTCTATCGACACCATCCCGAGCTCGTGGCGTCTCTGATCCTCATCGACACCTACGCCGGCTGGAAAGGATCATTACCCGAAGAAGAGGTGCGGGCCCGGGTCGCCGGGGCGCGGCAAATGCTCTCGGCCCCCCCGGCGCGATTCGATCCCACTCTCCCTGGCTTGTTCGCCGGGGGCCCGCCGGGTGAGTTCGTCCCGCTGCTGAACAAGATGGCAGCCGACGTCCGCCCGAAAACTCTCCGCGTTCAGCTTTCGCTGATGGCGGAAGCCGATCAGCGCGACGTTCTATCTCGCATCTCGGTGCCGACCCTGCTGATCTGGGGCGAACTCGATTCACGCTCGCCGCTTAGCGTCGCCCACCAATTCAAAGACGCGATCCGCGGAGCGGAACTGGTGGTCATCCCAAATTGTGGACACGTCAGCAACCTGGAACGGCCGGACGAGGTCAATCAGGCTATTCGGGAGTTCTGCCGCGCCCATCCGGGCCCGCATCCGTGATCGAGACCGCTCGTTTCAGCTTTCGGCAGTTCAGACTTTTCCCCATGCTCCTTGCTGCCTACGAACCCACCGCGCAGAGCACGCGGCCCGGAAGGTGATACCCGTCCTCTGCTGCAAACGGTGTCAACGACTCTTCGAGGTCCTCCTTGATCTCATCGCGTTCGGCGTCGGACAGGTGGCACAGCGCCATGGCCAGCGGACCTGCGGCGTCCACCACGAACCTCAGGTACCCGTCCGCATCCGGGACGTCGAAGACGACCGGTACCTCCTCCGTGCGCACCTCGTCAAAGCCGGCGTCCTTGAGGAGCGTCGACGTTCGTTCCGCGTTGCCATGGAGAAGATGCCCGGCGCGGGTGGGGGCTCAGGCGGCGGCATATGACCCCGCTGCACGAGAGCCATCCCCGCCATCGCAAAGAACGGATTGGATTCCGGCGCCCCAAGAGCGCAAGTGTCACGCGGCCCCCCGGTCGCAGCACGCGACGCGTCTCGGCGAGAGCCGTTGCGGCATCGCCCATCAGCATGTACCCCAACCGGCACAAGACGCCGTCGACCGAGTCGTCGTCGAGCTCGATCCTTTCCGCGTCGAGGACCTGATAGCCGACGTTGGTTACTCCCAGCTCCGCGCCCCGCCGGCGGGCGGCGTCCAGCATCGAGGGCGAGAATCGCTAGTGATCACCAGGCCGTCCTCCCCTACCAGACCTGCCGCCTCGAAACCCGTGTCGCCGGTGCCGGCGGCGAGCTCGAGCACGGTATCGCCCGGAGAAGGAGCAAGCTGCGTGAGCATCCATGCCCGAATTGGGGGGAAAGGCGCTCTATGTCGGCGCGCCGGCTCTCCCAGCTCGGCGCGAGGGTCTCCGCAACCTCGTAGTTGAAGCCACGATATGCATCAAGCGCGTTGGTAGCCATGCCCCACTCCTTCGCCGTCTGTCGAGGTTCGGTCGGGCCGCGACCCATGTCGAATACGACGCTGGGAGCGCTCTCGCGGGCGCGCAACCAGTTCTTCGACCTCGGGTAGCGGGTCCCGGTCGAGAGGAGACGTGGGCTCGTCCATAAGCAAAATGTCTGGGTCACGTACCAGAGCCGGCGCGATGGCGAGCCGTTGCGCCTCCCCGACCGCCAGAGGATCGAGCCTGCCGCTCCAGGTAAGACAGTCGAGGCCCGCCTTACCCAGGCCGCCTTCGACGTCGACGTCCTGGTCGGTGCCGTAGAGGAGGTTGTCGCGCACCGACCCTTCGAGGATCATCGGCAGCTGGAAGACCAGACCCACACGGCGCCGGAGTGCGATGGGGTTGATCTCCTCTATGTCCCGTCCGTCGAGCATCACTTCGCCCTGTACCTGCGACTCGAGGCTGTTGAGGCAGCGCAGCAGTATCCTTTTTCCTGCCCGGAAGGTCCGACGAGCGCCGTGACCCGTCCACTTCGAAACCCGACAGTCACGTCGTCGAGTAGGTGAGTACCTCCCCCGCATGACGCTTAGGTGCTGGTTTCTAGATGATGGTTCACGTGGTCAGAACAGGGTGCGATAGAGCAAACCTGCGACGGCGCTACCAGCGATCACCCACAACACGTTGATCTTGTAACGCCACAGCGCAACGAAGCCGGCAAGTGCGAGGAGCAAGGCGAAAAGGTCGACCGAGGAGAGCGCCGGCAGCGGGAAAGTGACGTTAGCGAACTCACCCTGTCGGACGGAGTCGAACAAGGCAACGATCCCGAAAGTCAGTGCCAGGTTCAGGATCACACCGACGACGGCAGCCGTCACCGCCGAGAGCGCGCCGTTGAGCGCTCTGTTCCCTCGCAGCTGCTCGATGAATGGCGCCCCCAGGAAGATCCACAGGAAGCAAGGGGCGAACGTCGCCCATACCGTGACTGTCGCGCCGAGAGTGCCGGCCACCACGGGGTCGAGCCCTCCGGGGAACCGGTAGGCGCCGAGGAAGCCAACGAACTCGGTGACCATGATGAGAGGCCCGGGCGTCGATTCCGCAAGACCTAGACCCGTCACCATCTGTCCTGGTTCGAGCCACCCAAAGTGCTGAACAGCGGCTTGGTTGATGTAGGCCAGGACCGCGTAGGCCCCTCCGAACGTGACCAGCGCAGCTTGACTGAAGAAGACCGCCTCCTTGCTCAATGTGTCCTCCCTGCCACGTAGCGCGATGACCACGAGCAGCGGCCCCCACCACACCACGAGACCGAACAGGAGCACCCGGATCGTGCGTCCCCACGTGGCGCGTTCAGCTTCTTCATCGAACGCGTCGCCCAAAATCGACCCATCGTCTCCCGAAGCCCCGTGCGCTTCGACTTTGAACCTGTGCGGCGCTACTCGGGAACCGATGAGTCCAATCACCGCAGCTCCGACCACGATCAGTGGGAACGGGACCTTGAGAAAGAAGATCGAGATGAAGGCGACAGATGCAATCCCGACCAGCAGCGGGTTGCGCATCGCCTTCGACCCGACGCGTATGACGGCGGCGGCCACAAGGGCGATGACGGCAGCCTGGAGCCCATAGAAGATCGCAGCGACCCAGCCGACATCCCCGTGCACAGCGTAGGTCCACGACAGTCCGAGGATGAGGAAGAGCGCGGGGAGCACGAACAGGATGCCGGCCGCGATCCCGCCGACGTTGCCGTTGAGCAACCAACCGATATAGATCGCGAGCTGCTGTGCCTCCGGACCCGGCAGCAACATGCAGTAGTTGAGGGCGTGAAGGAAGCGGTCGTTGCTGATCCACCGCTTCTTGTCGACGAGCTCGTCGTGCATGATCGCGATCTGTCCCGCGGGTCCGCCGAAGTTGATGAACCCGAGCTTCGCCCAATAGCGCACTGCTTCACCTAGTGGTACGAGGTGTCGCCAGTTCTCGGCAGGTCCGCCCGGTATCTCCGTTCCTATAGCCACCCCTGGAGTGTAACCACGGTTACACTGATGCGGTGGATGAGCGCATCGCATGGGTCTTCCTCGCCTACCGGCTTCCGCGGGAACCCTCCACGCCTCGCATCACGGTGTGGCGCAAGCTCAAGCGACTCGGTGTCGCCCAGCTCCTGGACGGTTTGGTTGCGCTCCCCTTGGATGCCCGCAATCGAGAGCAGCTGGAGTGGATCGCCCAAGAGATCACCCAGTCAGGCGGGACCGCCACGCTCTGGCGAGCGAGCTCGCTGACAGCGCGGCAAGAACGAGAGGTCGTGGGCGGGATGCAGGAAGTGACCGCGGCTGAGTACGACCAGATCATCGCAGAGGCGCGCAATGCCCCGGTCGACCCCGTGGCGCGACGACGCGCTGTGAAGAGGTTGCGCGGGGAGTTGCGGCGCATCCGACAGCGCGACTACTTCCCTCCGCCCAACCGTGAGGAGGCGAAGCAGGCGGTCGATGCGCTCGCCGCAGAGGTGGAGGCAGCACGATGAAGTGGGCGACCAGGGCTGGGTGTCACGTAGACAGAACGGCGTGCGCATGGTTGATCCGCAAGGTGATCGACCCTGAACCCACGTTCGTCTTCGTCGACGACCCCGACGATGTCCCTGAAGATGCGACGCCCTTCGACATGCGGGGCGTCGAACTTGGTCACCAGGACGGTGGCTGCTCCTTCGAGACGTTCCTGCGAAAATTCGAGATAGATGACCCGGTGTTGTGGGAGATCGGCCACCTCATCCACGAGGCGGACATAGGAGATGAGCTCTTCGACGCTCCGGAGGCCAAGGGCCTGGACGTCCTCATCAGAGGGCTATCGATGACCAAAGACGATCCCGAGCTCATCGAGCTGACCGTCGAGATCTACGACGGCCTGTATGAGTACATCAAGCGGGCTACTCTCCTAGGCCGAGAACCATCCTAGTCGTGCCATCCGTTCTCAAGACTCGCGGGTTATTGGGACTATCGAGCGGTGTACTAACTGTGCGCAGCCGAATCGCGACGGTCATGAGACGTTATGACTGACCAACAGGCGTGAAAGCTCCATGGCATTTCGTTGTGCATAGTCTCTGTAACAGTTGTTCATCAGAACATGCGTTTGTTCGGTCTCTTTCTCGAGCGCCGATATTTTTGGGACCCATTCTTCTAGTTCCTCTTTGGTGTAGAGATACTTGAACCGGCGCTGCACCGATCCCGACTCCCATTCGTCGTCGTTGCGGCCGTGAAAGCGAATGACGGCTACATCGGCGGTGGCGGCAGTGAGCGACGGCAACGACGACGTGAACCCCTGCGGCATGTCGACGCACACGAGGGGGAGGCCATGGCCCTCGAGGAATTCGATCGTCTCCCTTTGGTTATCCGCCGACAGCCACGTCTTGTTGCGGAACTCGACGCAGATCCGGTACGGCTCGGCGCGCCGGGCACATTCGAGGACATACTGCTTTGCCGCGCGTCCGATGACGAACCACGGGGGGAATTGGAACAGCAACAGCCCGAGCTTTCTCGCATCGTCGAGGGGGCGGAGCGCCGAAAGAAAGCGCATCCAGACCTCGTCGACCACCCGCGGATCGAGGTCGTCGAGGTAGACCGACTTCTTCCCGGATGGGACGGCCAAATCCTTGTAGATGGCCTCGGGCCTCGTCGGATGCTTCGTCAGCAGCGAGAACGCCTTGACGTTGAAAGTGAAGCGGGCCGGCGTCCGCTCCACCCACCGCTCGGAGTTCTCCTCGCTCGGAGGAAAGTAGTAGGTCGAATCGACCTCCACGAGCGGGAAGTGCTCGGCGTAATAGCGAAGGCGCGCCTCCGCCGTCTTCGCCTCGGGCGGATACCACCCCGACGCGAGCAGCGACTTGTCGGTCCACGACGCAGTTCCGATGAGCACGTCACCCATGGCCGGTGGGGACCACCTTCGTCGTCTTGGTTACCTCTACCCCGCGCCGTTTCAGCGCTCGGGCGAACGTGTGGGCATTTGCCGGTGCGCACCCGTACCAGTCGTTGTTGAAAAACACGAACACATCGGCATCGCTCCCATAAATGTCAACGAGACGATCCGCCCACGACTCGAGGGCGCTGCGGCCGTAGCAGGGGTCGGGGCGCGCGGCGCCGTGATGAAAGCGCAAGTAGCCCCACTCGGCGGTTCGCCACAGCGGCGATACGGGCTGCGACTTGCGTCGAGGCTTGACCGCGTCGGAACCCAGGTCGCCATCGGCAAGACACAACGCCGCACGATGTCGCTCGAGCAAGGCACGGGTCGCATCCGTCCACCACGAATCGTGACGGAACTCGACCGCGATCCGCATTTCGGGCGGAAAAAGGCGCAAGCAGGCATCGAGCAAGTCGTGGTCCGACCTGAGAGTCGGGGGAAGCTGCAGCAGGACCGCGGCGAGCTTGCCGCCGAGACCCGCCACCCGTTCGACGAAACGGGCAACGGGTTCCTCCGGATCGCGCAGACGCTTGATGTGGGTGAGAAAGCGGCTCATCTTGACCGTGAAGAGAAAGCTCTCGGGGGTCCGCTCCGCCCACGCGGCAAACGTGTGGTGCTCGGGAAGGCGATAGAACGCATTGTTGCTCTCGACGATGTCGAACATCTGGGTGTACGTCTCGAGCCATAGGCGCTTGGGCAGACGCTGTGGGTAGACGACCCCCCGCCAATCGTCGTACTGCCAGCCGGACGTCCCGACGAAGATCGTCATGGTTCGATCCTAGAGGTCGTAAGAACGCTTATGCGGCACAGTGAAGGCCGCAGGAGGCATGGCTCTTTACTTCCGCTTGATGTCCGGCGTCTAGCATGAGGACATGCGACTGTTGGTCGTAGAGGACGAGACGGATCTCGCCGACGCTATCGCCGCCGGACTGAAACGGCACGGATACGCGGTCGACATCGCCTACGGCGGGGAGGACGCACTCGAAAAAGCCCTCGTAAACGACTACGACCTCGTCTGCCTCGACCTCAATCTGCCCGAGGTTGACGGGGTCGAGGTTTGTCGCCGGATCAAGGAGCACGATCACGGAGCGACGAGGATTCTCATGCTGACCGCCCGCGACACGATCGAGGACCGGATCGCCGGACTCGACCATGGCGCCGACGACTACCTCGTCAAGCCGTTTAATTTTGACGAACTCGCAGCACGTATACGGGCACTCCTCCGTCGCGACGCGGGTCGCTCGGGTGCGGCGCTCCGCGCCGGCGACATCACCGTCGACGATGCGCGTCACGAGGCGCGCCGGGGTGATGCCGTATTAGCGCTAACTCCCAAAGAGTTCGCGCTGCTCCGATATTTCGTCACCAACGTCGGTCGGGTGCTGTCGTCGGAGGAACTTCTCGAGCACGTGTGGGACGAGCATGCCGATCCGTTCACCAACACGGTCCGGGTCACCCTCATGACGCTTCGCAGAAAGCTCGAGGTGCAGGGACGGCCACAGCCGATCGAGACGGTGATCGGCAGGGGCTACCGGCTGACTCCATCGGGATGAATTCGGTGCGCGGGGTCGACATCTGGGGGCGGATACCAGACTGGACGCGTTCGATACGGGTGCGGCTGACGCTTCTGTATTCGGCGGTTCTGTTCGGGATCGCCACCTTGCTCGTCGGGGCCATCTATGCCGGGGTTTCGACACAACTGAAAGGCGAGCCGTTCACACAGCAACTGGAGGTCAGACAGTTCGTCCGGATGCCGGACGGGTCGGTTGTTCCCACCGATCGCTTCGTTTTGCCCGACGCGCGCGCCGTGGAGCGGGCCGTCAACCAGCAAACGCTCGATCGCCTTGCGAATTTTTCGTTCGGAGCTCTCGGCGTTCTGTTTCTCACTAGTCTCGGCGTCGGGTATGTGATCTCCGGTCGGGTGCTCGCTCCCATCGGCCGCATCACCGATGTTGCTCGAGACATCCAGGCATCGGATTTGTCGCAGAGAATCCACCTGCAGGGACCCGACGACGAGTTGAAGAACCTGGCCGACACCTTCGACGGGATGTTGGATCGGCTCGACGAGGCATTCGCGTCACAGCGACGGTTCCTTGCCGACGCGTCGCACGAACTTCGCAATCCCCTTGCGGTCGTGCGCACGAATCTCGACGTGGTGCTCGACGACCCAGATTCAGATGCAGCAGATCTACGCCGCGGCGCCGAGGTTGCACGGCGCGCCGGGGATCGCATGGCCCGCATCGTCGAAGACCTCCTTTTGTTGGCGCGCCACGATCGCACCCACGCAAGAACCACAGACGTCGACCTCGGCGACCTCGTAAGTGAGATCGCCGACGAGTTCCGGGCGGCCGCGGCGGCCGCCGACGTCGTCGTCGAACCATCATCGTCGCCGGGACTTGTGGTCTCCGGCGATCCGGACGCCCTCAAGCGGGCGTTGGCCAACCTCCTCGACAACGCGGTGCGAGTCTCGCCTCCGGGTCGCCGAGTTGTGGTCGCCGCGGGGGCGGCCGACGGATGGATCTGGGCCGGCGTTGCGGACGAGGGTCCCGGTATCGCCGCCGAGCACCATGAGCGTGTGTGGGAGCGGTTCTGGCGGGGCGACCAGGGGCGCGCCAGAACCGACGGCGGAGCGGGACTCGGGCTCGCGATCGTTCGCCAAATCTGCGAATCGCATGGAGGTTTCGTCCGCCTGTCCTCCCAGGTGGGCATCGGCTCCACGTTCCTCCTGTGGTTCCCACGAGCGGGCGTGACGCCCGGGCCCGCGCCCACCGGCGAACCGCAACTCTTAGCACGACGCGCCCATCCCTTTTAGAGGGTCTTTACCTCCGCCGCACTACGCTTGCTCCATAAAGAGAAGATCGTTCGCGTGGAGGTCGCCCGATGAACGAACACCACCAGCAAACAACCGAAGACGATCACCAGACCAGGCCGCTGTGGCTTCCCCAGGACGAGGCGGACCGCGTTCCGCCTGCCCAAACCCCCTCCGCCCGATCGTGGCGGACGCGGTTCGCCCTCGTTCTCCTCGTACCTCTCCTCGTAGCGACCGGTTTCGTCGCCGGGCGCGAGCTCGGCGGCGAGGAGACGACGGCATCGCCGGGCGTCTCCGAGCGCGACGTGTCGTCGGCGGCGCCCGCACCGCTCCCCGACGAGGTGGCGGCGGACGAGCCGGTCGCCGCCATCGCCGAACGGGTCCTCCCGTCGGTCGTGCAGATCGACACCGGCTTCGGCGTCGGTGCCGGTGTCATCTACGACGCCGACGGGCTCATCATTACGGCCGCTCACGTCGTCGAGGGCGCCAACGTGGTCGACGTCCGTCTGTCCACCGGGCGCCGCATCGAGGGGCGGGTGCTGGGGAGCGATCCCAACAGCGACATCGCCGTCGTGCGCGCCGACGCGTCGAATCTTCCCGCCGCGACGCTTGCCGAGGATGAGCCGACCGTGGGCCAGTTGGCGGTCGCGATCGGCAGCCCTTTTGGACTCGAGAGCACGGTCACCGCCGGAGTCGTGAGCGCGGTGAATCGAGCCGTACAACGGCCGGACGGAACGTTTCAAACGATGGTCCAGACGGACGCTCCGATCAACCCCGGTAATTCAGGAGGCGCGCTCGTGGACCGCACCGGCCGGGTCATCGGGATCAACGATGCGATCCGCACGACGACGGGCGGGAACCAAGGAGTGGGATTCGCAGTCCCGATCGATGTAGTGCGATGGGTGGCCGACAGGATCATCAACGGAGAACCCGTCGAGCCGGCGATGCTCGGCGTCAGCGGCGGCCCCGTCCCGGACGGCAGAGCCGGCGCCTTGGTCACACAGGTCATTCCGGGGTCACCGGCCGACGACGCCGGAATTCGCGAGGGAGACGTGATCACGACGATCGACGGGACTTTCGTCGAGAGCATGGAGGATCTGGCGGCCGTGATCCGCTCGATCCCGCCCGGGGAGGAAGTGACGCTGGAAGTCGAGCGTGACGATGCCACCCTCGAGCTCACCACCACGCTCGAGGCACAATCCGAGGTTCAGGAAACCGGCTGACAGCCGCTTTGCGTCCCTCGGCTCGCGCCGGGCGGCGCCGGTAGAGCCGGAAAGCGCCCACGGCGGCGTGGGCACCCAAAAAGCACGTCGCAGTGCACAATGTAGGGATGCGCCGTACGACCGTGATCCTGGCCGCCGTGCTCGTCTTTTTCACGACGAGCGGAGTGGCCGCGGCTGGTGATCGCCGCCAGTGGCCCGGGCGCGCCCGCTATTCGGTCCCGACGCGAACGCTCGATGCGGCCCGTGATTGTTCGGCTCCCCTGACCGGCAAGACCGAAAGTGAACCGGTGCTCCTCGTCCACGGCACCGGCTTCGAGCGGGAACACGACTTCGAATGGAATTACTGGGGGGCATTGCCGGCGGCAGGGTTCGAGGTCTGTTGGATACGGCTGCCGCGTGCGGCTCTCGGAGACATCCAGATCTCGGCCGAGTACGCGGCGCGAGCAATCGAAGTCATGCATGCGAAAACCGGTCGCCGCATCGACATTCTCGGGCACAGCCAGGGAGGCGTAGTTCCCCGCTGGGCGATCAAGTACTTCCCCTCCGGGCGCTTCGTCGACGACTACGTTGCGCTTGCGGCGCCCAACCACGGAACGCTCGTCGCCGACCTGTTCGCCGCTCCGGGCGAAACGTTCGAGGCGCTCTGGCAGATGCGGATCACAGCTCGATTCATGCACACTTTGAATCGGGGGGACGAGACTCCGGGGCCGATCTCGTATACGTCGATCTACACCGCGCACGACGATCAAGTGCAGCCGGCGTCAAGCGCCGCGTTGAAAGGGGGATCGAACGTCGTCATCCAGGACATGTGCCCGGGCCGAATCGTGACCCACAATTCCATCGTCGCCGACGCGGTCGCGTACGCACTGGCGCTCGATGCCTTTACGAACCCGGGAGCCGCGGATCCCGATCGGGTGGGGATGGCTCCTTGCTTCACTCTCACGATGCCGCTTACGCCCGTCTTTCCCGCCCTAATCCCCGACTGGCGAGACGACGTCATCAGCTCGCGGGAACCGCCGCTCAAGCGCTACGCCCGCCGCTGACACGGCACGCGCACGACGGCGCGCGCTAAGTCAGTCGAGTTCCGGCAGCCCCTCGAACGTCGTCGACGGCTCTGCATACAGCCGCCGCGGAATGCGTCCCGCCCTTCGTGCGAGACGTCCGGCCTCGACCGCGTGCCGCATCGCCTCCGCCATGACCGCGGGCGCACGCGCCCGCGTGACGGACGACGCCAGCAAGACCGCGTCACAGCCGAGTTCCATGGCGAGGGCGGCGTCGGAGGCCGTGCCGACTCCGGCGTCGAGGATGACGGGGACGCTCGCGCCCTCGACGATCATCCGAATGTTGTAGGGATTGAGGATCCCCATACCGCTGCCGATGGGGCTGCCCAGGGGCATAACGGCACCGCATCCCACCGCCTCGAGACGCCGGGCGAGAACGGGATCATCGTTGGTGTAAGCAAGAACGACAAAGCCGTCGTTTACGAGCACCTCGGCGGCGTCCAGCAATTCGCCCGCATCCGGCAAAAGGGTGCGATCGTCGCCGATTACCTCGAGCTTGATCCAATGCGTTTCGAAGGCCTCCCGCGCCAGCTTCGCCGTCCTGATCGCGTCGCGCGCGGTGAAACATCCGGCGGTATTGGGCAGCATGCTGCACCCGGTGCGGCGCAGAACGTCGACGATCGACCCGCGTGCATGGGGGTCTATGCGGCGAAGAGCAACCGTGGCGAGATCCGCCCCAGAAGCGATCACCGCCTGTTCGAGCGCCTCCAGGCTTGCCGCGCCACCCGTGCCGATAACGAGCCGCGACGTTAGTTCCTTGCCTGCGATGACAAACGGATCGTCCATCTCAGCCTCCTTGCGTCGCCACGAGAATTTCGATCCGGTCACCGTTCGCAACCCGCGTCTGGCCCCACGCCTTCCGTGTCACGACCTCGCCGTTGAGGGCCACCGCCACGCCCGACATCACCGAGCGTCCGCGCTCCGTTTCGACTATCTCTGCGATCGTCGTGGCGTCGCCGGTTTCTCGCTCCGCTCCGTTGACAACGATCTTCATACCGCCTCCCGCGCAAATCGACCGGGGGCAAACGGAGCGACAACTTCACCGATACGGCCGGTTCCGAGCAGCCGCGCTATTTCGTCGGCAGTCACCGGGGTGAGGAGAATTCCGTTCCGGTAATGGCCGGTCGCGACCACGAGCCCTTTCAGTGCACCGGGCCCGAGAAGCGGAGCATTATCGGGAGATCCGGGGCGAAGACCGGCAACCACTTCCAATAGTTCGTACTCGCGCAGATCGGGCAAGAGCTCGCACGCGCTTCGCAACAGTTCATAGACGGCGCCCGCAGTTACCGTCACGTCGTAGCCGCGCTCCTCAACCGTTGCTCCAACGACTATCCGCCCATCGCGGCGGGGAACGATGTAGACATCGGCTCCCCGAACGTTGCGGGAGATGAACTCCGGATCCGATGCACCGCCTAGATATAAAAGCTGTCCCTTCACGGGTCGCACCGGTGGAATCGCATGATCCGGCAATCCCGGGATCGAACCGCTCCAACACCCGGCGGCGAGAACGATCGTCCGGACCGCCACGAAGGAGCCACCGGCCAGGTGAACCCCCTTGACCGCATCCTGCTCCGTCTCGACGCGCGCCACACGTTGCGGAATGAGATCAACCCCGGTGCGACGGCACGCTTCCATCAAAGCTGCGGTCAGCAGACGGTTGTCGATCGAATGATCGCCCTCTATCAAGTACCCACCGCGCACGTGACTGGAAAGCGCCGGCTCGATCGTACGGAGCTCTCGCCGCGTGAGGCGCTGGACCTTCAGGTCGAGCCCGACCTGGTAGTGGTAAAGATCACTCAACCTCGAGAAGTCGTCGGCAGATGCCGCAACCATCACCGTTCCTGCCTGCGTATAACCGGTGGACAGGCCGCTGACGTCTTCGAGTTCGCCGATGAAATCGGGATAGCGGCGACTGGACTCTCTCGTCAGCGCGAGGAGGGTCTCCTCCCCAAAATGGATTTCCGTGATCGGCGCGAGCATGCCGGCCGCGGCCCACGAAGCTCCGCGTCCCGGCGCGTCGTCCGCGACGGCAACCGACAGCCCCCGCTGCGCGGCCCTCCACGCAATGCCGAGCCCGATCGGTCCCGCCCCCACCACTACGACGTCGAGCGTAGCGGGCTTCGACACATCAACCTCCCCACGCGCGCATTACCGCGATCGGGTCCTGGGGTCGCGGACGGCCTCGGCCCGCCTCTCAGCCCGGTTGCCTCCGAGCTCCCCTCGTTCGTTCGAATCTCTCTTGAGTATAGGAGGCTGGTTTGCCAGAAGCCTACGAAGTGCCTTACCGCCGGTGAGGTGGTGCAGCGGATTGGGTGAGCTTCCCGAGGATCGAATCCGGGCGAAGCTCGAGTTTCTTTCGGAGGCGAACCACCGTGCCGTTATCCGGATCCGATACGAAGTGGAGATCGTCGACCAGGTACTTCATCAGAAAGACACCCCTCCCGCTCTCCGCTCCGGGTCCTGCTTCCCGCAACGACAGCGAGGAGACGTCGAGGCTTCCTCCCGCGTCGGAAACGCTGATCTCGCATTCCGAGTCGGTCGTTCGTACCTTCACCTCATACGCGTCGTGAGCCTCGCCCGCGTGTCGCAGGACGTTCGTACACGCCTCGGAGACGGCGATTTCTATATCCGAGATGCAGTCGGCAACGACGCCCAACCGCTCCATCGAGGATCGCAACATGTGGCGAACGAACGGAACACTCGCCGCGTCGCGCGGAAGGCACAACACGTAGGTTACTTCCATGTGCCTTCCGTTCCCGCTGGGCAACAGGTAAAACCTGAAGGAAGGCGAGCTAGCCGAAGAAGACCTCCGCCGTCGCATAAAGCTCGGGGTCGAGCGTCTTGAGCTCGCCGACGCCTTGCTCGAGCGGAACCCGAACGATTTTGGTTCCCTGCAAGGCAACCATCGTTCCGTAATCGCCGTCCGCCACGGCATCGATTGCAGCGATGCCGAACCGAGTGGCAAGCACGCGATCGAACGCCGTAGGCGTTCCGCCGCGCTGCACGTGCCCGAGGATCGTCATCCGTGTCTCGAAACCGGTTCGTGCCTCGATCTCGCGTTCGAGCATGACGCCGATCCCGCCGAGCCTGACGTGACCGAATGCGTCGCGTTCCTCCGTCTGCACCGCCTCTTTCCCCTCGTCCGGCACCGCCCCCTCGGCGGCAACCACGATTGAGAACCGTCGCCCCCTCTGGTGACGGTGACGGATCACGTCACATACCTCGTCGATGTCGAAAGGCCGTTCCGGCACGAGGATCACGTCTGCCCCACCCGCAATCCCCGAGTAGGTCGCAATCCAGCCCGCGTGGCGTCCCATAACTTCGACGACGAGGACGCGATTGTGCGATTCGGCGGTCGTGTGCAAACGATCTATGGCATCCGTGCAGATCTGGACTGCGGTATGGAAACCAAACGTGAAGTCGGTTGCGGAGAGGTCGTTGTCGATGGTTTTCGGCACTCCGACTACGGCAACGTCCTCAGATCCGAGCTTGTGCGCCACGCCGAGCGTGTCTTCGCCGCCGACGGCGATCAGACAATCGATTTTCTCCGCGTCGAGGGTTTCCTTTGCGCGCTCCACGCCACGCTCCTCTTTGAACGGATTCGTGCGAGACGAACCAAGCATCGTCCCTCCTCGATGGAGCAGCCCCGACGTGTTGTCGGGCGTCAGGTGAACCACGGCATTCTCGAGGACGCCGCGCCACCCGTCGCGAAACCCAACGATCGCGTGCCCATAGTGATTCACCCCCTTGCGCGTCACCGCCCGGATCACCGCGTTGAGGCCGGGGCAATCCCCGCCGCCGGTCAGAATTCCGATTCGAGCCATAACTCCCCCTCGTCGAGGTGCGCTCGTCACTGCGCCCGACGCGCGATCATCCCCGACGAGCACCTCCGGCTCAATTCGCCGCCGTCACGGGTCGATTAAGTCCAGGTGAATCACGTTATGCCCACGGGTGCGAGAAGAAACCGGAACCTGCGCATGCTTGTTGCCGGCCTCTGCACCGTCGTCGTGGCGGCGGCGGCGCCACCGCCCGCGGCCGCCACCGACCTCGACGAGTTACGCTCCCGCGCCCAGAGGCTGGGCGACGAGGTCACCGCACTCGAGCACCGGCTGGAATCTCTGCGCGCCGAACAAGCGGACCTCGAGGATGACATCGTCGCAGTGACGCAGCAGATCGGTGAGCTCGAATTGGAGCGGACGCAAGCCGTCGCGGCCGAGCAAGCGGCGCGCGATGCGTTCGTCGGTGACGCAGTCGAGATCTACAAGAACGGTTCGAGCGTTGCCAATCTCGATCTCCTCTTGTCCGCCCAAGATGTGAGCGACCTCGAACTATTTCTCGAAATCGGAAGCGCGGCTCGTACGCGTGCCGAACACAGGCTGCGACGGGCGGAGGCCGAACGCGCCCGTGCCGAGGCCGCTCAAATGCGGCTCGACGATCGCAAAGAACGGCTGATGGCGGCGAAGGCCCGCGTCTCCGAAGTAGCCGCCGGCATCTCGGATGCAATTGCAACCAGGCGTGAAGCGTTGCGGTCACTGACGCGGGAGATAGACCGGCTCGAGCGCCGGGCGCGCCGGATGGCGGCCCGTGCTTCGCAGCCCTCGAAGACGCTCGATCTCCTCCTGGGGGGTGGAGGTCCCGGGGGGCCGGCGCGCGGCATTCCGGATGGCTACGTCGCAACCGGGGTGTCGTTCGAGGGCGTCGCCTCGTGGTACGGCCCCGGATTCGAGGGGAACCCGACGGCATCGGGTGCGATCTTCGATCCGGGAAAGTTCACCGCGGCGAGCAAGGAGCTCCCGCTCGGAACCTGGTTGTATGTGGAGCACGAAGGCAGTGGCGTCGTCGTGCTGGTCAACGATCGCGGCCCCTACATCGACGGACGCGTTCTCGACCTCAGCGAGGCGGCCGCGCAGGCTATCGGCATAACCGGGCTC
>Ga0247713_1000664_pt1 | contig 19553 bp, 12 predicted proteins | sample 21E_NmetaG_FD_189936 | JGI IMG/M metagenome (GOLD analysis project Ga0247713, IMG submission 189936) | Soil microbial communities from hillslope of Landscape Evolution Observatory, University of Arizona, Oracle, AZ, United States - 2-1-E_N | ecosystem: Engineered > Artificial ecosystem >... | reverse complement strand
GGGGGTCGTCGCAGGGTGAGGCCTCCTGGTTCGTGTGTGGGGGGGTCCGCCAGATACCCTACCGGCATGTCGCTGGCCATCTCGCTCCCCCCAGCCGGTCTCCCGCTCTCGGAGGTCGCGACGTTCGCTCGGGAGGCGGAGGAGCTCGGCTACGGGTCGGCGTGGGTGGCCGAGGTCGCCGGGAACGACGGGTTCGCGCTCGGGTGCGCGGCCGCCACCGCCACGAGCCGGATGCGGATCGGTACGGCCGTCGTCCCCCTCAACACGCGCGGACCGGCGATGCTCGCGATGGCCGCCGCCACGCTGGACGGCGTCTCGGGGGGTCGTGGCGTCTGCGGCATCGGCGTCTCGTCTGAGGCGATCGTCTCGGGCTGGAACGACCAGGGGTCGGACCGTCCGCTGCGCCGGGCGCGGGAGACCATCGAGGTCCTGAGGGCCATCTTCGCCGGCGAGAAGGTCACCTACGAGGGGGAGACGGTCCGCGTCCGCGGCTACCGGATGACCCCGCCCCCCCTGCGGCCCATGCCTATCTACCTAGGGGCGCTGAACCGCGGGATGCTCCGTCTGGCCGGCGAACTCGCGGACGGGGTCGTCTTGAACATGCTCGGCGAGGACTTCGTCCCGACCGCCCTGGCCGAGGTGCACGCAGGGGCGCGCCTGGCCGGACGGGACCCCGCCGACATCGAGGTCGTCCTGCGGGCGCACACCTACGTGGGGGACGATCCCGCCGCCGCGCGGGACGGCTTCGCCCGTGGCTTCGCCGCCTACGTCGTCGCGCGGGGGTACAGGGACTTCTTCGCCTGGCAGGGGTACGGGGAGTGCGTAGCGGGCGTGGACGCGGCTTTCGCCGCACGCGACCGCGAGGCAGCCCGGCGCGCGATCAGCGATGAGATGCTGCACTCCATGACCGTCACGGGGGACGCGGCGACGGTCCGGGCGCGGCTCCAGGCCTATCAGGACGCCGGCGTTCACACGGTGGCCGTGTCCTCCTTCTGGCCCGACCGCGCGCACGCCTGGGAGACGATGCGCGTCTGCGCCCCGCAGGCGTAGCGATCCGGGCGATCCGCCCGTAGCGGACACGTCCGAAGCGGGATAGCATGACCCGTTGAGGCCCCGGAGGATCTGTCCGGACCTCCCGCACCCTGACCGCGAACCTCCCCATAGGCGGCTCCCCGGCCCGGTCAGGCCGACAGGAAGTCGAGGTTCCATGCCGTCGACCCTGATCCCAGCCGGCATCACGTGGCGCGCAGGCGCGCCCACCGCCGGAGCAGCATCCTCGAGCCCCACGGGCTCGCCCGAGGGGGGGTGTAACTAGATGGAGAACAAGAACAGCAGTGCCTTCCTGAAGTGGATCGTGGTGGCGCTCTTCTCCGTCCTCGGGTTCGGGCTGCTCTCCGGCAGTGCGAACGCGCAGGACCCGGAGCCCACTGCGGGCGACGCTCAGGCGCAGCAGATCGGCGACAACAACGCAGTCGTCGAGCAGAAGACCACCGTGAAGTCCGGTGACTCGGTCGCGGGTTCGCAGGTGACGGGTGTAGTGGGCGGGAGCCCGGTCATCCAGAACCAGAACTCGTCGGACGGCGCCACCGCGACGTCGGGTGACGTGACCGCGGTGAGCACAGCGTCGGTCAACGTAGGCCCGTCCGCCGTGGTCGCAGCCCCGGCTCCCGCGCCGGTCAACAACGTGGGCATCGCGTCCTCCCACACGGGTTCGGACGCGCAGGCCCAGCAGATCGGCGACAACAACGTCGTGGTCGAGCAGGAGACGAACATCAGCTCCGGCGACTGCGTGGCGGGTTCGCAGGTGACGGGTGTCGTGGGCGGGAGCCCGGTCATCCAGAACCAGAACTCGTCGGACGGCGCCACCTGCACGACCGGTGACGTGGTCGCGGTCAGCCTGGTGTCGGTGAACGTCGGCCCCAGTGCGATCGTGGTGATCCCGCCTCCCCCCGCTCCCGTGGAGGAGACCGAGCTCGCCCTGACCAAGGAGTTCGTCGGCGGCACCTCGTACTGGGACGGTGATGAGCTCGTCTACGAGGTCACGTTCGAGTCGACCCTGGAGCTCGTGGACGGCCCGCCCGCCGAGACCGTGACGTTCACGGACCCGGCCCCGGCCGGTTGGACGCTCGTCAGCCTGACGACGACCGACCCGAACTGGACCTGCGTCGGGGACACCTGTACGTACACGGGGGACGGCTTCGCCGGACCCACGACCTTCACGGCCGTGTACGAGTACCGCGAACCGTATCCCGCCCCGAACGCTCCCGAGCAGGTGGAGAACACCTCCTACGCGACGTGGGAGGACGGCGCCACCGCTTCGAACACCGCTTGCGGCATGCGTCTGGAGCATCACCCGTCCACACCGCCGGAACCCTGGGTGGAGTGCGGCGCGCTCCTCTGAGCACACGCACCACCGGATATGAAGAGGGCCCGCCCACGTAGGGGCGGGCCCTCTGCTTCGGGGCTATCTCCTAGCGCCGGGCTCCCAGCGGCTCGCCGGCGAGGATGAACTCCTCGGTCATCTGCCTGGCCACGTCGTCCGGGTACTGGACGGGCGGCGACTTCATGAAGTACGCGCTCGGACCGGACAGCGCCCCGCCCACGCCCCGGTCCAGAGCCAGCTTGCAGCACCGAACGGCGTCCACCACGACCCCGGCCGAGTTCGGCGAGTCCCAGACCTCGAGCTTCAGCTCGATGGACATCGGGGCACCCCCGAAACCGTGTCCCTCCAGCCGGATGAACGCCCACTTGCGGTCGGACAGCCACGGCACGTGATCCGAAGGGCCGATGTGGATGTCCTGGTCGTGGATCTCCTGGGTGACGTTGGACCGCACCGAGTTCGTCTTCGAGAGCTTCTTCGAAGCGAGCCGCTCCCGCTCGAGCATGTTCATGAAGTCCATGTTCCCGCCGAAGTTCAGCTGATAGGTGTGGTCGAGGTGGATGCCCCGGTCCTCGAACAGCTTGGCCAGCTGGCGGTGCGTGATCGTCGCCCCGACCTGCGACTTGATGTCGTCGCCGACGATCGGGAGCGTCGCTTCCTTGAACCTCCGCTCCCACTCAGGGTCGGAGGCGATGAAGACCGGGATGCAGTTCACGAACCCGACGCCGGCCTCGAGGGCTCGCTCGGCGTAGTACCGGGTGGCTGCTTCCGACCCGACCGGCAGGTAGCTGACCAGGACGTCCACGCCCGTCTCCCGGAGGTGCTTGGCGACGTCGACCGGCTGCGCGTCCGACTCGGAGACCTGCGTCTGGTAGTACGTGCCGAGGCCGTCCAGGGTCGGACCGCGCAGGACCTCCACGCCCGTGCGGGGTACGTCGGAGAAACGCAGCGTGTTGTTCGGAGCCGCGAAGACCGCCTCGGACAGGTCCCGGCCGACCTTGTTCGAGTCGACGTCGAAGGCGGTCACGAACTCGATGTCCCCGACGCCGTACCCGCCCAGGACGGTGTGCATCAGTCCGGGGATGGTCTCGTCCGCGGGGGCCTCGCGGTAGAACTCGACCCCCTGGACGAACGACGACGCGCAGTTGCCGACGCCGACGATCCCCACCCTCACCTTGTCCATCTACTTCCTCCTTGCCTTACGCGCTTCGGGAGCGGATCGCTCCTGGTCGATGAGTTCCTGCAGCCAACGGATGTCCTGCTCGGCCGCTTCCGTCTGGTGGCGGATCAGCGACATCGAGTAGCCGTCGATCCGTTCCTTGGCGGTCTTCAGCGACTCGCTGAACTCCTCCAACTTCTCCTGCAGGTACGCCTTGCGCCGCTCGAGCAGCCCGATCCGTGACTCGGCGGGCAGGTAGCGGAAGAAGGCGAAACGGAGCTTGAACCTGTCCGTGTCGTAGACGGCCCCGTGCTCCAACTGCTCGAAGAAGAAGGTCTCCCCCTCGGGGGTGATCTCGTAGGTCGTGCGACGACGGCCCCGCCGGGAGCCCAGGTCAGATGCCTGCTCCTGCACGAACCCCGCCTTGCGCATCCGCTTCAAGCAGGGGTACAGGGAGCCGAACGACATCGTCCAGAACGGCCCGAGGGTCGTCGAGAGGCGCTGCTTGATCTCGTAGCCGTGCATCGGCCCCTCTTTGAGGAGGCCGAGGATGGCGATCTCGAGCGAGCTGGTCGTCATACGGTTCGATACGTCCTTCCGATATATCGATTCGATATATCGTACGGTCCCTCGGCCACCGTGTCACCTCGCGGCAGGGATCGCGTGACCTGCGGCGAATGCAGGTGACGAGCCGGGAACCGGCTCCCGGGCCCCTGGGGGATCTTCGGATCCAGGCCCGGCGCTGAGGAAGAGGTCGCTCACGCAGGAGGGGCGCCCACAAGTTACGGGGGTACGCATGCCTTCGCACTCAAGTCGCAGCATGGCAGCAGGCCCGTGGGCCCGCGCACTAGGCGCAGTACTCGTCACCGCCCTGGCGGTGCTCGGCGCGCCTTCGGCTTCATCGGCCGCTCCCCCCGAACCGGGGACGGTCACCTGGGCAGGTGACGGCTTCGTCAACGCCTCGGAGCTCGACGCGAACATCCCGGTGGAATGGGAGGCGGGTGACCTCAGCGCGACCGGCGCGAGCGGATCGTTCGTCCAAGGGGACGCTACTCCTGCGGGCTGCGGACCGTACGCCCTGCCCGCCACAGGGTCGGGATACCTCAACGAGCCCTGCGCCAACGCCCTCGAAGAGGGCCCCTTCTCCTTCGTCGTCGTCTGGCACAACGCCGACGGCGACTCGGAGCCGGTCGAGGCCCCGTACGTGAAGGACACGATCGCCCCTGAGGGCACGGTCGAGATCGTCGACGGCGACGGGTTCGTCAACGCGGCCGAGGCGACCGACAACGTGCCGGCCAACTCAACGCTCGCCGAAGGCTCTGAGGCCGTCTCGTCCAGCGTCTGGTTCGAGCAGGGTGGCTCCACCCCGGCCGACTGCGGCCCCTGGAGCGTCCCTACGACCAACGCCGGACTGCTCCAGCCGAACTGCACGGCCAACCTCGAAGAGGGCGAGTTCTCGTTCAAGGGCACGTGGACCGACGCGGCCGGGAACACCTCGGACGTGGCCCAGGCGACGTCCGTGAAGGACACGGTCGGCCCGGACGCGCCCGAGGTCACCTTCCCGGCTCCCGGAGCCGCGCTCAACACGGTGCGGTTCGAGGGGACCTCGGAGCCGGGGTCGACGGTGGAGGTTCTCGTTGGCGACGTCTCGATCGGGACGGCGACCGCACCTACGGGCTCGTGGAGCCTCGAGTCGAGCGAGACCTTCGCCGAGGGAGCTCATTCAGGCGTCGCCACGGCGACGGACGCGGCCGGGAACCTCGGGGGGACCTCCGACGAGGTGAGCTTCACGGTGGACACCACCCGGCCCGATTCGCCGAGGATCACCACGCCCCGCCGGTCCGGACCTGGACCCGACCACGAGCCGCTGTACCTCAACGACGGCGACGTCCTGTTCGAGGGGACGGCCGAGCCGAACTCGACCGTCCGACTTCGGGACCGCGAGCGCGGTGCGGGCCCCGACCTCGGCTCGACGACGGCAGACGGCGACGGCAACTGGGCGACCACCCTGTCGCTCCTCGACGCCGCCTACCCGATGCGTGCGCACGCGGTGGACGCGGCGGGCAACGTCAGCGTCCGGTCCCCGCTCGTGAACATCGTGGTGGACACGCTCGCTCCCGAGGCCGGCGCCGTGACCCTCGACACCGGGGGCGACGGGGTCATCAACGCCCAGGAGGCGCCCACGGGCATGGAGGTCACCTGGACGAAGGCCCTGTCGGGCGCGGAAGACGCCGTCTCCGCGACGGTCTGGTTCGAGCAGGCAGGCGAGACGCCCGCCGGGTGCGGACGTTCCACGGCGGACCTGACCTCGAGCGCGCGCCTCGAAGGCGCGTGCCTGGGGGCGCTCACGGACGGGCCCTTCACGTTCAACGCGCAGTGGGTCGATCGGGCCGGGAACGCGTCCTCCGTAGCCACGGCTGCGGCGGTCCTCGACAGGCTGGGTCCGGACGCGTCGGTCGAGATCCTCGACGCTGACGGCCTCATCACGCCCGACGAGCAGGAGTTCGGGGTGGACGTCTCGTGGTCGGTCGCGGAGACCGGTCCGGACGCGGTCGTCTCCCTCGCGAACGTGGGTGCCGATGCACCGGCCGAGTGCGTCCTCAGCGGCCAGGCCCGCTCGGACGTGGCGACGATGTCGCCCGAGTGCCTCGCGGCGCTCGGCCACGGCGCGGTCGTGGCCACGGTGACCGCGGACGACGAGTCGGGCAACACGAGCACGGCCACGGACGACGCCAGCATCCGGCGCCACGCCGGGTCGTTCGAGACCGTCGTGAAGGGCGCGTCCAACAACCCGGAGACGGGGCACGTGGACACGGTCCTGAACATGAAGGAGACGAACGACGGCAAGGACCTGCAGGTGCGCCTGGACCTGGACCGCTACGACGACGTGTTCGGCGAGGTCCTGGCGACCGTGGAGCTGCGTGACCAGGGCGGCGACCCGGCCGGACAGTACCTGAAGGAGGAGGCGACGCTCTCGCCGGCCGACCTGCCGGAGGACCGCACCTTCTCGTTCGACGTGGCCAAGGCGGAGTTCGCCCAGGGGGCGATCGCCGTAAAGGTCACCGTCGAGGACCAGTTCGGTCTCGTCAGCGAGGTGGCCAGGTCTCTGAAGCTCGACCTGTCCGCCCCCAAGACGATGTGGAAGACCGCGAACGGGACGGAGTTCCACACCTTCAGGCTCCCGCTGCTGTCCCCGATATCGACGGTCAAGTTCGAGGGGAGCACCGCTGACCCGTCCGCCATCTCGGGGATCGAGTGGGTCTACCTCCTCGCGAAGGACGCGTCGGGGCGGACCGACGCGACGCACCCGAGGATGGTCAAGCCGCAGACGCCTCAGACCGACTGGAGCACGAGCTGGGCGCTGCCGCCGGGCACATGGGACGTCGTGGTGCGCACGGCCGACACGGCCGGGAACATCGAGGAGGGCCCGCGGCTGCGGGTCACCGTCGCCGGCCTGTAGATCCGCACCATCGCTATAGTTTCGCCGGAGGGGGCCCACTGGGCCCCCTCCGTGCGTTCCGGCACCTTGCCGCGCCCTCCGGGGTGGGAGAGAATGGCCGGAACATGCCAGCGTCCGTGGACTACAGCCTCGCGAAGCAGGCCGTCCTTCGCGCCTTCCGCGCCGGGTACCTGTCGCGAGCCGACGTCTGCGACGCGCACCAGGACCTCCTCCGCGCCGCGAACTACTGCGGAGAGAGGACGGCCGAGCCCTGTCCCGTCTGCTCGAGGGAGCTGCGCCTCGTGGCGTACGCGTTCTCGGACGACCTCAAGCGCGACAACGGGCGGGTCTGGCCGAGAGACGACATCGCCGGGCTGCGGCTGTACCGGGACGCCCGCCTCTACACGGTCGAGGTCTGCATCGAGTGCTCGTGGAACCATCTGAGATCTCAGATCGCGCTGGGACGGGAGGACGAGCGGCCCGGCCGCAGAGCGTCTCCCTAGACCCCCAGCTCGCCTCCGCGTCAGCCGCAGTAGCAGCGGGGCTGTGCGCGTGCGCGCTCGCGCTCGCCGGGTCGGAGGCCGGCATCGTGTGGCTGATCGCCGGCGTGTGGACGGTGCGGTGGGCCGTAGGCGCGGACCCGGGTCTGGCCTGGGCCATCGCCTGCATGGCGTCCGCCCTGCGCTGGGGGACCCTGAGCGTGGCGGACGCCCAGGCCGCCTCGAGGTTGTTCGGCCCGGCCGCCACCGTCGGCCCCTCCGTCGCCGCAGCGGGTCTCGTGCTCGCGGTGGCATCTGCGCTGTTGGAGGAGGCGCGGCTGGACGGGTTCCGCCACCCCGTCCCTGCGGCGCGCGTCGCGACCGGCGCCGCCCTGCTCGGCGTCTGCATCCTGGTCGTCCTGCCGGGGGTGGGCGGCCCGCTGCGTTTCGACGCGGTACTGCTGTGGGTGGCCGTCCCAGCGACGGCCGTCGCCGTGGTCCTCCTGACCTCTCACGTGACGCGTCTGGTGCCGCGCTGGGTCTTCCCCGTCGCGGCGGCCGCCGGTCTCGCCCTGGTGGCGTCGGGCGCGAGGTGACCCCCATGGTCCTGCTGTCGGTGGTCTCCGCGGTCGCTTGCGTGGCCGGGCTGCGACTGGCGGCCCTCGGGTTGGCCTCGGCCGGGGTCGGGCTCCTCCTCGCCACGCCCTCGCTCTCGGAGACCGTCGTCGCCTGGATCGTCCTGAGCGCCGCCGCCCTGATCGCCCTGGGGACCGACCCGAGGCGCGTGGCTCTCCCCCTCCTCGGGTGCGCGTCCGTTGCCGTCGCCGTCACGTCTACGAACGCGGCCGCCTTCCTCCCCGCGTGGGTGGTCGGGACGCTCATCCTCTCGGCCCGACCTCATGAGCGACGGCTCCCGCTGCTCTTGTGCGACGTCCCGGTGACCGCTGCCGCGCTATGGATCGTCCTCGCCTCACCCCTCGAGCTGTGGCGGGACCCCGTGGCTGCCGGTCCTGCCGTCCTCCTGGTGATCGGCGCCCTGTCGAGGACCCTCGTCCTCGACGTCGACGAGGCCCCTCTCGCCGTGGTCGGCGCGCGAGGGCAGGCACTGCTCGGGCTGGGGCTCGTCGCCGGGACCTCGCCGACCGTGGTGACCGTTGCCGGAGCGGCGCTCCTGGCCGCGGGCGCCCTCGCCCCCGGGGGGACGAGGCGTGACGTGATGCAGGACGTCGGCTTGGCGGCGGTCCTCGTCGGTGTCTCCTTCGGGGACCCGAGGGTCGCCTTCGCGGCCCTCGCGGCCGGGACCCTGCTGCACGCGGTGGCGGCGTCCGCTGGGGCTCCCGGCCCCGGCCGCCTGCTCGGACGAGTCGCGGCCGGGGGCGGTTTGGGCACGCCTCTGTGGCCGGTCGCGGCGCTGGCCTTAGGCCTCGCCCTCCGAACGGGCGGTCCCGTTGCGGCCCTCGTATGCCTCGCCGTCGTGGTCGGTCTGTGGGGCAGGACGTACGTGGGGGCCGCTCTGCGAGGGACGTCTGCGGCCGGGCCGGTCGTGGCGGGGGCCGCCGTGGCCCTTGGCCTCTGGTCGCCCTTGGCGACGGGCGGAGGCATCGGCGAGGTCTGGCCCGGACCGCTGGGACTCGCCCCCGTGTTCGCCGCCGCCGCGGCCGGGGCGGCCGCCGCGATCCGGGGGACCTCCTTGGCCCCGGTCGCTCCCGCAGCCGGAGAGGTCGCGAGCGCAGCGGCTCGCATCCGGCTGCCCCTGCCGACGCTCGCCGGGCCGGGCTGGCTCCCGGTCGCCGTCTCGGCGGGCCTGGTTGGAGCCGCTCTTGGATGCTTCGCCGTGGCGGCTCTCAAGGGCTTCCTCTAGGGACCGATGCTAACGTTGATGCGGTTCCGAGCGACCAGGGCGGGTGGTACGTGGTGAGGGTTCGTCTGGCGGCGTTCTTTCCGGTCGTCGCGTTGATCGCGAGCGTGCTCCTGCCCGTCCGGACCGTCTCCGCGCAGGAGGGTCCCTCGCCGGCCGGTCGCTACATCGTGGTCCTGGACCGCGCCGTCCGCGACGTGAGGGGTACAGCCGCCGAGCACGCCCGGGGCCAGGGCGGGGTGGTCGGACACCTGTACACCCACGCGCTCAAGGGCTACAGCATCGACCTCCCCCGGGGAGCCGCGGACGCGCTCCGGAAGGCGCGTTCGGTGTCGCTCGTCGAGCCGGACGGCGTGGCCACCGTGAACGGGACCCAGACGAGCCCTCCCTCCTGGGGTCTGGACCGCGTCGACCAACGAGCTCGGAGCCTCGATGCGAGCTACTCCTACGGCACCACCGGGGCAGGCGTTCGGATCTATGTCATGGATACGGGGATCCGGTACTCGCACAGCGACTTCGGAGGCCGCGCCGTACCCGGGTACGACGCCTTCGGGGGCAACGGGAGCGACTGCCACGGACACGGCACCCACGTCGCGGGCACGGCTGGAGGCACCTCCTACGGCGTAGCCAAGCAGGCGACGCTCGTGGCTGTCCGTGTGCTCGACTGCCGCGGCAGCGGCAGCTACTCGGGGATCATCGCGGCGATCGACTGGGTGACGCAGCAGCACCTCAAGGGAGGCCCGTCCGTCGTCAACATGAGCATCGGCGGGGGGTTCTCGTCCACCCTCAACACCGCCATCACTAACTCGATCGCCGCTGGGGTGATCTTCGCCGTGGCGGCGGGCAACAACTCCCGGGACGCCTGCAACTACTCGCCTTCCAGCGCGGTCGAGGCGATCACGGTCGGCGCCACGACGAGCTCCGACTCCCGGGCCTCGTATTCGAACCACGGCGCTTGCGTGGACTGGTTCGCGCCCGGGAGCAGCATCCGGTCGGCCTACCACTCGAGCGACACCGCTGTCTCGTCGATGAGCGGCACATCGATGGCCAGCCCGCACGTGGCCGGCGCCGCAGCCAGGTACCTGCAGGCCAACCCGCTGGCTTCACCGCGCGTGGTGCGTGACGCGCTCTACTCGCTGACGACGAAGGGGATCGTGACCTCGTCGTACTCGAGCAACAACCACCTGCTCTACATGGAGCCCGGCGACGGTGCGGGGACGGCGTCGGTGACGCCGACCCCCACCCCGACCCCGAGCCCGACGTCGACCCCGAGCCCGACGTCGACCCCGAGCCCGACTCCGACGCCCACGCCTCCCTCCTCGGGGACCTGGACCACGGTGGACAACACGGCTTCCGGGGTGACCTACGCCGGCTCCTGGTACCGATACTCCTCCGCCGAGGCGATCGGGGGGTCCTACCACCGTTCGCACTCCACGGGCTCCAGGACAACGTTCACGTTCACCGGGTCGCGGGTCAGGTGGATCGGGACCACGGAGCGCTACGCGGGGATCACCGCCGTGTACATCGACGGCGTGCTGAAGAGAGAGGTGAACGCCTACACGCTGTCCACGGCGTGGAAGCAGGTCCTCTTCGAGAGCGACACGCTGTCGCCGGGCTCCCACACGATCGTCCTGGAGGTCACCGGGAGGCGAGACCCGTCCTCCCGCGCGAACCGGACCTACGTCGACGCCTTCCAGGTCCTGCAGTAGGCGGTCGGATCGTCCGGGATGACCGTTTCCGACGGGCCCGCAGGGGCGAACCCTGTCGTACAGTGGTCGGACGCGCCGACCCAGTCGGTGTTATAGATGTGACGAGTGTTACAACGGCCCGGACAGGCGTCCGGGACCACGCGGGGCCCGGGCGGGCAACTGGGATGACCCCGCATACAGGGAGGTGAGCTGGTTCTCGGCCCGAAGAATGAGGACCGTCCTCGTGTGCCAACGTGGCACGCGGAGAACCTAGGGAGGAAACACGCATGCAGCGACCTGGACTGGCCAAGTGGCTGGTCGTAGGCGCGCTGGCTGCATTCGGCATGCTCGGCTTCGCCGGGCAAGCGTCGGCCCAGGACCCTGAGCCGACCGCCGAACCCGCGGTTCAAGGATCGAACGCCTCCTCCGAGTCGCAGGCGACCTCGGCCGACGTGACTGCCTCGAGCAGCGCGACGGTCAACGCGGGTCCGTCGGCGAACGGAGGAAGCGGTCAGTCGTCCCAGATCGGCAACAACAACGTCACGGTCAACCAGAAGACTTCAGCGAAGTCCGGTGACGCCGTGGCGGGTTCGCAGGTGACGGGCGTGGTCGGCGGCAACGCCACCGTCCAGAACCAGAACAGCTCCTCGGGAGCGGTAGCTACGTCCGGTGACGTGACGGTGGTCAACAGCGCCACGGTCAACGCCGGTCCGTCCGCGTCCGGGAGCCAGGCGAGCCAGATCGGGGACAACTCAGTGAGGGTGAACCAAGAGACCGTCGTAGAGTCTGGGTCGGCTGTGGCCGGCTCCCAGGTGACGGGGATCGTCGGAGGATCGGGAGACGCGGTCGTGCAGGGGCAGAACTCCAGCACGGGCGCGGACGCCCTTTCCGGTGATGTGACCGCGGTGGTTGTCGCGGCCGTCAACGTCGGTCCATCCGCCTCTGGCGACGACGCTCAGGCCCAGCAGTTCGGGAGCAACGACGCCGTCATCACGCAGCGTACGGTGGTGGCGAGCGGGGACGCGGTAGCCGGGTCCCAGGTGACGGGTTACGTAGGCTCTGGCGGCGCGACCGTACAGAACCAGAACTCGTCCGATGGGGCCATAGCGACCAGCGGTGACGTTGTCGCCGTGGTCGTGGCTGCCACGAACGTGGGTCCCTCCGCCTCAGGCGCAGGGGCCCAGGCCCAGCAGATCGGGGACAACTCGGCCGTTGTCGAACAGGACACCGAGGTAACGTCCGGCGATGCTGTTGCGGGCTCCCAGGTCACAGGCCTCGTCTCGTCGGAGCGAGGACACCTCACGGTCCAGAACCAGCAGTCCAGCGATGACGCCTTCGCGACCAGCGGAGTAGCAGTCGCAACCGTAGTGAACACCGTCAACGTCGGTCCGTCGGCTTCGGCCACGGGAGACGGAGATGCCATGGCTTCACAGTTCGGAGACAACGTGGCGGACGTCCACCAGCACACCGTGGTCTCGAGCGGCGACGCGGTCGCCGGCTCGCAGGTCACAGGTGGCGTCGGTGGCGGCGACGTGACCGTGCAGGCGCAGAACGCGTCTGACGGCGCGGAGGCCGAGAGCGGCGTGACCGTTGCGACCGTCGTCTCCAGCGTCAACGTCGGACCCTCCGCGGCAGCCGCGGACGGGGACGCGATGGCGGCTCAGCTCGGCGACAACGACGCCGTGGTGACGCAGTGGACCGAGGTCTCGTCCGGGGACGCCGTTGCCGGCTCCCAGGTCGTGGGCTGGGTCGGCGGAGATGACGTGACGATCCAGCTGCAGAACAGCAGCGAGGGGTCGGTCGCCACCTCCGGCGTCACCGTCGCGGTGGTCGTGGCCAGCGTGAACATCGGGCCGTCGGCTGATGCCGGCGCCGGTGACACGGCCATGGCTTCGCAGATCGGCGACAACTCGGCCGATATCACCCAGGGCTCGATCATCGGGTCCGGCGACGCGGTCGCCGGCAGCCAGGTGGTCGGGGTCGTGGGGGCCGGAGACTCGACGATCCAGCACCAGAACACCTCGTCAGGCGATGTAGCCTTCTCGGGCGTCGTCGCCGGGGTCAGCGTGCTGACCGGCGGTATGGGACCGGCTGCGGACGGCGACGAAGCGCTCGCCACGCAGAACGGCGACAACTGGTCGGTCATCGACCAGTGGTTGGAGATCGCCAGCGGCGACTCCGTCGCTGGTTCCACGGTGGTGGGCGAGGTTCTCCTGTAGGTCGTCCAGCACCGGTTGAACTCGAGGGGGCGGGCCCGACGGGCCCGCCCCCTCTCTATCTCAAGCTGAGGTTGAGACCAGCTGCGGGCGGCCCGGGCGTTGTGGGCGACGCTTCGGGGGGCCGGCTCGCGCCCCCCCCCCCTCGGCGTCCGCGGCTCGCTCGGCCTCCTACGCTCCGGGGCGCGAGGGCGACGGTCCCACGACCCATGGGGGAGTCACGGGTCTCGCTTGATCCGCGCCGACGGCCGGACGACGGCATGGTGCATGTGGGGGTTGACGGGGGGTTGGCCGGGTCCGGTAGGATACGCCCTTCGCGGCGGGCGTTCGTCCGTCGCGAGCCCTGGTATGTAGCACTCGCCGGTTCGGCCAGCCGGCGATCGGCCAACCGCAGCGGACGCTGTGGGCATCCGGTCCTTTAGCAGGTCGTGCCGGGGTTGCTCGTACCTACGTTGAGCAACAGGAGGCACGATGAACGCGACACGACTGGCACGTGTGCTGGTCGGCCTCGCATTCGCGTGCGCCGGTCTCTTCCTGACCGCGGGTCATGCCGCGGCGCAGGACGGGACCGTGGTTCAGAACGGGAACGAGTCGAGCGGCTCCACAGCCGAATCGGCCCCCGTCACGGCGAGCAACACGACCACCGTTCAGGCTGGTCCCGCTGCTCGCGACGGAGGTTCCGCCAGGATGGTCGGGGACACCAACACGACCGTCTCGCAGCGGAACGAGGCGTCCAGCGGACCGGTCTCGGCCGGCTCGCAGACGGCTCGGCCGGAGTCCGGCGCCACGATCCAGGCCAACAACCGGTCGTACGGCGCCACGGCAACCGGAGAGCCAGTCGTCTCCAACAACTCCATCAACGCGCACAACGGTCCCTACGCCTCCGGGCCGGGATCGGACGCCGCGATGGTCGGAGACAGCAACCTCGACATCGGTCAGGACGCGCGAGCCCGTGGTGGCTCGGCGAGTTCGGGGTCCCAGGACATCGGTGCCCGTAACGGGGCTATCGCGCAGGTGGGCAACTCCTGCGGCGACGCCGTCACGGAGACACCGTGTGGGATCGCGACCGCAGGCGGCGTGATCGTCAGCAACACCCTCGGTAGCGAGGAACTGCCCTCCGGGGCGGGTCCGATCGCCATCTCCGACGGTGGAACCGACGTGAGTGCGAGCCTCATCGGCGACGCGGATGCGGTGTTCACGCAGTCCGCGGCGGCGACGTCCGGGGACGCCACGAACGGCTCCCAGACGACCGACGTCTCCCGTGGAACGGTCCAGAACGACAACTTCGCGCTGAACGGGGAAGCCACGAGCGGACCCGCAGCTGCGATCAACATCGGCTCCGCCAACGTCGGCCCGAGCGCCGCTTCTTCCACGTCCGCCAGCGCCTCCCAAGTGGGGGACGCCAGCGGCACGCTGGACATGAGCGCGACGGCCTCGTCGGGCAACGCCGTGACCGGCTCCCAGACCACCGGCGCGACCGGTGACTCGGTGGGAGCCTTGACCGTTCAGAACCGAAGCGCGAGCGAGGACGACACCGCCGTAACAGGCGGTTCGACCGCAGTGAACATCGTCTTCGCAGGGTCCGGTCCTACGGCCCTCGGTGGCGACGCCCACGCAGGGATGGTGGGCGACTCGGACTTCGATATCGCCGTGGCGGCCGACGCCGCCTCCGGGGACGCGAAGACCGGTTCTCAGGACACCATCGCGACGGGGTCGTCGGTCGTCCAGAACGACAACGACTCCATCCGCAACACCGCCGTCTCCGGCGACGCTCAGGCCCTCAACTTCGAGGTGGGGGTCGCTGGCCCCCTCTCGACGGGTGGCACCGCGACGCTGGCCGGCGACGCAACGCTCCTCATCGACGCAACCGCCACCGCCACCAGCGGTGACGCGGTCGCGGGTACTCAGACCGCCGACGCCTCCGACGAGGCGATCGTGCAGGACCGCAACATCACCGCCGACTCGTACGCCGAGTCGGGCCCGTCCGCCGCCGGCAACATGGGCGTCGCGGTCGCGGGTCCGGTCGCGGAGTCGGGTGACGCCACCCAGGCCGGTGACGCCCACGTGTCCCTGATCCAGGACGCCGACGCCTCGAGCGGCACAGCGTCCGTCGGTCACCAGGACACGACCGCGTCGGACGACTCGGTGGTCCAGAACTCCAACGACACGCTAGGTGGCACAGCACTCAGCGCCGCCGCGTGCGCCTCCCCGCTCTGCGGGGGGACCGTCACGGATGTGGGCGACGACCCCGTCGACCCCGCCGATGACACCTTCGCCCCGGTCCCGGGTGGGAACATCGCCATCATCGTGGCGGGTCCCGTCTCCAGGGGCCAGGGCGACGCCTCGGCGAGCATCGCCGGCGACACGCGGGCCGACCTGACCCAGGTCGCGACCGCCACGTCGGGAGACGCCACGACCGGGGGCCAGACCACGACCGCCACCGGCGGTTCGACGGTCCAGAACGAGAACACGTCCACCAACGACTGGGCTGGATGCTTCGACGCGGCCTGCGAGGCCGTGGCGGGCAACGCCGCCGTCGTGGTGGTCGGACCCTACGCCGAGGCGGCGGGCGGCTTCAGCGCCGACGCCACCCAGGAGGGGGACAGCGACTTCGACGGGCTGCAGACGAGCGAGGCAGTTGTCGGCTCGAGCACCGCCGGGTCCCAGTACACCGATGCGAACGACTCGATCGTCCAGAACAGGAACACGTCCGAGGACGCGCTCGCGGAGGCCGGTTCGGCCACCGCGTGGACCGGTCTCGGCGTGGACCCGTTCGACGTCGATGCGGGTCCGCTGGTGGTTGGGGCCTCTGCGGTCGCCGAGACGGCGGATGCCGACGCCGCGCAGTCCGGCGACTCGTCGCTCGACGTCTCCCTCGGCGCGTACGCGACCTCCGGTGACGCCGTCGCCGGGTCGCAGCTCACCGTCCTCGACGACGGCACCTCCCAGTCCGACAACGACTCCCTCGGGGACACCGCCTCCAGCGGCCCCGCCGAGGCGTGGGTCGTCCTGGTCGGAGTGGTCGGGGTCGACGCGGTGGACGGCTCGGTCGAGCAGGTCGGGGACAACCCGGCCACCATCGACCTCGTCGTCGTGGGCTCCTCGGGCGATGCGATCGCCGGGAGCCAGGTCATCGACGGATCCGGCGTCACCACCTTCACGGTCGGTGGCCCGGTGCTGCTCTCGCTGCCCACGGGCGACGGGAGCGTCGACTCCGGGTCGGACAACGGTCTGACCTGGCGCAAGGGCACGTTCTCCGGTGCGGGGATCGGTGCGTAGAGGATTCCGGGCAGGGGGCGGGCCGTGCGTCCGCCCCCGCCGCCCGGACCGCGAGGGCGTCATGAGAGCGACAGGACGGACGGACAGGAGCGGGCCCCCCATGGGGGCCGGGTCCCGTTCGTCCGCGGAACCCCAGGTCAAGCTGGGTTCGCGTCACGATGTCCTCCGGGACGGTAGTGTGTCCGAGGCACAAAGCGGGCAGGCGACTCGCCTGTCCGCCCGTGCCTGTGACAACACGGGAGCCCCATGGTCTCCCGTGCGGCAAGGCCCCATGGGCAAAGGGTCCATGGGGAGAGCAAGGAGGCTAGGCATGGAGCGTAGAGCGGGAGCCAAGTGGCTCCTCGTTGCTGCGCTCGCCTGCTTCGGTTTCCTCGGGCTCGCTGGCTCCGCCAGCGCGCAGGAGGGGACCACGGTTCAGGGGACTCAGTCCTCGGACGGCTCGAACGCCGAGACCGGTGCGGTCGGTGGAAGCAGCACTTCCACCTTCAACGCTGGTCCGTCGGCGAACGGCGGTTCCGGGGCGAGTGCCCAGCAGCTGGGTAGCAACTCCGGTTCCGTGTCCCAGAACACCACCGCCAAGTCTGGCGATCCGGTGGCTGGGTCGCAGGTGACCGGGGTCGTGGGCGGGAACGCCACGGTCCAGAACCAGAACTCGGCGACGGCCCCTCGGGCTGTCTCGGGTGATGTGGCCGTGACGAACACCACGCTGGCGACGTTCGGACCGAACGCCGTCTCCGCGGGTGGACCCGCCCAGGCTGCTCAGATCGGCGACAACACCGCCGACGTCTCCCAGACCTCCACCCTGCAGACCGGTGACGCAGTCGCCGGCTCTCAGGTCACGGGGATCGTGGGAGGCGGCGAGCACATCGTCCAGAACCAGAACTCCCTGGACGGTGGCGGTGTGGCCCTCTCCGGCGACCTGCTTGCGGCTAACGCCGCGGTGATCGCCGTCGGGCCGCGTGCCGACGCTGCGTTCGACGAAGATGCCCAGGCCGGGCAGATCGGATCCAACGACGCTGTGATCTCACAGGCCGTCGATGTGTCCTCCGGCGATGCCGTTCTCGGCTCGCAGGTGACCGGCTTGGTGGGTGGTTCGGCGACCGTCCAGCAGCAGAACGCTGCCGACGGGGCCAACGCCGTGGTGGGCACCGGTGACGTGGAGGCCTTGACGGCCGCCGTCGTCGTCGCCGGGCCCAGCGCGAGCGGTGGAACCGCCCAGGCATCCCAGACCGGCGACAACACCATCGACGTGCTGCAGGACCTGCAGCTCGCGTCGGGTGACGCCGTCGGCGGTAGCCAGGTCACCGGCGCTGTCGGTGACCAGGGCGGGTACCTCGTCGTTCAGAACCAGCAGGCGAGTGATGACTTCGTAGCGACGTCGGGCGACGTCACGGCCGGGGGCGCCACCGTCACGGTGGCCGGTCCCATCGCCGATGGCGTTGACGATGGTCAGGCTTCTCAGATCGGAGACAATGACGTGGCGGTTGCGCAGTCCATCGAGATCGGTTCCGGGGACGCCCTCGCGGGCGCCCAGGTGACCGGTGCCGTGGGCTACAGCGACGTCACGGTTCAGAACCAGAACGCGGCGGACGGCAACGTCGCCATCAGCGGTGGGGTCGTCGTCGACGACTTCGTCGCCCTGGTGATCGCCGGTCCGATCGCGGACGGTGAGACCGCGCAGGCGTCCCAGAACGGGGACAACCTCGTCGCGGTGGCTCAGGACGTCACCATCTCCACCGGCGACGCGGTCGCCGGCGGCCAGGTGACGGGTATCGTGGCCACCGACGGCGCGGACGTCACGGTCCAGAACCAGAACGCGGGCGACGGCAACGTCGCTATCAGCGGCGGGATCGAGGATGCTGACCTCAGCGTCCTGCTCCTCGCTGGCCCGCTCGCTCTGGGGGACGACGCGCAGGCCACCCAGTACGGTGACAACGTGCTCGTCGCCGACCAGTCCGTCGAGCTCTCGACGGGCGACGCGGTCGCGGGCTCGCAGGTCACCGGTGTCGTCGCGGGCAACGGTTCGGACATCACCGTCCAGAACCAGAACTCCGGCGACGCTAACGTTGCGATCTCGGGTGACATGGCCGACGCGGACCTCACGGTCCTCGTCAACGCCGGCCCGGTCGCGGCGGGCGATGTCGACGCCGGCACCGACCCGCTGTCCTTCGAGTTCGTCGCCGCCGGTGACGACGCTCAGGCCTCCCAGATCGGGGACAACTCGGTCGATGTGGCCCAGAGCGTCAACGTCGGGACGGGCGACGCGGTCGCCGGTTCGCAGGTGACGGGTGTCGTCGCGGGTGCGGGTTCGGACATCACCGTCCAGAACCAGAACGCCGCCGAGGGCAACGTCGCCATCTCCGGTGACGTCGGCGAGGTCGAGAACACCATCCTGATCGGCGCCGGTCCGACCGCGGTTGCGGTCGACACCGCGCAGGCCGAGCAGATCGGTGACAACTCGCTCGTCGTCTCGCAGTCCGTCGAGGTCGGTACCGGCGACGCCGTTTCTGGCTCGCAGGTCACCGGCGTCGTCGCCGGTGCTGGGTCGGACACCACGATCCAGAACCAGAACGCGTCCGAGGACAACGTCGCCCTGTCGGGCTCGGTCCTCGGCGTGGACAACTTCATCGAGATCGCTGCCGGTCCGAGCGCCACCTCTGAGGAGGGCGACGCTCAGGCTCAGCAGTACGGCGACAACGACCTGGTCTTCTCGCAGGACGCTGTCGTGACGAGCGGGGACGCGGTCGCGGGCTCGCAGGTCACGGGCGTGGTCGGCGGGAACGAGGCCGTTATCCAGGTGTCGGGTACCGACGACGGCTCGGTCGCTCTGTCCGGTGCGGTGTTCGCTACGAACACGGCCGGTGGCGCGCTGACCGCTGTCGCGGACGCCCCCCTGGGCAACGCCGACGCTCAGCAGATCGGTGATGGCACGTTCGACGGCGCGCAGGACCTGACCTTCGGGTCGGGCGATGCCGTCGCCGGTGCGCAGGTGACGGGTCGGGTCGGCGATGCCGGCACGACGACGGCCACCACCACCGTTTCGGGCGTGCTGTAA